>Ga0209341_10001784_pt1 | contig 20973 bp, 28 predicted proteins | sample RifCSP13_2_FD_184020 | JGI IMG/M metagenome (GOLD analysis project Ga0209341, IMG submission 184020) | Soil microbial communities from Rifle, Colorado - Rifle CSP2_sed 13_2 (SPAdes) (version 2) | ecosystem: Environmental > Terrestrial > Deep subsurface > Rock core/Sediment | place: Rifle... | reverse complement strand
CATAGTGGTGTTCAGCGACCAGTTGGACCGGGCCTGTTCGGCATTCACCATAGCCAACGGAGCGGCCGCCTCGGGCATGGATGTCATGCTCTTCTTCAGTTGCTGGGGCGTGAACCTGGTCCGCAAGGACGGCCGATCCTTCCGTGGCGACACCGCCATGAACCGGTTGATGAACTTCTTAACAGTGGGGGGAGCCTCCAGCCTCGGGCTATCGAAGTTCAACTTCCTGGGAATTGGCTCCTGGATGATGCGCCGGCTGATGAAGGCCAAGAACATCCAGAGCATACCGGAGATGATCGCCGATGCCCGCGACCTGGGAGTCCGCCTCCTGGTCTGCGATAATCCCACCGTCATCATGGGTCTCAAGAAAGAGGACTTGATCGACGATGTGGAGGACATCATAGGTGTCGCCACCTACATCAAGGAGTCGGCCGGCGCCGATCTCACCCTGTTCATCTAAGGAGGAACATCCATGGCAAAGCAGGTGAAGATATACAGCACCCCTACGTGCTCTCAGTGCCGGGCCGCCAAGAGATATTTCAAGGACAAGGGCGTAGAGTACCAGGAGCTCGACGTGGCCTCGGACGCCCGGGCCAGGGTTGAGATGATGGGTATTGCCCAGACCAGGACCGTTCCCGTTATCGTCATAGATGGCCGGGTGTTCGTCGGCTTCGATCAGCGGGAGATTGAACACGAGCTGTTTGGTTAGGTGACGCCATGCACGATTTGATGATCATAGGTGGAGGGCCGGCGGCATTCTCCGCTGCCATTTATGCGGCTCGCCACCGCCTGGATGCCGTGATGATAGCCCCAGAGACGGGCGGGCAGGTGGCCGCAAGCTGGCTGGTGGAAAACTACTTGGGATTCCCTTCCATCAGCGGAATTGAGCTGGCCGAGAGATTCGAGGAGCATTTCGCTCATTACAAGGTCCGCCGGATAGAAGAGCGGGCTGAGCAACTTACGCGCAAGGAGGGTGGCTTCATAGTTACCCTCGAGAGCGGGCAATGGGTCGAGGGAAAAGCCTCCATTGTGGCCACCGGCCGGTCTTCCCGGCGTCTGGGCATCCCAGGTGAGGCGGAGTTCGTCCATCGTGGAGTCACGTATTGCGCCACTTGTGACGCCCCTCTCTTCGCCGATGAGCACGTAGCCGTTATCGGCGGGGGCGACGCTGCCCTCCAGGCCGCCGCTCAGCTGGTCCCCGTTGCCGGCAGGGTCTACCTGGTCTCCCGGAGCCCCTGGCGAGCCGAGGCCGCTCTTCAGGCCAGAGCCGCTGGTGCTGCCAATCTGGAAGCCTTGATGGGCTACGTACCTTTGGCGATCAAAGGGACCGAGTATGTTGAATCCCTGGTGATAAGGGCCAAGGAGGACCACGTCGAGCGGGAGTTGCCGGTGAGGGGCGTCTTTGTGGAGATCGGCGCCGTACCAGACGGCAAGCTGGTGGATGGTCTGGTCGACCTAAACGCCGCCGGGGAGATCGTGGTGGACCGCTCGGGGCGCACCAGTATGCCGGGCCTCTTCGCGGCAGGGGACGTGACCGATTCACCCTACAAGCAAGCCATCATGGCGGCGGGGGATGGAGCCAGGGCGGCAATGGCGGCCTGGGAGTACCTCCTGGGCGTGAAGGGGTGATTCAGACAATCGTGAGGAGATAGATGGACAAAAGCGAAGTCCTGAGGGTATTGAGTTGCGTCTATGACCCCGACTACCGGGACAAGTCGGTGGTCGACCTGGGTCTGGTACGGGAAGATGACATCCGTATCGAGGGCGGCAGCGTGAGCGTGAATTACAGGCTCACGGCCCCTTTGTGTCCCTTCAGCGCCGCCATCGGCCTCATGATGAAGCACGCCCTGGAGCAAGGGCTGGGCTTGCAGGTATCGGTCCGTCTCGACCCTTCCCACGGCCAGGGAGGACTGGTTAAGGAAGTACTCGAGAGCGAGGAGAAGTCGCAGGCCCTCCTGCAAAAACTGAAGGATTTCGGGATTCTCGAGCAATGCGTCAGACTGCAGGAGTCATCCTGATGGTCTCGCGATCAAGTGACTACACGGTGACTACGGCTGCGGACCCGGAGTCGGCTCTGTCAGCGATCTGCACGCATGCCGCCAGAAAGGGCTTCCAGGTGCTGGACGTACATGACTTGGGCAAGCTAAGCGAGGGATACGGCGCTACCGAAGACCCGGCGTACGTAGCTGAGCTATGCAATATGGAGCCAGCCACGGACATGCTCCCCTGCAACGCTCTGGCCAGCTTTATGATGCCGTGCAAGATAGCCGTCTATCAGAAGGACGGAGAGACCCACATAAGCGCTCTTCGTCCAAATCCTGTGGCCCAGCTCTTTCCACAGTTTGCTCCGCACCTGGAAGAGATTTACCGGGTTATGCTGAGCATTGTGAAAGAGTTCGCCGCCACATAAGGAAGGTTTGCCGCATGGAAGAGCTAGAGAAGATGACCAAAGAAGAATTGCAGGCAGAGCTGGCGAAAGCCGAAGAGGGTTTGGCCGACCTGGATGAAGAGAGGCACGCCTTCCTGGGCCAGGCGGGGGTGCACATCGGGGTAGCCCTGCTGAGGTCCCGACACCGCCAGTACGAGCGGGAAGAGGAAGCTCTGAAGGGACGGATCGCGGCCATAAAGGGATTGCTGGAACACCGTGGAAGATAAAGATGTGAAGGGACTTCTGGAACTCTTGGGCGACAGGGCTACGGCGTCGTCTTTCGAGACCGCGCTATATCAGTCCGACGTAGCGGCGGTCCCGCCCTTCCTGTCACGATTCCTGTTCCAGACACTGCCCGATATCGTGGTGAGGCCTAGGAGCACCGAGGAAGTAGCTTCCATGCTGCGCTATGCCGCGACGCACCGGCTGCCCGTCACACCGCGGGCAGCTGCCAGCACCGCCTACTTCAATGCTGTCCCCACCAGGGGAGGTATCCTCTTGGACCTGAACGGTCTGCGGGGAATACTGGATGTGGATAGGGAAAGGGCCACGGTGACCGTCCTTCCCGCTACTCGCTGGAAAGAGCTCGACGACGAGCTTCGCTACAGGTGGGGCCTGGCGGTGAAAAGCTACCCCACCAGCGCTCCGTCCTCCACCGTGGGCGGCTGGTTCAACATGGAGGGCTGGGGTGTGGGCAGCCTCCAGTACGGCTCAATGCACGGCCAGGTGCTCCGGGCGGAGGCTGTCCTGGCAGGTGGAAAGGTGGTAGAGCTTACACCTGACTCCAATCCTTCTCTTCACTGGTTTGCCCGTTCGGAAGGCACCATGGGGATAATCACCAGCCTGGAGCTCGGGCTCCGGCCGGCGCCCGAGTCAGAGTCTCATCGCCTGATCGCTTTCAGGGATTTCCGGTCTCTCCAGCAGGCGGCAGAGAAGATAGCGGACCTGGATCCCAAACCATACCATGTGCATTTCGCCGACAGCGCTTTCACTCGGTCCATCAAGCGCGCCGGCTTTACTACCGAATTGCCCGCAGACGTGCACCTGCTCTCGGTACACTTTGAAGGCAGCCGGTCGGAGATCGAGGCGGCGGAGACGCCCCTCGCCAAGATCGCCAGGGAAACCAGTGGGAGGGAACTGGATTCGCGCCTGGCCCATGAGGAATGGACGGAACGCTTCTCGGAAGTGCGGGCCAAGCGGGCCGGGCCCAGTCTCCTGGGGACGGAAACTCTCCTGCCCTTGAGAAGCCTGGCGTCGTACATCGAAAGCGTCCAAGGGCTGGGACGCGGATTGGGGCTGCCGATTTACACCTATGGAGCGGTCGTCTCGCCCGATTGGTGCCAGCCCAACAGCTTCTTCCCCGCCGACGAACGGCGCGGATGGTCCTACCTGACGGCCTTAAGTGTGACCAAGGCCCTTCAGGACCGGGCGGCCCGCCACGGCGGACGCCCCTATGGCATAGGGGTCTGGAATACCCCCTACCTGGGCCGCGTCTGGAGCAGCAGCGAGCGCCGGGAAAGGCTCCGGCGGAAAGCGCATCTCGATCCTCACGGCGTCCTGAACCCCGGCAAGCTCTACGCGGCCCCATTTCTCTTACGGCCGTCCCTTTTCGGCCTCGGCATGAGCGCTCTGGCGGTGTTGAGGAGGCTCACCGTATCCGGCGTAGGGGAGAGGAGCACGGCATGACCACAAGCGAGATAAAACGGCTCTTTCTGACCACTCCCCTGGGAGAAGCTACCATCTGCGCCCGCTGCGGGGCCTGCAACGCCGTCTGCTGCACCCACCGCGAGCTGCAGTGGGAATCGACATCACCACGGGGATGGCTGGCTATCTTGCGCGGGCTGGCCGGCAGCTCCGGTCGGATCTCCGACTTCCCGCCCGAATTGGTGGAGAGGGTCTTCAACTGCACTACTTGCGGCAAGTGCGGGCAGGTCTGCCCGGCGCACATCGACCTGCGCCGCCTCTGGGTGGAGCTCCGGGAAAAGATCGTGGACCGCGGCCAGGGGCCTGCCTTCGTGGACCAGGTGAAAGAGGTCCTCGAGCGGGAGCACAATGTTTTCGACTTCCCCAACGAGGAGCGCGCCGAGTGGGTGGAGTTCATGTCCGATGCCCCGGACCACCGCTACCAGAAGGAAAAGGCGGAGGTCCTTTACTACGTGGGGTGCGTTTCTTCCTTCTCACCCGGTGCCCAGGGAATAACCCGGTCGCTAGCCAAGGTGCTGGAGTTGTCGGGAACCGACTTTACCATCCTTGGTGGTGAGGAGTGGTGTTGCGGCTTTCCCCTGATGGCCGCTGGCTCGAAAAAGGAAGCCCGTACTCTCATCGAACACAACAAAGAACGGCTAGCGGCTCTGGGCGCACGGACCGTGGTCTTCAACTGCCCCTCATGCTACCATATGTGGAAGCATGAATATGGCCTGGAAGGGGTGGAGCTCCTTCACCACACCGAGTACCTGGCCCGCCTGATCACGCAGGGACGCCTCAATCTGGGGAAGATAGACGACACGATAACCTACCATGACCCTTGCGACCTGGGGCGAAACTCCGGGGTCTACGAAGCCCCGCGGGAGGTCTTGAAAAGCATCCCCGGATTGACTGTTGTGGAAATGCTCCACAACCGCGAGGAGGCCCTATGCTGTGGGGGCGGAGGCGACTTCGAGATGCTGGCCCCGGCCATGACTCAGAAGATCGCCACGCGTCTGGTGCAGGAAGCAATTGATGCCGATGCCCGGAGACTGGTCGTAGCCTGTCCGCAGTGCAAGCGCATCGAGATGAGCGGGGTAGAGGCCCTAAAGTCCAATGTCAGAGTCACGGACCTGGCCGAGCTGATACTGGAGTCCGTACGGTCGGCCGACCACACAGAAGCTACTTCAGGAGGTGCTGATGGCCCGAGCTGATGGGATAGAACTTCCGGGCGACCTTTACTACGCCCGCCGGGACCACTTCTGGGCCAGGCTAGAGGACGGCAGAGTGCGCGTGGGGCTGGACATGCTGGGGCAGGAGTCAGCCGGGCCCGTCAAGCACATTCAGCTTAAGCCGGTGGGAACGGTGGTGGCCAAGGGGCGCATGTTCGGCACCATCGAGGCCGGCAAGTACGTGGGCGCGCTCCGGGCTCCGGTGGCCGGTACCCTGGTGGAGGTTAACCAGAAGGTAGTACAGACGCCTAGTCTCGTCAACAGCGATCCTTACGGGGAAGGCTGGTTTGTCGTCATCGAGCCTACCAGCCTGGAGGCTGATCTGAAGGACCTGGTTTCTGGCGAGAACGAGGTGCAGGCGTGGCTGGAGCAGGAAGTGAAGGACTACCGGCAGAAGGGCTTGCTGAAGGATTGAAATGCCGCCCGAGAGATCCCTCTTCCCTCAGCTAAGAAAGCTCGTGGAGGACTACCCCAGGCTGACAACCGCGACCCTCAGGGCCGGTGGGGTCTGGCGTGGAGGCCTGCGCGCCTCCGTTAAGGTCAGACAACACCGGGCCTTTTCCATGGACGAGCTTCGCCATCTTGGCGGGAGCGACTCGGGTCCAAATCCCATGGAGCATTTCCTGTCTTCGCTGGCCGGATGCGTATGCATCATTACGCCGGCCCTTGCCCAAGAACTAGAAATGGAAATCCAGGGGCTGCAGGTCCAAGTGGAGGGTTCTTTGGACGTTAGGGGCTTCCTTGGGCAGGACGGCATCAGGCCCGCCTTCAGCACCGTCAAAGTTCATGTCAGGTTGAAAACCCGCGAATCTCAAGAGCAGGCCAACCATCTGAAAGAGGAGTTCGAGAGGCGCTGCCCTTTCCATTACATGCTTGTGGAGAGCGGTGCCTCGCTCGACTCCCGATGGGAGGCAGTGCCGCCGAGACGCGGGAAGCGAGATATTTGGCGGGTGCTACATGCCGGAACCGGCAAGGACACGACATAGGGGACCCGCATGTACCCTGTGATAGATACTCAGAGGTGCGATCCGGAGGCCTGCGATAGCGGGAAGTGTCAGGCCCGGGACAAGTGCCGGACCAAGGCCATCTGGCAACCCGACTTTGGAGACCAGCCCTACGTTGACATGGGCCGGTGCACCGGCTGCCGCAAGTGTCTGTTGGCCTGTCCGGCGAGAGCGATCACAATGGTCTGAGGGGGAGGATATGCCGGTATATGAGTACGTGTGCAAAGAGTGTGGAGAGCGATTCGAGAAGCTGGTCATGAGGCTGGCAGCGGAGGAGCAGACGACTTGCCTCTAGTGCGGCAGCCATGAGATAGAGCGGGCCGTATCGGCACTTGCTAGCTTCGGGTGGTACGCCCCAACGCCCGGAGGCTTCAGGTGAGGCGTCGAGGGCCCGCCGGGAGCGGGCCTCCGCAACCGAAAAGGAGATTGTGCCATGGATGACACGAGTAGATCGGTTCTTATCACGATAGCAGTTGTGCTTGGGGTGGTTTTCCTGTTCCCGGTACTCATGATGGGAGTGATGTTCCCCTTCTTTGGGATGATGGGAGGCTGGGGCGGCCCGGGCTTTGGCGGGGCCTGGGGCCTTGGCTGGATATTCCCGCTGGTAATCTGGGGAGCTATTGTTACTGGTATCGTATTCCTGGTAAGGGCGGCAGGTCAAGGCCGGGGAGGAGCCCAGTCCCAGGCGGGCATGACCGCCATTGATATCCTGAAGAAATGCTACGCCCGGGGCGAGATAACCAGGGAAGAATTTGAAGCAATGAAACGGGACGTGGAATAGAGATGGACAACAACGGAACGAAAAGGGTCCTGGTGGTAGCGGCCCACCCGGACGATGCCGAGTTCACCTCTGGTGGAACCATCGCCCTTTGGGGGAGTCAAGGGTGTGAGATATCCTACGTGATCTGCACCGATGGCAGCAAAGGGGGGCGGGACCAGGCGACCCCAGGCGCAGCGCTGGCTTCCACGAGACGAAACGAGCAGCTTGAAGCCGCCAGGCTTCTGGGGGTGAAAGAAGTAATGTTCCTCACCCATCCGGATGGCCAGCTCCTCCCAAACGATCAACTGCGAGCCGAGCTGACCCTGGTGATCAGGCGGCTGCAGCCACATGTCGTCTTGACGTGGGACCACTGGCGGCACTATCAGCTTCACAGCGACCACCGGGCAGCCGGCGAAGCGGCCCTAAACGCCGTGATGGCGGCCGAGAACCCCAGCTTCTATCCGGAGCAGCTCTCTAACGGTGTCAAGGCCCACGCCGTGGAGGAGGTATGGCTCTTTGGTACCGATGCGCCCGACCGATGGGTGGACATAACCAACACTTTTCAGCAGAAGATGGCCGCCGTCAGAAAGCACGTCAGCCAGGTGGAGTACATTGGCGATCTGCAAGAGCGTATCGTCTCGTGGAATACCTCCCTGGGGGCCCCAAAGGGCTTGGCGTATGCCGAGGCATTCAAGGTCTTGCGTCCTTTCTGCGAGATCTGCCGTTGAGGGTTGCCAGGTTCGGATGCGTCATGGAGACCGGCAAGAGGTGCTGATTATGAAACCCATCTATCTTGACTACAATGCGACCAGCCCGATTGATCCTGGGGTGACAGAGGCAATGGCGCCGTACCTGAAAGGCGGGCTTGAAGGTCGCTTCGGGAACCCATCCAGCTCGCACCAGTATGGTCAGGAGGCCCATTCGGCTGTCGATAGAGCGCGGGAGCAAGTGGCAGAGCTATTGGGCTGTAAGCCGGACGAGGTGGTGTTTACGGGCTGCGGGAGCGAGGCCGATAACCTGGCGATCAAAGGAGTGGCGGAGGCCTACCGCGGCAAAGGTAACCACATCATCACGTCACAGATCGAGCACCCTGCTGTCCAGAATACCTGCCGTTACCTGGAGCGTCACGATTACGAGGTGACGTATCTGCCGGTAGACGAATACGGCCTCGTAGACCCTGCTGCCGTCGAGGCGGCGATTACGGAGCGAACGATCCTTATCTCGATCATGCATGCCAATAACGAGGTCGGGACGGTAGAGCCTATCGCTGCCATTGGATCTATTGCCCGTCGCAGAGGCGTTCTCCTTCACACCGATGCCGCGCAATCGGTGGGCAAGATACCTACCAAAGTAGACGAGCTCGCCGTAGACCTGCTGACGGTGGCCGGGCATAAGCTATATGCTCCCAAGGGGATAGGAGCCCTGTTCGTGCGGGCCGGGACCAGGCTGGAACCACTTATCCACGGAGCTGGGCACGAGGGGGGCCGGCGCGCTGGCACAGAGAACGTGCCTTATATCGTAGCTCTGGGCAAGGCGTGTGAGATCGCATGGAAGACTATGGCCGCCTACGTACCTCAACTGCAGGAGCTTCGCGACCGCTTGCAACGACTTCTGGCCTCAGAACTGAGCGGCTTGAAACTGAACGGCCACGCCACGGAAAGGCTCCCCAATACGCTTAACATCAGCTTCCCAGGTGTGGATGGAGAGGCGCTTCTAATACTAACCCCCCAGGTAGCAGCATCCACCGGTTCGGCCTGCCACGCCGGGCGGACGGAGCCGTCGACAGTATTGCTCGCGATGGGCCTCCAGCGGGAGATAGCGCTAGGAGCTGTCCGTCTCAGCCTGGGCAAGTTCACCACCGCGAAGGAGATCGATCAGGCAGCGGCAGCGCTAATTCGCGGGGTGAAACAAGCGCGAAGTGAGTCCAGAACACGTGGTGGAAGTCCATAGGCCGGACCCCGGGAACAATCGTCAGGAGACGTGGACAGCCTTTGAGGGTCTGGCCAAAGATTATGACCGCTGGTACCGAACGCCGTTGGGCACACTGGTCGATACCCTGGAAAAGAACGCGATATTCTCACTTGCCGACGTAAAGGATGGGGAGGAGGCGCTCGATGTAGGTTGTGGTACAGGGAACTACTCTCTGGAACTGGCCAGGCGCGGCGCTCGTGTTCAGGGAATCGATCCCTCAAACAACATGCTGGAAATCGCGCGGAGGAAGGCTCAGGAGCAAGGACTGCCGGTCGAGTTCCGACACGGTTTCGTCGAGGATCTCCCATTCGCAGACCAGACCTTCGACATTATCACCTGCGTCACGGTGCTAGAGTTCACCGCGTCTCCAGCGCAGGCTGTGGCGGAGATGGCCCGACTGCTGAAGCCTGGCGGGCGGCTGGTAGTGGGAGTCCTCAACACCTGGAGCATTTGGGCCATTGCCAGGCGACTTGAGCGGAAAGAGACGATTTACTCGCGCGCTCACTTCTTCAGCCCTTTGGAGATGGTAACTCTGCTGCGTCCTTATGGTAACGTGAAATGGCAGACGGCTGTATTCGTCCCGCCGTGGTACGCCAGGCAGGATCCGCGCATAGCCAGGGGAGTCGGGCTTCTGGGAAGGATTCTCCTTAAGCCGTTTGGCGCCTTCATCGCTGCAAGGGTCGCCAAAGAACAATGAAACCGTGGAGGGCGAGATCGTGGAAATCAGTTGCCAGTTCGCACTGTATCCATTGAGGCAGGACGACGTTGGCGAGATACTCGCTGAGGCGGCGCTGGAGCTAGATCGGCTCGGTATTTCTTACCAGGTGGGCAAGATGAGCACGGACATCCGGGGAGAAGAAGATCAGGTCTTTCAGGCTTTGCGCCACGCGTTCCATTCGGCGGCCAGTCGTGGCGAGGCCGTTTTGGTGGCCAGCGTTTCCAACGCCTGTGACTAGGCGGTAGGAAAACCAGCAAGGCACAAATGTCTCGCGTTGGGAGGCTGACGTCGAAACCTCCAGTCAATGTAATTGCCATTTGTTGGAGTTGGGGAAACGCAACGACACGCAAAGAGCGAGCTGCTGCCTACCTCCGTCAAGCTGATTGAGCCTGGGAGCCTGTTCCTCAGGATAGGAGCGACCGGCTTCGGCGGAGCAATGCCTATGCTCGCCGTAGTCCAGGGGGAGGTGGTGGAGCGAAGGCGTTGGGTCGGGCAGAAGGTTGGTGCGGGCCTCGTCGGGACTTTGCTGCTGAGGTGAGCAAAGGATCGTTGATCTTGGTATTATTGCTATTGGTATGACCTCTTTCCACGTCTTGCTGGTCGAAGACGAATTGGAGACCGCCTGTATGGTGCGCTTCTATCTGGAACGCGCGGAGTTCGCTGTGACAGTAGCGGCGGATGGACCGGCGGGGGAGGATGCGTTCCGCCCGGAGCAGTTTCACCTGATCATCCTGGACATTATGCTTCCCGGTTTCGATGGGCTGGAATTGTGCCGACGAATTCGACGGCACTCCACTGTGCCGATTCTGATGCTCACCGCCCGGGCCGAAGACACGGACAAAGCCGTGGGCCTGGCCATCGGCGCCGATGACTACTTGACCAAGCCGTTCAGCCCCACCGAGCTCATCGCTCGTGTCAAAGCGCTCTTACGCCGGGCCTACCAGTTCAACGAACCATCCCGTCCGGCCATTTTGGGCGGGCCGCGTCTACAGCTAGACACAGCACGTCATCAAGTGAGTCTTGATGGTTGCGCCCTGGAGCTTACCACCACGGAATTTGACCTGCTCCAGGTGCTGATGGGCAATCCCGGCTGGGTTTTCACCCGCGGTCACCTGCTGCAAAAGGTGCGGGGTTACGACGATGAAGCTGGGTAGGATACTGTCACTGCCCATATAAGCAATCTTCGCCGCAAACTGGGTTCCGCAGGCGGTTCCTTGATTCGCTCTATCCGCGGCATGGGCTACGCCTACCAAGAAGAAGCGTGATGGCTCGACGCCTGCTCTTGAGTTACCTGGCCTTGATTGCCCTGACCGTGGCCGCAATGGCCTTTATCATCTACGCCGCTACGGCGCAGACTTTCTCGCACTATTTGAGCGATCAGGCTGCGGCCCATAGCGAGATGTTGCCGGTGATGCTGGCCGGCTATCAATCCAGATATGGCAGCTGGGATGGCGTCCAGCCGAATATCGACGAGGCGAGCGTGCTCATTGGGGCCCAGGTCACCCTGGCCGATGCACAGGGGCGTATCGTGGCCGCCACGCGGCGTGATTTGGTCGGGCAGATGGAAAGTAGCGACTTGGCTCTGGGGCTGCCAATTTCGGTCGTGGGCAGCGGGGGCAAGATCGTTGGCACCGTCTACGTGGGACGGAGCCTGGCCCAGCAACGTGCCGATGCCGCCTTCCTGTCAAACGTTACGCTCGAGCTTGCCTCTGCCGGGCTAATAGTGGGCCTGCTGGCTGCAGGATTGGGCGTGGTGCTGGCTCGCTCCACCAGCCGGCCCTTAGGTGAGATGGGCCGGGCGGCTGGGCGCATGTCTCAAGGCGACTATGCCGTGCGTGTTTCCTTCAAAGGACAGGATGAGGTAGCAGCCCTGGCGCGGGCATTCAACCAGATGGCTGAGGGAATGGCCGGCGTGGAGCGGCTGCGGCAGGAGCTGGTGGCCAACGTTTCCCACGACTTGCGCACTCCCCTGACGGTGATCAATGGCTATCTGGAGGGGCTGCGCTCAGGCCTGATCGCTGACCGGCAATCGGCCGAGATGGCGTTTGAGGCCATGCACGCCGAGGTAACCCGGCTATTGCGTCTGGTAGATGACCTGCGGCAGGTAACCGTCCTGGACGCAGGTATGCTGCCACTGGAACGTAAGAGCTCCACCGTAGCTGACCTGACCTTCAGTGTACTCGATCGCATTGGGCCGCTAGCGGCTGCCAAAGGCATTGTGCTGGCCAACGAGGTGTCGACGCATCTGCCAGCCCTTAGCCTGGATTGGGAGCGAATGGGCCAGGTGATATTCAACCTCCTGGAGAATGCGGTACGCTACACCGCCCCGGGCGGAACCATTACAGTGCGGGCGGGGCGAGCAGAGTATCCGAATGGCAGGGGAGAGCACCTGTGGCTCGCAGTTCAGGATACCGGTGAAGGCATCCCGCCTGAGCATCTGCCACATATCTTTGATCGCTTCTACCGCGGGGACCGTTCCCGCAGCAAGGCCGGTGGAGGCGCAGGACTGGGATTAGCCATCGTGCAAGGCATCGTTGAAGCCCACGGTGGTCAGGTGACTGCCGAGAGCGAAGGCATAGCGGGCCGCGGCAGCACCTTCACCATCCACCTACCTCTCGCCTGATTTGGCCACGTTCTCGGCAAAGATCGCGCCCCTGGACGGGTCGATTCCGGGGGACACACCCGAACCTCCGGCCTGGAGGCATATTCTTTAGCAAACCTTTAGCGTTCCCTCGATAGATCTTCACGAGGCCGCTCCACACTTGTATGTAGATGAAGGATCCCACCACCACCTGTCCCCTTGTTGTCAGGGAGGCTGAGCAGAACGATGAATATATCTTATCTGTTTGCTGAGCTGCGTCGGCGGCCAGGCCGTACGCTGATCGCCGCCCTCAACGTAGCCCTTGGTGTAGCCCTCTTTGTTAGCTTACAAGCCTACGCCACTGGTTATCGAGAGGCGGCCCGCGCCCCGCTGGCTGAGATCGGGGCCGACGTTATTGCCCAACGCCAGGGGGCAGTCCCGGATGCCTTCGAGGGAATCGTCTTTCCCCACCCCACGGCGCCGATACATCGCGCGGAGATCGAGTCCATCAATAGCGTACCAGGGGTTGAGGCCATCGGTGAAGCGGTCTTGTTCTGGGACTTCGAATCCGACCGTTTTCTGGTAGGTCTGGGGCTCGACCCGGCCCAGACAGTAGGCCCGGGAAGGCTGCGCGCCGGGTTGCGTGCGGGCCGCTTCCTGGAGACCGGAGACAGCGGTGTGGCGGTGGCCGACACGACTTACGCCGAGCAAAGCCATCTGACGTTAGGCGACAGTGTGTCCATCGCCGGACAGTCCTTCTCTATCATCGGGCTGGTGGACACCAGCCAGGCCGGCCAAGTGGCCAGCGCCAACCTTTACCTGACGCTGCCCGACGCGCGTGCTCAAGCCTACGCCGCCCCCAACGTACGCTCAGTCTTCGGCATACGGGCTGACGATGCGAACGTCCTCTTCATTCGGGCTGATTCGCCGCAGGCGACAGCGGTGGCTGAACAGGTGCAGAGCATCCTCGGTCAGCAGGCGATTGTGACGACACCCCGCTCCTTCGATCAGGTCCTGGGCGCGACCTTTAGTGTCATCGACCGTTTCGGTTTTCTGGTGGGTATAGCCGGCCTTCTGATCGCCATGGCCGGGCTGCTGCGGACCACGGCGGCAGGCCTCTGGGAACGCCGCCGTGACGTGGGCCTGATGCGGGCCGTCGGTTGGCGAAGGCGCGATGTGTCCCGTCAGTTGCTGGCCGAGATGCTGGCTCTTACCGGCATAGGCGCAGTTCTCGGCCTGGCCATCGCCGGCTTGGTCACTTTTGGCCTGGGCTTCAGCCGGGTGACCGTGCCTGTGCCCTGGGAGCTGAGTCCGACCCCCCATTTCCTGCCGGGCGGCGCGGTGAATATGGCCGTCACTATTCCGCTAGGGGCCCGGATAGATCCGGGGGCGGCCCTGCTTGCTATCGTGCTGGCGCTCCTGGCCGGCGGGCTGGCAAGCCTTTGGCTGGCACGCCGAGCGGCAGGCATCAAACCGGCGGAGGTATGGCGTAATGAGTGAGTTGCTGAGGGTAGAAGGCGTGCGCAAGTCTTTCGGCGCGGTGGCCGCGGTATGCGGCGTGGACCTGCACCTGATGGAGGGAGAGGCCCTGAGCATCGTTGGCCGCTCGGGATCGGGCAAGACCACCCTGCTGCACCTCCTGGCCGGACTAGAAGAGGCCGACGCCGGCCACATCTTTTACCGTAGCCGGGATATCGTCGGGCTCGACGAGGAGTCCCTGGCCCTCTGGCGCCGGCGCGAAGTGGGGCTGGTCTTCCAGTTCTTTCACCTGATACCGACCCTCTCGGCCCTGGAAAACGTGGCGTTCCCCCTTTACCCGGAGCGCATCGCTCCGGCGAAGCGCCGGGAGAGGGCCGTGGTCTGCCTGGACCAGGTTGGCCTGGCACACCGGGCTACGCACCGGCCAAGCGAGCTGAGCGGTGGCGAGCAGCAACGGGTGGCGATTGCGCGCGCTCTTGTGCACCAACCATCGCTGATCCTGGCCGACGAGCCGACGGGCAACCTGGACACTAAGACCAGCGACGAGATCCTCACGCTCTTTGGCCGACTGCGCGCTGACAACGGCCTGGCGCTGGTGATCGTCACCCATGACGAGAAAGTGGCCGCGGTCGCGGACCGTACCGTTCATATGACAGATGGGAGAATCGACCAATGAAGCCTGACACCAAGTCATTGCTCTCCGGTCTCAGGTGGCTTGCGACCCTGACCATCCTCCTGACTGTGGTTGGGTGCGGCTCGGGCGCAACGGCCGGCAACGGACAAGGGGCAACGGTTCCCGCCAAGGCGCCGGGCGTCGTGACTGTTGAGATCGCCTATCTCAACCATCCGCCTGTCCGCCCTGTTCTGTCGGACGTGGACAAGGTCATGGCCTCATATGGCGACAAGGTGAGCGTCAGCCGCTATGATTTCGACACCCCAGAGGGCGCAGCCTTTGCCAAATCCCGCAACCTCGACGAGCACACACCTATCGCGATCTTCTTAGATGGAAAGATGGAGTTCAAGCTGGGCGATCGGCAGGTCAAGTTCTATAGCTTCCCCCAGGGCCAGGGCACCGGGATAGTGCCATCTGGCAGCTGGACGGTAGCAGACCTGGACACCGTGCTCGCCCAGATGACGGGAAAGACCCCATGATAAACTACACTTGGTCCCAGTTCAAGGGCCGTCCCTGGCGCTCTCTGGGCGTGGCGCTGGGTGTGGCCCTTGGCGTGGCTCTCTTCGTGGGCCTTTCGGCCTTGGGGAACGGGTTCCGCGAGGCCGCCCGAGCGCCCCTTGCCGGGGTAGCGGCAGACGTTATCATCACTCGACCGGCTGGCAAGCCGGAGACCTCTCCCTCCAACCAGGTCACGCGCGGCGTTCGTTTGCCCTTCGGCGTGATGCTCATCTCCGGTACGGACGTCGAGACTATGGGCAGTACTAATGGCGTGACCGCGGTTGGGCCGGCGCTGCAGTTGTGGGACTTCGGTGCCACCAGCTATCAGACGGTGTTGGGTCTGGACCTCACCCAGACCACGGTTGGGCCGGCGCACGGCCTCGTCGATGGACTGCTGGCAGGAAGGATCTTCCAGCCGGGTGAGCGCAGTGTCGCTGTGGCCGACCGTCACTACGCCGCCTTCTTCGGCCTGAAGCCAGGTTCCACGGTTACCATCGGCGGACAGCCATTTACCGTCGTGGGCGTGGCAGAGCTGAAAGGAATGAGCCAGGGCGCCGTCCCCAACCTTTACGTGCCCCTGGCCGATGCCCAGGCCCTCGCCGGCGTAGCGCCGGACCAGGTCGACCAGGTCTACTTGAAGATCGCCAGCGCTGCGGATGTTGACGCCGTGGTTGCGCGCCTTACCCGACAGTTGGGAACCGTCAGCGCGATCACGGAGGACAGCCTCCTGCAGGTCATGGGGGGCATTGGGCGCGTCTCGGCCCGCTTCGCCGGTGTCGCGGCGGGGGTCGGACTGGTGGGTGGTCTGTTCCTGACCTGGCTGGCTTTAAGCGGGCTGGTCGCTGAACGGCAGTCGGAGATCGGCGTGATGAAGGCGGTAGGCTGGCGTTCCAACGACGTGGCCCGGGCCTTTCTGCTTGAGGCGCTGCTTCTCAGCCTGGGCGGGGGACTCGTCGGCCTGGGGCTGGGCTGGGGCGGCGCCTGGGTGCTGGGACAAGTGCCAATTCCCGAGGCAACCGCTACGATAATGCAGCCTCTTCCCGGCCTGAGCAGCGCGGCGCCGGCCGCAGGCGTGATCACCCTACCCGCTCAAGTTGACTGGACCACGCTTGGAATAGCCCTTCTGGTCTCTGTTGGTGGCGGAGCGCTGGCAGGCTGGAGTGGAGCAAGGCGAGCGGCAGCGTTGAAGCCGGCCCAGGCTCTACGCCGGGGATGAAACTTTAGGCCCCGCGCGGCCCCAGAAAGGAGCAGGAGGAGATGGGCCTCATAAAGATCCTGGTGGTGGACGATGAAGAGCGCATTGTAAACATCGTGCGCTCCTACCTGGAGAAGGATGGGTTCCAGGTAGTGACCGCTGAGGACGGCCGGCAGGCCCTGGACGTGGCCCGAAGGGAGCACCCGGACCTGGTCGTTCTGGACTTGATGCTCCCCGCTATGTCCGGTTGGGATGTCTGCCGCACGCTGCGCGCCGAGTCCAGGGTGCCTATCATAATGCTGACGGCGCGGGACGAGGACGTGGACAAGATCGTCGGCTTGGAGCTCGGGGCGGACGATTACGTGACCAAGCCCTTCAACCCGCGGGAGCTGACGGCCCGCGTCCACGCCGTGCTTCGCCGGAGCCAATCGGCGAGACAGGAGCAGCGAATGATCGCGGCCGAGGGCCTGGAAATCGACCCTGAGCGACACGAGGTGAAGCGCGACGGGCATCCCATCTCACTGACTCGCACCGAGTTTGGGTTGCTCCAGTCCCTTGCCGAGCAGCCCGGTCGGGTCTTTACCCGGCTCCAGCTCCTGGAACGGGTGCAAAGCGAGGAATACGAGGGCTACGAGCGGTCCATCGACAGCCATATCAGGAACCTTCGCCAGAAGATAGAGCCGGACCCTCGCCAGCCGCACTACGTCCTCACCGTCTTTGGCGTGGGTTACAAATTTACGGAGCAGCCCCGTGCGTAGCATGGTGGTGAAGGTCCTGCTGGCCTTTCTGGCAGTAGTGGCCGTAGGTGTCGGCGTGACCGCCTACCTGGCCAACCGGACCACGGGCGCTCAGTTTCGCGAGTACGTGCAGGGCGGCGGACCTGGCTACCTGGTCCACGTCACCAGTTACCTGGGTGAGTATTATCAGCGCAAGGGGAGTTGGGCGGGCGTTGAGGACCTCTTGTTTTACCTGGCGGAACCCTGGGGAGACCGGCTGGTCGTGGCCGACGCCACGGGCCTAGTCGTGGCCGATACGGGAGGAGAATGGCAGGGGCGCCAGGAGCAGGGGTTGGGCTTGACCAGTCCTCAGACGATCTCCGTGTCCGGTCGCGAGGTTGGCCGCGTGTATGTGTTGGGCGGAAGCGGGACGTCCCCCCCGGCCTTCGGGCTGGGAGGTGGGCATGCTCCCACGGGGATGGGCGGTCCTGGAGGACCTATGCCCCTGCAACTCACAGCGGAGCAGCAATTTCTCTCCGCCGTCAACCAAAGTCTCTGGTGGTCTGCCGCCCTGGCCGGTGTGCTCGCGGTCGCATTGGGGCTGATGCTAGGCTGGCAGATTGTGCGTCCCCTGCGCTTGCTTTCGGCCAGCGCACACCGCCTGGCGGCGGGTGACCTCTCCCATCGCGTGTCGGTCCGCTCGCGCGACGAGCTGGGCGAGCTGGCCAGTTCCTTCAACCACATGGCGGCCAGTCTCGAAAGCAACGAGCAGACCCGGCGCGACCTGATGGCCGACGTGGCCCACGAGCTGCGTACACCCCTCGCTATCATCGAAGGAACAGCAGACGGCATCCTGGACGGCGTGTTCGAGGCTACTCCAGAGCAGGTCCGCATCATAAAGGAGGAGACCGGCACACTGGCCAAGCTGGTCAATGATCTGCGCGAGCTCTCACTGGCGGAGGCGGGCCAACTGACCCTGGACCGGCAGCCGGCACACGTGGAGGAGCTCTTGCAGCAGGCCGCCCAGGCCGCTGGTCAGATGGCTCGGGAGCGCGGGCTCTCCCTCAAGGTCGAAGTGGAAACACCTTTACCCCTGGTCCTCGTGGACGGACGCCGCGTTCTCCAGGTGCTGGGTAATCTCCTGTCCAACGCCGTGCGCCACACGCCGGCTGGCGGGCAGGTGAAGCTCAGCGCCCAGCGCACTGGAACCGGGCAACTGGTGATCAGCGTGGCGGACACCGGAGAGGGCATCCCCGCCGAGGACCTGCCGCGGGTCTTCGAGCGTTTCTATCGCGCCGACAGGTCGCGTTCGCGCCGCAGCGGTGGCACCGGACTGGGTCTGGCCATCGCGCGCCAGCTGGTCGAGGCGCACGGCGGGCGAATCTGGGTAGAGAGCGAATTGGGCGAGGGCAGCGAGTTCTCCTTCACGCTCCCGGTCTAAACTGACGGCCGCCCTGACGGGCGGCGATCCTGGTACGCCATTCCAGTGACAAGCAGCCACAACACTCTTCCGTAACCCAGGCTTCTCGCACCCAATCAATCCGGGTCGGCCCCGAACTCGCAGACGAACGCCCTCCCGTAACATTCACAAGAACCTCATTATTTCTCGACAAGGTCTCGACCAGTTCTCGGCAAGATCCCGATGTCCCCTTGTTACGATCAAAGTGCGGGTCGAGAGTGACCCAGCGAAGGAAAGAGAGGAGGTGAGACAGATGAAGAATCATTGGAAGGTACTGTCGCTAGCCGTCGGGGTCGTCCTATTGCTAGGAGTCCTCGGCGCCGGCGCGGTCTTGGCCCAGGATCCGCCCACGCCTACTGACTTCCACGCGGCGTTTCTGAGCAGGGTGGCCCAGATCCTGGGAGTGCCGGAGCAGAGTGTGATCGACGCCGTTAACCAGGCGCACACCGAGACGCTCGATCAGGCGGTCGCGGATGGTCTGATCACCCAGGAGCAGGCAGACTGGATGAAGCAGCACCAGCAGGCCGGGGGTGGCATAGGCCCGGGCGGCTTCGCTGGCGGCCCGATGCACGGTGGCGCCCGGAGTGGCCCAATGTTTGGGGGACCCTTCGGCGGACCGTGGGGAGCAGCGCCTAGCGCGACACAGACCCAGTAGCGATAGCGCCGGGGGCCCGGCGGGCCCCGCCATCGCCACCCGAGAGGGGGGTGGCAGTCGCCACTCCCCTCTCGGGGAGCAACAGCTACTATCTGATAGCGGTCCAGTGAAATCAGATTCGGGAGCAAAAAGCATGAAGATGGAGATTTCCACCGCCGGCCGGGCGGCGCAGCTCGCCCCATCGAGGCCCTGCGGTATGAATAGGTGATCAAAGCCATCGAGGAGGTGAGCCATGAGGAACCTGGTTCGGAACGTGTTGATGGTTTTCGTAACCGCCTTGCTCGCGGCCGGCATGGTGATCGGCTATGGCGAGATCAGGCAACAGACAGAAGCAGTTGCGATTCCCGCGCAAGCGCCGGTTGCTGCTGAGCGTGCGGACCTGACCGACCCGGAGGTAGTAAGCGATGTCTACGAGCAAGTAAGCCCAGCCGTGGTCAATATTACTACGACCACGGCCAGCACCGGTCGGTTCTTCTCTTACCTTCAGGAGGGCACGGGATCAGGGCTTGTCATCGACCAGCAGGGACACATTCTTACCAACTACCATGTGGTGGAGAACGCGCGCGAGATCGAGGTGACCCTGGCTGACGGTACCAAGGCGACGGCGACAGTCACTGGCAGCGACCCTGCCAACGACCTGGCAGTGATCAAGGTGGACCTGCCCGCGGATAAGCTGACAGTGGCTAAGCTGGGCGACTCGGACACAGTGCGGGTTGGGGATCTCGCTATCGCTATCGGTAACCCCTATGAGCTGACCGGCACGTTGACGGTCGGCGTGATCAGTGCCAAGGGGCGGACGCTCACCAGTGAAAGTGGGGAGGAAATGCGCGACTTGATACAGACCGATGCGGCCGTTAATCCAGGAAATTCCGGCGGACCACTGCTCAACAGCCGCGGAGCGGTCGTCGGCATCAACACCGCCATCGAGAGTCCGGTCCAGGGGTCCGTGGGTATCGGGTTCGCCATACCGATCAATACCGCCAAGCAGTATCTGCCGGAGATGTTGGCCGGGGAAGATGGAGGTTAGCCATGCTGCGGCAAGTGATCGATTTCGGGGCATGGATGGTGGTGGTACGTAGGTGGGTGGTGTGGTCTTGGAAGCTGGCCAGGCTGATCGGCCTCCTGGTACGGATCCTGGCGGCATGGCAAGCCAGGCAGGTGTGGAAATGGTGCGATGATTTGTACGGGGATATTCGCCGGAGGGGTTGGCGTGGTCTTGTCACACCGCGGCCCTCACTCATAGAGCAGGTGCGGGCTTACCAACTGCATGGTCTTCCCCAACGATGGAGGTGAGCGCCATGGCGAGAGTGATGCTGATCGGACTGGATACAAACGCAATAAGCCGGCTGGCGCCGATTCTCAAGGACGCGAGATGCGCTCTTGCCGATGTACCGGATCAACAGGGGGCGCTGGAGTTGGCGCTTACCTGGCAACCAGACCTAGCTGTCGTGGAGGTTGGGAACAGCACCGTCGCCGGTGTTGGAATCGCCTCGCTCCGCGTCGCCCTGAAGGCTCCGCTCATAGCGATCGGGCTGGCCGGCGAGGACGAACGCACTGCGGCGCTTGAGCGTGGCGCCGATGACTGTCTCTCCGGACCTCTCGATCCATTGGAGCTCGCAGCCCGCATTCTGGTGATCCTGCGACGGCATTTACCCGCGGGGGCTGAGGACTTCGCCCGCCCCTTGCACATGCTCGCACATCAGTCCGATGGACAGGCGCACCCGGCCCGATCCCAGCGGTCATGGCATAGAGGCCTGCTCGGACGGCACGCCTGGCGTTGAGCGAAAGATAGGAGGCACAAAATGGTCCTACACCGGTTTATTCTTGGTATTGTGGTCCTGACGACCATTGTTCTCACATCTGGTTGTGCTGGCTCGACTCCGGCTGGTGGAAGCGGCGTCCCTCTCCCAACACCTCCTGG
>Ga0209341_10001783_pt1 | contig 20984 bp, 20 predicted proteins | sample RifCSP13_2_FD_184020 | JGI IMG/M metagenome (GOLD analysis project Ga0209341, IMG submission 184020) | Soil microbial communities from Rifle, Colorado - Rifle CSP2_sed 13_2 (SPAdes) (version 2) | ecosystem: Environmental > Terrestrial > Deep subsurface > Rock core/Sediment | place: Rifle... | reverse complement strand
CGCCGGCTCCGGGATCGCGGTGCGGGCCTGGCTCTCGACCGCGAACACCTCCCTCTCACCCCGGATCGCCTCGATGTCCGTGACGTACGAGTTCATCGGCCCCCTCTGGACCGCGACCCTCACGCCGGGCTCGTGGAGCGGGACCGCGGACGACGCGGTCACGTTCGCCGCGCAGGGCTACGACCGCTATGCCCACCGCGTGGCCTTCGTGCCCACGTGGGGAACGGACGACCCGACGGGGAGCGTCGTGGCGGGCGTGTACCGGCCCGGGACCGCGGGGACCCACGTCGTCTGGGTCGCCGCCCCGAGCGGCGTGCACCTCGCGAACGCCACGGTGACCGTCGGCCCGGGCGCCCTCGCCCGGCTCGTCCTCAGCCCGCCCTTCGTGGACCGCCCCGCGGGGTCCGACGTGTCGTTCACCATGGCGGGCTTCGACTCGGAGGACAACCCCGCGCCCCTGACCGCGACCGCGTGGTCCGCGACCGCGGGGACGTTCACCAGCCAGAGCCCGGGCGGCGCGACCCTCCAGCTCCCCGGCACGGCGGGCGTCGTGACGGTCACGGCCCGCTACGGGACGCTCTCCGCGTCCGCGCTCGTGAACGTGACGACGACGGGCACCCCGGTGATCTCGGGGACCGTGCCCGCGCAGGTCCACGAGGAGGACTCCACGTGGGAGCTCGACCTCACGGCGTACGCCCAGGCCCAGCCGGACCGGTACGACAGCCTCGCGAACCTCACGTGGTACCTGAGAGAGCGGGACGCGTCTCTGACCACGGTGTGGGGTGAGCACTACCTCGGGAACCACCGCCTCGTGTTCTCGGGGCTGCCCGACGCCACGGGCACGGACGATGTCGTGCTGTGGCTCGAGGACGCGACGGGGGCCCGCACGTCCCAGCCCCTCGCGATCACGCTGACCCCGGTGAACGACCCGCCGCACTTCGCCGACGTCCCGGACCTCCCCGTGAAGGCGGGCGCGGCGTACACGTTCGACGTCGGCCCGTACCTCGTGGACGTCGACACGCCGCCCGGGAACCTGACGCTGGCGACGGGCGACCCCGCGCACGTCGCCGTGGCCGGGCTGAACCTCACCCTCACGTACCCGCCCCAGGACCTCGGCCGCACGATCTACCTCCGGCTCACGGCCTCGGACGGCGAGTACTCCACGCAGACCGTGATCGTCGTCACGGTCACGTCGAACACCCCGCCGCACGTCGTGATCCCGCTCCCGGACCTGACCCTGCGGGAGGACGAGGTTCGCCCCCGCGCGTTCCCGCGGAGCCTCTCGGACTACTTCGGGGACGACGACGGGGACGACCTGTTCTTCAGCTACGGCTACCGGGACGTGAACGTCACGATCTGGGACAACGGGAGCTTCTGGCAGGTCGACGTGCGCCCGAACGCGAACTGGAACGGCGTCGAGCGGGTCACCTTCCGCGCGGAGGACACGAGGGGCGCGTTCAAGGAGTACACGATCACCGTCACGGTGGCCGCGGTGAACGACCCGCCCACGCTCTCGTGGCGGGACGACCTCTTCGTGAGGTTCGACACGCCGTACACGCTGGACGTCAGGCCGTACGTCTCGGACGTCGACGACCCGGCGGAGGACCTCGTCCTCGAGGCGGCCCCCGCCCGGTTCGGGCAGGTTGATGGGCTCGTGGTCACCCTCCTGTACCCGCGGTTCCTCCTCGGGCCCGCCCCCTCGTACGACCTCCCGCTCACGCTCTACCTGAACGACACGGAGCCCGGCACCGTGAAGTCCGTGTACGTCCACGTGTCGAACAACCTGCCCCCGCTGCTCCGCATGCCGCTCCCGGACGTGACGTTCGACGAGGACACGACGCTCGTCGCGTTCCGCCTCGACACGTACTTCGCCGACGTCGACGGGCCCGGGGCCCTCACGTTCACGACCCGCGGCACGGACGTGAAAGCGGACATCGCCGCGGACTCCACGGTCACGTTCCGCACCGCGGCGGCGAACTGGTTCGGGCTGGAGACGGTCCAGGTCCGCGCGGAGGACGGGGCCCGCGCATTCGCGGTCGCGAGCGTCCTCGTGCGGGTGAGCCCCGTGAACGACGCGCCCCGCTTCGTCCAGCAGCTCCCGGACCGGGACATGACGGGCGGGGGCGTGGCGGTGATCGACCTCCGCCCGTACGTGTCGGACGTGGACGACGACGTCTCCTCCTTGACGTTCACCGCGACGGGCGCGCACGCCGCGGTGTACGGGTACATCCTCGTCCTCGACGTCCCCGCGGACGCGCCGCCGGAGACGGTGCGGGTGAACGTGACGGACGGCCGCCTCACCGGCGGCTCCTCGTTCCACATCGCAGTCTATCAGCCCACCCTGTGGGCGCGGATCTACTGGCCGTGGTCCGGCGTCGCCGCGGTCCTGGCGGCGATCGCGGCCCTGATCGTGTGGGAGCTGTTCCTCCGGTTCCCGCACACCCTCGAGGACGTGTTCGTGATCGGGCGGGAGGGACGCCTGATCCTCCACAACACCCGCCGCCTCCGGGCGGACCGGGACGAGGACATCCTCGCGGGGATGCTCACCGCGATCATGCTGTTCGTGCGGGACTCGTTCCACGAGGAGAACGAGGACCTGAAGCAGTTCGAGTTCGGGGACCGCAAGGTCCTCGTCGAGCGGGGGGACCACATCTACATCGCGGCGATCTACGCGGGGACCGCCCCGCCCTGGGCCCGGAAGGACCTCGCGGCGTTCGTCCAGAACATCGAGGCGGGCCTTGGGACGCGGCTCGCGAACTGGTCCGGCGACGCGAGCGACCTCTCCGGGCTCAAGGAGATGACGGAGGAGTACGTCGGGACCCGGCGCTATTCGAACGGGTGGACCCGGTCCCACCGGCGGGAGGCGTAGGCGGCTTCTTCTTCGAGAGGCGCCCGACGAAGCGCTTGTAGTCGTGGCCCGGCCGCTTCCGCCAGGGCAGCTCGAACAGGCCGTTGATGTTCAGGTACAGCTCCGGGAGCAGCTTGAACGCGACGAAGATCAGGACGAGCAGGACCGCCAGGGCGAGTGTCTTCCCGTACCAGTTGTGGACGATCTCGAACGGCTGCCCGCGGACGGAAAAGAAGTAGATGATCACGACGTTCCGGACGAGGTTCATCACGTACGTCACCGGCACGACGATCCCGAGGGCCAGCGCCTTCCGCTTCCACGGGTCCCGCGTCGTGAGCATCAGGCTCGCCGCGACCGCGTACGCCTGAATCGCCGTGCACGCGAGGACGATGTTCACGACCGGGTCGTCCCCGCCGAGGACCGGGACGCGGTAGATGCCGACCATCACCGCCTCGCCGTCCGCGCACTGGGTCAGAGCGCCCGCCCCGCACGTCGGGGGGAACGTCGTGAAGGTGCCCCCCGTCCAGTTCAGCAAGCCGACGGTATGGTCCGCGACGACCTGGATTAGGACCGCGGCGAGTTCCGGGATGCGGGCGAACACGAAGTACACGGCGGACGCGAAGAACGCCGCCCCGCACGCGAACCGCAGCGGCTCGTACTCCTCCCGCCACCGGTGCGAGAGGCGCTCGTGGTGCGCGAGGAACAGGAACACGGGCAGGGCGGCGGCGGCCCCGAGCGCGTTCAGCGGGTCCTCCTGGTTCGCGTAGTCCGGGACGTGGAGGAACCAGAACACGCCGAACACGACCCAGCCCGCCGCCCGCGATAGGTGGGCCCTGCGGTCCTTCCAGAAGAACCCGACGCCGAGGAGGACGACCCCCGCGGTGAGGAGCACGTCGTACGCGAGGCCCAAGCCCGTCGCCATCGGTTCCCGGGCCCTGCGAAGGGCGGGGGCCTATTAACGTTTGAGCCAGACCCGCGTCACCGGGGGACGAACGCCCGCCACGCGATGATCGCGAACCCGAGGAGGAGCACGCCTGTGGAGACGAGCCAGAACAGCACGAAGATCCGCCTCCGGGCCTTCTCGTCCGCGACGAGCCGCTCGAGCCACGCGAGCATCTACGCGCCCTTGAACCGCTTCAGGCGCATGAAGTTGTCCCGCTCCATCTCCTCGAGCCGCTGGCGGATGAACGCCTCCGTCGACCGCAGCTCCGGGATCACGCGGAACTCGAGCGCGTTCACGCGGCGCTTCACCTTCTCGATCTCCTCGATGAGCCGCCGCATCGTCGTCTCGATCTCCGCCGCGATGATCACGTCCTCGACGAGGTTCTCGTACGCCTCCGCGGCCTCGTCGATCCTCGGGCTCGTCCCGACGATCCCGTAGCCGCGCTGGTCCACCGTCTTCCGGACCGCCTTTGCGTCGATCTTCGGGACGATGATCCCCATCACGTTCTTCGTCCTCAGCTCCAGCGTCGGCGTCTCCGTGAGGGCGAACGCCGCGGACCTCACGCCCATGGACCCCTCGATCGCCCGGGCGATCGCGATCCGTTGCTCCGCGACGCGGTACTTGTCCACGAGGTTCGACCGCACTTTCTTCGCCCGGTCCAGCACGCGGAAGAACTCCACGATCAGGGCATCCTGTTTCAGCTTCAGTAGGCGGTGGCCCCGCTCCGCCATCCGGCGGGTCCTCCGGAGCTGGAGGAGCACGCTCCGCGTGGGCTTGTACTGGACGAGGACCATCTAGGCAGCGACCTTGGCGCGCGCCCCCGCGCCCGGGCGGTGGGCGGGGTGGAACTTCTCGAGTGTCTTCCGGTCGATCTTGATCAGCCACGCCTCCTCGAGGGCCGCGAGGAGCTTCCACCCGATCTCCAGGGTCTGCTCGATGGGCCGGTCCTCCTCCGCCCCCTGGCGGATGAACTCCTGCTCGAACCGGTCCGCGAACTCGAGCATCCGCTTGTCCCGCTCGGAGAGCGCCTCCTTTCCCACGATCGCGACGAGGCCGCGGACGTCCTTCCCCTCCGCGTACGACGCGAAGAGCTGGTTGTACACGGAGTCGTGGTCCTCCCGGGTGCGCCCCGGGCCGATGCCCGCGGACATCAGGCGGGAGAGGGAGGGCAGGGGGTCGATCGGCGGGTAGATGCCCTTCCGATGAAGGTCGCGGGCCACGGCGATCTGGCCCTCCGTGATGTACCCCGTGAGGTCCGCGATCGGGTGGGTCCAGTCGTCGTCCGGGATCGACATGATCGGGATCTGCGTGATGCTCCCCTTCTTCCCGTGGATCCGGCCCGCCCGCTCGTACATCGTCGCCAAGTCGGTGTACATGTAGCCCGGATAGCCGCGCCGCCCCGGCACCTCCTCGCGGGCCGCGCCGATCTGCCGCAGCGCCTCCGCGTAATTCGTCATGTCCGTGAGGATCACGAGGATGTGCATCCCGACCTCGTACGCAAGGTACTCCGCGGCGGTGAGGGCCATCCGCGGCGTAATGAGCCGCTCCACGGCGGGGTCGTCCGCGAGGTTCAGGAACAGGACCGCGCGCTTCAGCGCGCCCGTCCGCTCGAAGTCGTCCATGAACACGCGGGCCTCCTCGTGGGTGATCCCCATCGCGGCGAACACGACCCCGAAGGGCTCCTGGCTCCCGAGCACCTTCGCCTGGCGGGCGATCTGGAGCGCGACCTCGTTGTGCGGGAGGCCCGCCCCCGAGAACAGCGGGAGCTTCTGCCCGCGCACCAGCGTGTTGAGCCCGTCGATCGTGGAGATGCCGGTCTGGATGAACTCCGCGGGGTGCTCCCGGGAGTACGGGTTGATCGCCGCGCCGGTGATCTCGACCCGCTTCTGCGGGACGATCGGCGGGCCGCCGTCGATCGGGTCCCCGGACCCGCTCAGGATCCGCCCGAGCATGTCCCGGGACACGTTCAGCTTGATCGTCTCGCCGAGGAATTTCACCGTGGACTGGCGGTCGATTCCCGCGGTCCCCTCGAACACCTGCACGACCACGATGTCCTTCGAGGTGTCCAGGACCTGGCCCCGCTTCCGCGTCCCGTCCGGGAGGCCGACCTCCACGAGCTCGCCGTACCCGACCCACTCGGTCTTCTCCACGAACAGGAGCGGGCCCGCGATCTCCCGGATCGTGCGGTACTCCTTCGCCATCTCAGGCCACCTCCAGGCGCTTGAACTCCTCGTCCATCTGGGCGAGGGTCTTCTCGAGCTCCTGGTCGAACTGCGCCTCGTACTTCACCCGCGTCAGCAGCTCGCGGGACTTCAGGCCCGCGATGTCCTTCGTGGGCACGTCGAGCTTCACGGCCCGCTGCCCGAGGTCGGAGAACTTGTAGATCGCGGTGATCAGCTTGAACTGCCGCTCCGGCGGGCAGAACGTGTCCACGGCGTGGTACGCGTTCTGCTGGAGGAAGATCTCCCGGATCATGCGGGCCACCTCGAGGGTGAGCTGCTGGTCCGGCGGGAGCGCGTCCGCGCCGACGAGCCGCACGATCTCCTCGAGCTCCGACTCCTCCTGGAGGGTCCGCTGGGCCCACGCGCGGAGCCTCGGCCAGTCCTCGTTCACGTGCGTCCGGAACCAGTCCTCCAGGGTCGGACCGTAGAGGCTGTACGACGTGAGCCAGTTGATCGCGGGGAAGTGGCGGCGGGCCCGCAGGGCCGTGTCGAGGGCCCAGAACACCTTCACGATCCGGAGCGTGCCCTGGGTCACCGGCTCGGAGAAGTCCCCGCCGCTCGGGGACACCGCGCCGACGACGCTCACGGAACCCTCCAGGCCGCTCAGGGTCTTCGCCCTCCCCGCCCGCTCATAGAACTCGGAGAGGCGGGCGCTGAGATAGGCGGGGAAGCCCTCCTCGCCCGGCATCTCCTCGAGCCGGCTCGATATCTCCCGCATCGCCTCCGCCCACCGCGACGTGGAATCCGCCATGAGGGCGACGTTGTACCCCATGTCCCGGTAGTACTCCGCGAGCGTCATCCCCGTGTACACGCTCGCCTCCCGCGCGGCCACGGGCATGTTGCTCGTGTTCGCGATCAGGGCCATCCGCTCCATCAGCGGGGCGCCCGTGTACGGGTCCTCGAGCTTCGGGAACGTGGACAGCACCTCCGTCATCTCGTTCCCGCGTTCCCCGCATCCGATGTAGATGACGACCTGGGCGTCGCACCACTTCGAGAGCTGTTGTTCGGTGACCGTCTTTCCCGTTCCGAAGCCCCCGGGGATGGCGGCGGTACCGCCCTTCGCGATCGGGAACAGGAAATCTAACACGCGCTGGCCGGTGATCAGGGGGATCGTCGGCATCAGCCGGTCCCGCACGGGGCGGGCCCGGCGGACCGGCCACGTCTGGTGGAGCTTGACCTGCTCCCCGCTGTCGAGGCGGGCGACAACCTCGTCGACCCGGAACGTGCCCTCGCGGACGTCCGCGACCTTCCCTCCCTTGAAGTTCGGCGGGACCAGGATCCGGTGCTCGACGTTCTTCGCCTCCTGAACGGTCCCCACGACGTCCCCCGGGCCGACCGACTGGCCGGGCTTCACGCGGGGCACGAACTTCCACGACTTCTCCCGCGAGAGCCCCGGCGACTTCACGCCGCGCAGGATGAAGTCCCCCATCACCTTCTGCAGGACGGGCAGCGGCCGCTGGATGCCGTCGTAGATGCTCCCCAGGAGGCCCGGACCGAGCTCGACGACGAGCGGGGCGCCCGTGTCCACGACAGGCTCCCCGGGCCGCACGCCGCTCGTCTCCTCGTACACTTGGATGACCGTCTTCTCGCCAGCGATCTTGATCACCTCGCCCATCAGCTGCTCCCCGCCGACGAACACCACGTCGTACATCCGCGGGCGCAGCCCCGTGGCGGTGACGACGGGCCCCGCGACGCGGAAGATCTCGCCCGTCCCCTTCGCCTGGACCGCCTCCATCGCCTTCATCGCCATGTCGCTCGCCTCCCTGAAATCCGGATCACTTGTACAGGTCGACCCCGATCGCCCGCTTGATCTTCGAGCGGAGGTCCTCCTCCTCGCGCTTCCCGACCGCGATCACGACGGGGCGGGGCGTCGTCTCGAGGCGCCGCCGCATCGCGTGGCTCAGCGCCCCCATGTCCTCCGAGTTCAGGATGAGGATCCCGACCGCCGGGTCCTCGAGGACCTTCGCGACCTGCGCCTCCAGGCCCTCCCGCGAGACGCCGTACGTCTTGCGCACGCCCGCGAGCTTGAACCCCTGGACGAAGTCGTCCCGGCCGACCGCGGCGAGCTCCATCTCACACCACCAGCAGGTCCCGGATCACGTCGGAGCCGAGCCCGCTCTCCTTCCCCCGCGCGATGATCCGCAGGTTCTGGACCTCCCGCTCCTTCCGGACGATGTAGTCGAGGATCGGGAGCACGGACAGCGGGTTCACGTGGGCGTGCCGGCCCGCGCCCAGGAGGTGGAGCTTCTCGACGGACCGCACGAGCTGGCCCACGCCGAGGGCCTGCAGGTCCTTCAGGCGGCCCGCGAGCTCCTCCGTCAGCCGGTACTCCCGCAGGCGGGCGGCGAGGCCCGCCGCGTCCATCGTCAGCATCTCGACGAGGGCCTTCGTCTTCAGATCGAGCCCGCCCTCGATGAACGCGTCGGACGGGAGCGTGGCCTTTTGGGCCCACAGCCGGAGGAGGGTCTTCAAGTTCACGATGTCCACCTCCCGCCGCACCCACTCCCGCATCAGCCGGGTGCCCTCGGACCGCTCCGGAATCACCTCGAGGAGGCTCTGGTAGTACAGGGTGGTCACGAGGTCCTCCCACCGGTTCCACTTCTTCACCTCGGAGGGCCGGTACGCGATCCCCTCCAGGGCCTTCGCGTAGATCGTGCCATCGAGGCGGTCGAACACGTCGTCGAGGGAGGGCAGCTCGATCAGCTCGCGCAGGAAGCTCTCCCGCATACTGCCCGCGGGGACGAGGTCGTCCTGGATCTCGGCGGCGCTCGCCCCGAAGAGCTTGCCGCGGACGATCGTCTTGATGTTCTGGACGTCGAAGCGATCGAGGTACCAGCCGATCATCGAGCGCAGCTCGCCCTCGGAGAACACGAGGATCTGCGTGAAGATCGCGGCCATGTTCCGGCTCGTCGCGAGCTCGACGAGGTCGACGCCCGAGAAGCGCGGGGCCAGGGCGAGGACCTCCGCCTTGTAGGCGCCCTCCCCCAGGAGCCGGACGATTTCAGGGATCTCCATCTGGAGCATCCGGGTGTACGTCGCCTCCGTGAGCAGGGCGGCCTTCTTCGCCCGCACCCGGGCCGTGACGTAGGGATAGTTCCCGCTCTCGTACGGGATTCGGCGCGCGACGCGGCGCAGCCGCTCCGAGAGCTCCTTCGGGACGAGCTCCCTTATGACGGAGGCCATAGCACCTCCGCCACCTGGCGGATTGAGTCCCGCCACACGTCCGCGAGGATCGATTCGAACCGGAGGTCCGTCTTCCGCGTCCCGTCCGAGCTCTCGATGACGATCCCGCCCGCGCAGTCGATCGTCCCGCCGAATTTCGCGCCGACGACGGAGCGGACGAACGCCGCGTCCCGGGCGTTGCCGTAGACCTCCCCCGCCCGCCACTCCGTCGCCGACTCGTCCAGGAGCTTCCGGAGGAGGGCCTCGCGCCCGCCCATCGTCGCGAGGCGCTCGAGTACCTTCGCGTGGACCTCGTCGAGGAGCCCCTTCTGCGCGGCGAGGACGATCTTCCGGGCCTCGAGCTCCGCGCGGGCGAGCTCCTGGACCCGCACCCGCTCCGCGGCGGCGCGGGCTCCTTGCTCCCGCTCGGCGATCAGACGGGTCCCCTCGGACCGCGCCTCGTCGAGGAGCCGCTCCCGCTCCGCCTGGGCGGCCTTCCGGGCCTCCTCGACCTCCGCGCGTCCCCGGGAGAGGATCTCCTCGATGACGGCGTCGAGCCCCATGTCCACCGGCTCTGCGATCAGGTGACCGCCGCGGCCACGAGCTGGATCGCGATGATCAGGCCGAACAGGACGATGGTCTCCGGCAGGACCATCAGCACGAGGCCCCGAGTGAACAGCTCGGGCTTCTCGGCCATGGCCCCGACGGTCGCCCCTCCGACGACTTTCTCGGCCCATGCGGTCGCAAGTCCAGTCCCGGTGATGGCTAGCGCTGCGGCGATCGCAGCAATCGGTTCTATTGCCATTTCCCTATGCCTCCTGCGGTTTTCGCGTGCCAAAGGGAACGAAACGAATCCCGTTTCCCTTAAAGAACTTCGTAAAGGACTCTACGTAGTTCAGCCGGAGTCCCTGGATGCCCGCCGAAATCCCTCCGAGGGCGAAGACGAGGAGCTGGGCGAAGACGAGGAGGACAAACCCGAGGCCGGCGGACAGCACGTCGTGCTCGATCACGAGGTTCGTCAGGATCAGGGTGTTGAACGCCGTCGCGATCGCGGCCTTGCCAATCCCGATCCCCGCGAGCCGTGCGTACGAGATCATGTTCGCGACGAGGCCCCCGATCTCGAGGGGCGCGACGGGCGACTCTCCGAACCCGAGGAACGCCGCGAGCACGAGTCCCAGGGAGATGGTCGGGATTCCGTAGCCGAGAATCGGCAGGACGCCGACCGGGTCGAGCATCCCGGAAAGGATCTTCGAGTAGACCCAGTTCGCGGTCCCGGTCCACGAGAGCGTCCGGGTGAGGATTGTGAAGAGCCCGAAGAGGCAGAGGAACCACCCGAGCTTCGCGAGGGCGTGCTTCTTGCTGTGGCGGACGTTGTTCACGATCCCGATGATGAAGCTCGTCCCGAGGTGGAGGAACGCGAACAGGATCGAGAGGTACATCATGTCCGCGAGCCCGAACTCCTTGTGGATGAGCGCGGCCAGGGGATAGTTCAGCCCGAACTTGTCCCAGGCGAGCTCCTCCGGGTGGGCCTGGGGGGCGAGATGGAACGGCATCCCGAACATCTCGCCGTACAGGAAGAGCCCGAACACGAGCGCCCAGAAGCCGCCGAGCGCGATCACGATCAGGAGGTTCCGGAGGTCCGACGTCTTCGGGAGCTTCCGGAAGGCGAGGACCCCGATGAGCACGAACAGGGCGCCGTAGCCCGCGTCCCCGATCATGAACCCGAAGAAGAACGGGAATGCGACGAGGATGAACACGGTCGGGTCGAGCTCGTGGTAGCTCGGGGTCGAGTACAGGTGGATCAGGAACTCGAAGGGCTTCGCGGGGCGGGGGTTCTTCAGGAGGACCGGTGGCTCGGCGCCGTGGCCGTGGCCCGCCTCCGGCTCCGACGACTCCACGAACACGCCAAGCGCGGAGAGGCGGGAGGCGAGCTTCGAATGGAGTGCAGCGGGGACCCAGCCGTCGATCACGAAGGAGTGCTCGCTCACCGCGAAGCGGAGCGGCGCCTCGGCCTTCTCGACCTCGACCTCAAGGGCCTCCTCCGCCGCGACGACGAACCCCGCGTAGCGCTCGCGTAGCTTCGCGAGGCGGCCCTCCACGTCCTTCAGGCGGGCCCGCCACTTCTCCTCGTCCGCGACCGACGCGTCCAGGAGCGCCTTGGGATCCCCGCCCTCCGCGGGGACACCGACGGGGGCGAACCCAAACTTGCCAAGGAACCCGGAGGCGGAGTCCGCGTCCCGCGTCGGGACGAAGGCGGCGGCGACGCCGGACGCCTGGAACAGCTCGCCGCGGGGGACGGCCTCCTCGAACCCGACGACGTCGCGCGCCACGCGCCCGATGAGCACGGTGACGTTCTCGTACCCTCGGTAGGCATCCAGGGGGAGGCCGAGCGCCGCGAACGGGCGGAGCTCCTCGATCCGCCGGGTCAGGTCCGCGAGCAAAGCCTGCGTCTTCTTCCGAGTGCTGTCCTCCTCGGAGATGTTCAGCTCGAGGGCGAGCACCCGGGCCCGGAGCTCCTGGAGCCGGAGCCGCTCTTGCTCCGTCCCCGCGCTCTTCTCGACGGCGAGGATCGCGGCGATCGACCGCAACTTCACGAGGCTGTCCGAGAGCTCGGCAGCGTGCGGCAGGGGCTTTCCAATCGAGAACCCCGCCTCACCCTCGTGGTGCTCCACGATATGGAGCAGCCTGAGCTCGTGCAGCGCCTCGATTGTCGGCGCGAGCTTGTCCCGAGGCCCGACGAGGAGGGCCCGCGACATGGCCTCCGGCCTAAACATGGCGGGTGCCCTCGAACTTACCCAGGACGAGCTCGACTGCCTTGTCCACGTTGGCACGGCCCCTCGCCGCCATCCGCGCCGCCTCCTCGCGGCCCGCGGCGAGGGTCTTGTCCCGCTCCTTCTTCACGGAGGCGTCCGCCGCCGCCAGGATCTCGCGGTACCGGGCCTCCGCCCGCTCCCGCAGCCGGTCCCGGACCTCCAGGGCCTCGCGCCGGGCCTCCCGGAGGACCCGTTCCCGGTCCTTCCCCGCGGCCTCCTTCGCGGCCCGGATCTGGGCCTCCGTGTCCTTCAACTTGAGAAGGGTTTCCTCCTTTCCCATCGGCACCGACTCGCGGGACATCGCGGGGTCTTTTAAAAGGTTTCGGAGAACGCGAACGCCCCGCACGGTCTTCCGCGGGAAGTCAGGAGCGAAAGTTCCAGCAGACGTTTAATATAATAATCACACGATTTTATTCCGGGACCGATGCCGCAGAGGGGGCGGAAACCCCGCGACGCGACGGAGAAATCGCGCAAGTCTGCGGCAATCTCCAAACGTATAAATAGCGCACGGACTTTCGATGACTGGCCCGCAACGAGCGGTGCCAGAGGGTCGCGGGATGAGGGCCGTTAGCATCTTCTTCGCACTAGCTCTGGTCATGGCCCTCACCCTCGTCCTCCCCGCCAACGCCCGGGCGGCCGACACGCCCAAGCTCATCCTCACGGTCGAGGCGGGGCCCGGCGCCACGTTCGTGTTCACCCCCGCGAGGATCGTGCTGCCCCAGGTCCCGATCATCCTGAACATCACGGTCTGGAACAACGGGACGACGGGCCCCCACACGTTCAGCATCCGGGACTCCGGCGGGACACTCAAGATCGACATCCAAGTCCCGGCCCTGAACGATCGCGCGCAGGTCGAGTTCGCGGTGAACTCCACGAACGAGATCTACTACAACGGAGAGCTCTTCCAGGCGGAGGCGCTGGGGGGCGGCGTCAAGTTCTTCTGCGTCCCCCATGAGACTATGGGGATGGTCGGGTCGATCGTCGTCGGCGGCACCACGACCGCGCCGAGCGAGAACCTGGGCATCTTCCTGAGGGCGTACTGGATCGGCCTGATCGGGCTCGCCGCGATGCTCGTCTGGATCGGCATCACGTACTACATCATCAGGTCCAGCAGCACCCACTTCAGGGACCAGCGGCAACACTTGCGGAGGGGCCTCCCGTGACGGAGCTGATCCGCTCCGACGCCCCGCGCCGCTCCCTCGGGGGCCTGCTCACGATGGCGGGCCTCGCGATTGGCACCCTGTTCTTCACCGTCCTCTCGTTCCTCGGGATCGCGTTCGCGTGGAACCAGGCTGTCGTCGCGTTCTGGTTCGGCGTCGTGTTCCTGCTCCTCGCGGTCTTCTTCGACGTGTACCGGCGGGAGTTCGTCCCCGACGAGCTGATCCACAAGCAGCGCCGGCCGAAGGTCGTGTACAAGCGGGACATCCGGTGAGGGCGATGGCGGGCGACGCGAAGGATTGGGCGGACGAGGACCGGCCGGCGGACCTCGGTCGGCGGCGGTTCCTGAAGACGACCCTCACCATGGGGGCGATCGGGCTCGTCGGGACCGCGGTCGCGAGCGCGAAGTCGATCCTCCCGCCTCCGTTCGAGTTCAAAGGCACCGTGGACGACAAGTTCCGCTACGGGCGGCCGGACAACCCGTCCCTCTGGTTCGCCCCGCTCGCGGGCCAGCCCGTGAAGACCTCGGACTTCGCGCTGTGGCAGGGCGCGGCCTGCCTGTGGCGGCAGACGTTTGACGACACCGGCAAGGCGATCCCCGGCTCCGGGTACCCCGCCATGGTCATCTGCGTGGACGCGAGCCTCGTGAAGGCCCCGCCGGAGTTCGAGCCGCACATCGTCCGCGCGGACGTGGGCGGCGTGCCCGCCGCGTTCATCGCGCTCTACAGCCGGTGCGTCCACTTCTGCTGCAAGCCGGCCTGGCACGTCCAGCGGATCCCGGACACCCTCCACGACTACGTCGCCGAGCCTCGCACGTTCCTGGCGACGGACCCCGCCACGGGGGCGCCGGACCCGCAGGACCCGATCTGGTGCCTCTGCCACAACTCTCAGTACGACCCCGTCACGTTCGTCCAAAACGTCCACCCGCCGCCCGCGAACGTCACGTACATCGGGGCCCAGTATGTCCACGGCCCCGCCACGCGGGCCCTGCCCAGCATCCCCGCCCGGCTCACGGGCACGATTCTCGAGGGCCTCTACGACCCGGACGAGGGCGGGCACCCGGAGTGGTACTCCGCGTACTGCCGCTGAGGGAGGGACATGAGCGCGGGGGACAAGATAGCCGGGATCGGGCGGCGGGCGAACCGAACGCTGTTCGGCTGGGTCCGGGACCGCTTCCCCACGGCCCCGTGGGCGGAGCTGACCCGCAAGATCGTGGAGACCGACCAGCGCCAGCTCCCGAGGAGCCACGCGGAGAAGTACGAGCTGAAGACGATCTGGTACTGGTACCCGCTGTACTGCCTGGGCGGCATCTCGTTCGTCGCGTTCCTGATTCTCACGATCACGGGGATCGTCCTGGGCTTCTACTACGTCCCGGATGGCCGGGTCTCGTACACGACAACGGGGGCGCCGACGAACGCCGCCTACGAGTCGCTCCTGTACATCATGAACGCCGTGCCGTTCGGGTTCGTAATCCGCGGCCTCCACCACTGGGCCGCCCACATCATGATTGCGGCCGTGTTCCTGCACATGTGCCGGGTGTACTTCACGGGCGCGTACAAGAAGCCGCGCGAGCTGAACTGGATCATCGGCGTGATCCTCCTGTTCCTCACGCTGGGCTTCGGGTACACCGGCTACCTGCTCCCCGCGAACGACCTGAGCGACGGGGCCGCCACGATCGGGATCAACATGGCGAAGTCCGTCCCGTACCTCGGGGACCTCCAGGCGATCCTCTTCTTCGGCGGGACGGACATCTCGGCGACGAACTACGTGCTCCGGATGTACTGGTGGCACGTGTTCATCCTGCCGTTCATCAGCATCGGCCTGATGCTCGTCCACATGGCCCTCGTGTGGATCCAGGGAGTGGCGGAGCCCCACTGAGGAGTCCCCATGGAGGTCGAGCGGGTCCGCGACAAGGTGTTCGAGGAGCGGCCGGGGTTCCCGACCCAGTACGGGCCGGACCGCACAGACCGCCAGCCGGGCTCGCCGCTCGTCCCCCACGAGACGTACCGGGACCTCGTGACCGTCCTGCTGCTCACCGCGATGCTGTTCTTCCTCACCGCGGCGATCGTGCCGTCCCTCGAGAAGCCGAGGAACCCCGCGGAGACCCCGTTCATCGTGCCGGACTGGTACGTCCTATTCTCGTACGGCCTCCTGAAGCTCGCGGAGATCCTCCCGGAGTTCGACATGCCCGGCGTCCTCGGGCTCCCCGGGTGGCGGGTGACGGCGGGCTTCTGGGGCTTCGTCCTGACGAACGTCCCCCTGATTTACCTCGTCCTGCTGCCGTTCATCGACCGGGGGCGGGAGACCCGGCCCGCGAAGGCGCCCCTCCGGTCCGCGGTCGGCGTGTCGTTCCTCTTCGTGTGGATGTTCTTCGCGTCGATGTACTCCGTGAACAACCTGATCCTGGAGAAGTGGCCCGTGATCGGGAGCGACGACGTGCTGAAGGCGTTCATGTTCGTCCCGCCCTTCCTCGCGTTCGCCGGGACCTACATCGGCCTGCGGCGGCTCGGGTACGCGCCGATGCACTGGTGGCGGGTCGTCCCCCTGATGGCGGCGTTCCTCGTCACCCTCGCGCACTCCCTCCTGATCCTCGCGACGATCGGCGGCTGGTCGCAGTACGGGCTCGTCGCCCTGTTCCTGGGCCTCCTCACCGGGATCACGTTCGTCCCCGCCTTCGCCGTCACGTGGCTCCCCGAGAAGAACGCCCTGCGGGCCATCATGGCGGTCGGGGGCTCCCTGGTCCTGTTCACCCTGGCGCTGTGGTTCCTCCTGTGGTACTACGACCCCGCCTCGACCTTCGGCACGATGGTGGTCCTCGTCCCGAACATGCACACGGTCTTCGCGCTCCCGATCTTCTCGTTCATCACGGCGTACATGTCCCTGCGGCGGCCGTACAGCACGTACGAGTACCTCCTGAACGAGTGCTACCAGTGCGGGAAGTGCCACACCGTGTGCCCCGTCACGAAGGTCGAGGACGACGCGATCGGCGGCCTGAACCTCGTGTACAACTCGTTCAAGAAGCAGCACGACGGCGTGCCGATGTGGACGTGCCTCGCGTGCGACGCGTGCAGCGCGGTGTGCCCGCTCGACATCAAGTACAGCGACTACATCCTCGAGGAACGCGCAAAGGTTATGGGGCAACCCGCGGTGGACGGGGGCGGAGAGGAATGATCCCCGAGTACGGCCCCGGGCGGACGGTCCCGCACCCGGTCCTGTTCCGCCTCCTCGACAGCGAGGCGGACGACACGACGGTGCCGGAGATCAAGGTCGAGCACCGGTCCGAGTACGCGTACTACCCGGGCTGCGTGGATTACTACGACCAGGAGATGCAGTTCTCCCACGCGAACTACGGGGAGACGAACCACGGGATCATCTTCGACTCCTCGATCAAGCTCCTCCGGGCGGTCGGGATCGAGCCGATGATCCTGGACCGGAGCTTCATGAAGTGCTGCGGGCACGACCAGCTGTGGCAAGGCAAGGTCGACCTGTTCCGGAAGATGCGGGACTACAACGCGAAGATCATCAAGATGCTCGGCGTGAAGACCCTGATCACGTCGTGCGCGGAGGGCTACCGCACGTTCCGCCTCGACTACAAGCTCGACGGCGTGCGGGTCGTGCACATCACCCAGATCCTGTTCGAGCGCGGGCTCCGGGTCCCGGCCACCGGCGACGCGAAGCGGATCCGGGTCGCGTACCAGGACCCGTGCCGGTCCTGCCGCCAGATGCCCGTGGACCCCGTCTACGAGGAGCCGCGGGAGCTGATCAGGCGCGTCGACAACGCGGACCTCGTCGAGCTGAAGACGTTCCGGGCGGACGCGCAGTGCTGCGGCGTGGCCCAGATGATGTACTGCAACGACAAAACGAAGGGGCTCACGTACAGCCGGATGGACGAGGCCCGCGAGGCCGGGGCGGACTACCTCCTGACGGCGTGCCCGAAGTGCCTCACCCACTTCGGGTGTCTCCACCACGAGAACAAGTGGCGGCCGGGCGAGGAGCGGTACAAGTACCGCGTGATGGACATCACGCACTTCCTCGCGGAGCGGCTGCCCGGGCCGTGGCCCACGGGCGGGAACGTCGACGAGCGGCGGAAGGAGCCGCCGCTGCCCGGCAAGAAGGGAGGCGGGTGATGGCGGCCGCCGCCCCGCCCGCGCCGGCCCCGGCGGACCCCCACACGGCGTACTACCGGTCCATCCGCCAGATGAACCTCGAGCTCGCGCAGAAGCGGTACAAGACGGAGTTCCGGTTCCGCACCCAGCAGTACATCCGCGGCCGCGGGACGACCGCGACCGTCGACGAGGAGGTGTGCATGGGGTGCACGCATTGCTTCGACAACTGCGCGTTCGAGGCGATCGACATGTTCGACCGCAAGTTCGCGCTCCCCGGGCTCTCGTACACCTCGCGGAAGGCCCTGATCATCGTGGACAACTGCGTGGGGTGCGAGAAGTGCGCGATTGTGTGCCCCGTGGACGCGATCGACATGGTCCCGAAGGCGGGCTTCGAGATGAGGGACGCGAAGCTCGTGCCGACCGGCGCGCCGCCCCCCGCCCCGCCGCGGCCCGCTCCCGCGAGGCCCGCGGCCCAGGCGCCGCCGACCGCGGCCCCGCCCGCCGTCGCGCCGAAGCCGGAGGTGGCGTAGACGCCCGAGGCCCCCACGGAGCGGATCGTCGCCCGGAAGGTGAAGAAGGCGCGCCTCACGTTCCGCCAGGAGATCAAGACGATTCAGAACCTCCCGAAGATCCAGCGGCTCGTCGTCGGCCTGAAGGTGGCGGGGGTGTTCCTCGTCGCGATCGGGATCGAGGGGATCGTCTCCGGGAACTACCTCTGGGCGGTCGTCTTCATCCCGCTCGGCATCTTCGTCTCCATGGCCCCGATCAAAGTGCGCGTCGACCGCTGCATCGCGTGCGCGAGCCCGCTCGCGCCGAACCAGGCGATCTGCCCGCTGTGCGGCGCGCCCCAGATGTGACGCCCGCCTAGAAGAGGCGGCCCGACGGCCCGGCGAGCGGGACCGTGGGCTCGACGACGCGCGCGGAGTCGATCTCCTCCTTGAGCCGCTCCAGGAGGACGATCCGGCCGCGGTACATCCGGTCCTCGGACCACAGCTCCGCGAGGCGGGAGAGGTACGAGGCGCCCGGCGTGGCCCGCGCGAGCTCCCACACCTGGCGGGAGACCGAGTACACCTTCGGGGGCTCCTTCGGCGCGTCGAAGCCCGGGGCGAGGGACACCGTCCCCGTCGCCCGCACGGCCCCGAAGAGGGAGGCCTTCGCCCCCGCGACCTCCCCGACGGTCCCCAGCTTCGCGACCACGTCGCCGAGGGCCTTCGCGGGGAACGTGAGGTAGCCCGGGAACAGGAGGCGGCCCACCCGCTCCGCCGTCCGCGCGTACGCGCGGGCCTCCGCGTCGTACGGCGAGGGCACGTCCGCGCCCTTCGCGGTGAAGCCCGCCAGGAGCGCGTCCACGGCCTTCTCGCGGACCGGCACCACGGTCGGTGCGCCGCCCAGACCGACCTCGAGGATGAAGGCCCCGCCCGCGGCGCCCGGATGGAGGAGGGCCCATGCGCCCCCGTCGTAGACGTTGGCGTAGAGGAGGGCCCGCCCGGAGGCGGTGAGCCTCGCGACCGCCTCCCCGAGCCTCGCGGCGTCCGGGAAGTGGTACACGAGGTTCCTCAGAGACCGGGGGCGAGGGGCGAGCAAGACGGAGACGGCCGCGGGGACGACGAACTCCGCCATCGAGTTCTGGAGCAGCCCGAGCAGGTCGTACCCGGTCCCGTGGTTCGCGACCTCCTCGAAGCCGATCCGCGCGCGGGTGCCGTGGGACGCGATCGCGCGGACCGCCAGGAGGTGGCGGCGGAACGGGCCGCGGTAGGACTGGAACACGGCGTCCCCGTACAGCGCGTCCCCGATCGCGTAGTCGAGAGGCACCAGGGGGAAGAACGGCACCAGCCGTCCCACCCGGGCGGCCTCGTCGAACAGCGCCTTCCACCGCGCGCCGACGCCTGCGAGGGCCTGGTGGCCCTTCGGGTCCACCGCGATGGCCGAGAGGTCGACCGGGTCCACCTCGATCCCGCCCTGGGGCGGCACGATCCACGGGTGCGTCGTGACGACGGAGGGCTTCACGGTGACCCCGATGTCCTGGTCCTTCGAGACCGCGAGCTGCCGGCGCACGTAGTGCCAGTCCTCCGCGCCCAGGCCGAGGCTCACCGTGCTCTCCTGCCCGTTCGCGATCCGGACGAGCTTCTGGAGCTCGACGTCCGTCTTCGGCTTCATCGTGACGGAGGGGCGGCGCGCGAGGACCGCGACGATCTCCGGCGGCAGGACCCGGTCGTCGCGGGTGAAGAGGGCCTCGATGAGGGCGTCCCGGATCACCTCGCGGAGGGCGGGGACGGACGTCGCCGCGTCGAGGAACGCGCGGTCCACGAGGAGCCCCATCAGCGCTTGCCTCCTTCCAGGGACACGTATGCCAACCTCGGCGCGAGCCGGCGGACCGCGGCCGCGAGGTCGAGGCCGATTCCCATGACCTCCGGCGGGATGTGGTCGAAGAGAGGCACCGGGTACCGCGTCCAGACCTCGATCGTCTTTCCCGGATTCACCGTCTGGTGCGGGTCGAACACGCCCTTCAGGGTCCCGTACATCCCCACCGCGCCTTTGTGCATCCGCGGGAAGTTGAAGGCGGTGAGGAGACCGAGCCCCTGCGGGTGTCCGCCGAGGGCGAACGCCGCGTCCCCCCACTTCTTCACGAACCCGAGGGCGGTCGGCGCGGACATCCGCCCCTCCTCCAGCAGGAAGTACGGGACGATCGCGACCGTGCTCCGGTCCACGAGGAAGCTGTTCACCGCGACCTGCATCTTCAGGCGCCGCATCAGCCGGCCCGCCCGCATCAGGGCGTCCGGGAACCGCTTCGCCGGGACGACGGACTCCGTGAACACGAGGCCGCCCGCGAGGCGCCGCGCGGGGTAGAGGTCGAACCGGCCGTCCCACATCGCCTTCGCGACCGCCTCGCCGAGCTTCCTCCCGCCGAGGCCCGCCATCGCGCCGTCGAGCTCCTTCTCCGAGGCGATGCCCTCGTCCTTGGGGCCCTCGAACACGACCTGCACGAGGCCCTGCGGGTCCGGCGAGCCCGCACGGACGGCCTTGAGGAACGCGAGGTGGACCGGGTCGTAGACCGCGACGTGGTACGGCTCCAGGTCGGAGGCCTCGAGGGCGGGGACGACCTCGCGCGCGGCCCACAGGTCCCGGAACGAGTACGCGAGGGGGCGGAGGTCCTCGGGCTTCGGGGAGAGCTGGAGGGTCGCCTCCGTGATCACGCCGAGCGTGCCCTCCGCGCCGAAGAACGCGGGGTTCAGGTTCGCGTACGAGGTCGCGAGGTCCGCGGTGCCGTCCGCGGTCCGGATCACCTCCCCGCTCGGGAGGACGACCTCCATGTCGAGGACGAGATCCCGCGCGCTCCCGTACTTCGCGGAGCCGATGCCCGCGCCGCCGGTAGAGTACCAGCCCGCGATCGTCGAGGCGGGGGCGCCCAGCGGCGCCGCCGGGAGGAAGAGGCCCTTCGAGGCCGCATACGCGGCGGCCTCTTTCCAGGTCCGGCCCGCCTGGACGGTCAGCGTCCGGCGGTCCGCGTCGAGCCGCACGATACGGTCCATCTGCCGCAGGTCGAGCAGGATTCCGCCGCGGTTCGGGACCGAGCCGCCCACGACCCCGCTGCCCCCGCCCCGGGGAACCAGCGGCAGGCCCGCCTCGTACGCGAACTGGACGAGCCGCGAGACCTCCTCCGTGGTCCTCGGCACCGCGACGAAGTCCGGGAGCGTCTTCCACTGGAGGTTCGCGATCTTCGGGAGGGACGAG
>Ga0209341_10001781_pt1 | contig 21001 bp, 35 predicted proteins | sample RifCSP13_2_FD_184020 | JGI IMG/M metagenome (GOLD analysis project Ga0209341, IMG submission 184020) | Soil microbial communities from Rifle, Colorado - Rifle CSP2_sed 13_2 (SPAdes) (version 2) | ecosystem: Environmental > Terrestrial > Deep subsurface > Rock core/Sediment | place: Rifle... | reverse complement strand
CGTGCAGTAGTCGGGACGCAGGGCCATCTACGGCCTCACGGAAGGACGGTCGCCGTCAGCGCGAGGGTGATGTTGGTGGCCGAAGAGGTCGCCAGACGCAGGTAGCGCCAGAAGACGAGCTCCTGGAGCAGGTAAGTCGTCGCGACGGCCGTGGTGATCGTGAGCGCAGTCACGACGAACGTCCGCGGCGTGGCCACCAGGGCGTAGGGGATGTTGAACCAGTTCGTCCCGTCGGCGGAACCCTGGATGTTGACGGTCGCCGTGACGGGGGCCGTGCCGATGGTCGAGGTGATGACGATGGCCCCGCCACCCGAGGCCGCGCCGCGGTCGATGAGGTCACTGTAGTAGGTCGTCTTGGAGTAGTGCGCCGCGGTCGTGGAGCCCGCCACGGTCACGTTGACCGGGACGGTGAACTGCGTGGTCGATGTCACCGTGACCGTCTGCAGGCCGCTGATATCCGGCGTCGTGCCAGCCGCGGTGATGGTCACGGTGTCACCCGTGCGCAGCCCGTGGACGCGCCCGACGTTGACCTGCGCCGGGTTAGAGACGGGCATCGACAGGATCGAATGGTCATAGGCACCGGCAGTGCCCGCGATGGTCACGTTGACGGGCACCGAGAACGTCGTCGCACTGATGACCGTCGCAACCTGATGCGGCGTGGCGGTCAGGAGCGGATCAGAGGTGGTGCTGGCGGTGAAGAAGATCCGATCACCGGTCGAGAGCCCATGCGCGTCGAGCGTCGTGACGACCGTTGGGTTGGCCTGCGAGTTGCTGACGATCTGCTCCACGCCGCCGGGCCGAAGGCTGCCGATCGAGGTCGCCGGGTTCGTGGCGACGGTGCCGAAGGTGACGGTCGCCATCTGGCGCTCCTTCTGGTGGGGACGAGGAGGAGCCCCGGCCGGGGGGACCGGGGCTCCTGGGACTTACTTAGCGCGTCGCTTCCGAACCGCCTTATTGGCGGGCTTGCGGAGCATCTTGTCGGCGGGCTGATCGGCCTGCTTGGGCTCTGCCAGCGGCAGGAGGCCGCGACTCCTGGCGTCCTGCGGGGTGATCCCGTAGGCGGCTTCAGGTGAGCCGGCCGGTACGAGGACCGTCCACGTCGCGTCGACGTAGAGCGAGCCTCGCCCGTCCGGCGTGTCGGCAGAGCCCAGAGAGGTCACGACTAGGTCGCCACGTAGGTAGCGACAGTCGGAACGGTCGGGTCGGAGTAGATGACGAGCATCCGTGTCCGGCCGGCCGTGGCGGTCGTACCGACAGTGGTCACGACGCCGCTGATGACGCGGGCCGTGCTCGCGTACATCAGGTCGCGTTCGCCCGTCGCGGCGACGAGGTAGGCGCCGGGCTTACCGCCCGCATTGTTGAAGTCGATGACCTCGGCGTTACCGCCGGAGTGGTCGACGATGTCGGTGGCCTTGAGATCAATACCGGTGAACCAGCCGTCGTCGTCGGCCACGTCGCCGACCTTCATGGTCGCGCTGGTACCGGCCGTCCAGTAGACGAGGTTATAGAGCTTGATGTCGAGGAGCCACGAGTTTGCCGGGACGGTGACGGAGCCGGTATAGGTACCGGCTGCGCCCGCTTCGGTGAAGGTGACCTCCTCGAAGAGGGTCTGGCCGGGCTGTCCGACGACCCCGCCGGAGATGACAGGCATGTTAGGCCTCCTTTCTCAGCCGTCAGGCTGCTATTAGAGGCCGGTGACCGTGGCGAAGGCGGACGGCCGATACGACGCCAGAGACATCCGACGCGACACGGCGATCGCAATCTTGCGCTCCGTGAAGTACGTCGAGTGCTCGGACGACATCTCGACCAGGACGCCTCCGTTGTTGAAGATCTGGGCGTACTGGCGGAAAGCTCCGACCCCGGCGGTTCCGGCAGAGCCGATACCCGTCGTCAGACGAACCGGCAGACCCCACAGCTGGAGGGGCCCAGCATCGGCGGGGTTCCCCAGGATGTAGACGCCCTGGGTGGTCCGCGTCAGGCGGAGGTTCCACCAGTCGGTCGGGTGGAACACGACGGCGTCGGGGAGGGCGTCGCCAGTGACCTGGACCTTGAGGATCGCCTTGCCCACGGCGTCGAACGCCGGGTCGGCGCCCTTGGCCTGGGTCTGGAAGCCGGTGCGGATGAAGGCGCCCCACAGTTGCGGCGTGGTGCCGGTGCCCGAGAGGAGTTGCTGGTTGACCTCGGCCTGCAGCTCGTAGGCCAGGCGACCCGTGACGGTGCTCTGCATCGCCGCGTTGTCGGTGAAGAAAGCGCGGGTGACCGGGATCCACGCCTGGATCTCCTCGACCTCGTCGGTCGTCTTGGTCCAGACGTAAGCACTGTCGGTGGCTGCCGAACCCTCGGCCACGAACGCCGCGTTGGTGGTGTTCGTGGTCTGGATGAAGTACTCGATATTCGAGGAGTCGGTCGAGCCCGGTGTGAAGAGATCCTCTGTGTCGCCGTAGTAGGCCGCCATGCCGGTCGTCTGCTGACGATCAGCCGGCGGGTAGTGGTCGGCCAGGGTGACGAGCGTCTTGGTCGACACGGGCAGCTCGAAGCTGACCTTACCGTCAGCACCCCCAGCGATCTGCTTGAGGGCCGGCGCGTGCGTCTTCAGGAAGCCCTTGAACGCCACGTCGAGCTGGTCAGCCGTCTTGATGCGAGGGTCGACCGGGTCGTCGCTGCCGCCAGAGATGATGCGGCCCTGGGGGGCCAGCTTCGCGGCGTTCTCGGCGGCCGACTTCTCGACCACAAGCGCGCCGTCGTAGTCCTTCTGGAGCTTCTCGAGGGCATCGTTGCGCGTGTGGAACTCGCCGACCTGCTCGGCGGTCATGTCATAGCCGTCGTCCTTCTTGAACGACGCGAGCCAGTCAGCGTGAAGCTGCCGCTCCTGGGTGAGCTTCAGGCCGAGAGCCTGCGCGCTCTCGCCGCCGGCCATGGGATAGATGGGCCGGCCGTCGGGGTACCACCCGATCGGGCGCGGCATGTGCTCGGCCATCTCGCCGTGCAGGTAGGCACCGCGAGTCTTGTGCTTGGTCATCGTGTTCTCCACATGAAGAAGCCCCGGTGACACCGGGGCTCGGGGGATTGCCTAGACGGGGATGGCGTCAGATGGGGACGCCGTTGGCACGGGCGGTCGCGAGCAGAACCTCGAGCTCCGTCCGGTGCAGGCGCTCGGCCCTCTTCGGGTCGGTCGCCTCTAGCAGGGCGGCCAGCTCGTCAGCCGTCGACCCGAGGCCGCGGAGGCTTTCGAGGATGACCGCGAGCCCGTCGCGGTCGGCCGCGGAGAGCTTTCGCCCTTCCTTGGCCCGCCATTCGGCTCGGTCCTGCGTTCGATCGACGAGCGCCTTGACCTGCTCCCGTAGCCAGGAGAGGTGCTCGGCATACGGCGCGTCCGGTCCCGGACCGCCGCTCTTGATCGCGAGGGTGTGGGTGCCGATGCCGGCACCGATGAGGACAGGTGAGACTTCGTAGACGTCGAGGCCGCGCAGGAAGCGCACATCCTGGCCGTCCTGCTGCCCGAAGCTGTAGTCGAGCGGGTCGTAGCCGTAGCTGTACTCGGCGAGGGGCCCGAGAGCCTTGAGCGTGGCGTGCGTCTCCCGCCCGGCCGTGGTGTCCATGAAGAACTGGCCGCTGAACACGGCCCACTCGCCCTGCTCGCTGATGCTGCCCTTGCCGACCGGGAGGGCGCCGTCCCAGGAGGTATGCCCGTAGGCCGACATGGGCACGTCCTTGACCGGGAAGGCGCCCGGCCAGGTCACGTCGCCGTCCTTGTCGATGACGTTGAGCTGAGCGAAGGCGAAGGCGATGGAGCCCGCGTCGTCGAGCTTCAGGTCGTGCGGCGTGAACGCCTTGCGGTTGGCTTGATGGTCAGACGTTCCCACGTCTTCCTCCTGTGCGTGCTCGCGCAGATGACCGACGCCGCACGATGTCGTCGCCTCTTGGGCAACCCGGGACAGTGCAGCGCGGAGATGCGGTAGGTCGAGGTTCCCCGCCGCGTTGTGGTGCGGGTAGTGGCGCAGTGAGCGGGGTACGGTGCGCCCGTCGTCATCGAGCTCGCCGCCCGCATCGATGCAGGCGAAGGCGGAGTCAGGCAAGTCATTGATGTAGACCGCGTCCCAGGTCGCCACGGGGGGCTCCTTCAGAGCAAGAGGGCTAGGGCGAGGGCGTCGTCGTTGACTTCACCGCGGCCAGAGATCGAGGGTCCTGAGATACCTACTGCGGCGCTGCCCGCGATCAGGACTCGTGGCATAGGCGCCAGTCCGCCGACACGCCGACCTGCCGACCTGCCCACCCGCCCCCCACCGCCCGAGGGAGGAGCGGCCACGCCACCAGAGCCCGTCGCCGATACGCTCGGACCGCCGATGAGAACGGCCCCCGTGCCCGTTACCGGGATGATGACGAGGCCGGTTCCGTCGAGGGTCGGGGCGAGGAAAGCTTCCCCGCCGGTCCCAAGGAATGTCTCTTTCGCCGTGCTCGCGGCAGCGGGAGCGGCGAGGGTGACACCGCCCGAGCCGAGGAAGGCTTCCTTCCCAGTCCCAGAGATGGCCGGCGCCGCGAAGGCAATGGCACCTGTTCCCGTCGCCCCCGTCGAGGTGACCGTCCCATCGGCCGCGACTGAGGGAGCGAGGAATGAGATGGTTCCCGAGCCGGCCATCGTCTCTTTGGCCGTGCCCGCGTTGGCGGGGGGCAGGATAACCACTCCGCCCGAGCCGCTCATGGTCTCCTTGGCCGTTCCGGAGGAACTTGGAGCGGCGAAGGCTACTCCCCCGGTCCCGGTGATCGGGGCGACGTAGGTGACGCGCAGCTCTACGTAGTCGAGGCTGAAGGTGACCGCGTCGTTGTCGTTGCCGCGGATGCCCCGGATGCGCGCCACGAGGCGGCCGGTCGTCTTGAGGTCAGTGATCGACGGCGGACTGTTGTAGGTCGTGTCGAAGTCGGCGTCGGAGGTCGGCTCGGTCGCCTGCGTCTCCTCCGTATCGAAGGCACCGTTGTTGCCGTTGGCGATGCCGAGTGAGGCGGCCGAGATGGTCGTGCTGACCTTGTAGTTGGCGCGGATGACGACGCTCTGGATGAGCGAGCCGACGGGCAGCTCACCGTCCGTGAAGGCGAGGAAATCCCAGTCGCCGATGACGGATGAGTTCTTGCCCGGCGCGCACGTCGCGTAGGTCGTGTCGTCGGCCGTGGCGTTGGACGGGTTGGTCCAGTTGTTCGTCCCGACCGCGCCCCGCGTGGCCTTGGTCGCGAGGGCCATCAGAGGACCGGTCGGTCAGCGATGAAGAAGCCGCGGCAGGAGAAGCGTTCGCGCTGAGCCGGGTCGGTCATGTGCGGGCTCCGCCCGAGGGCGATGGTCAGCGGACCGAGGTAGAGATCGAGGGACGGTCGCGTGACGACCGGCCGGAAGCCGAAGCCGCCGATCTCACCACGCACGAACTGGATGGCCCACCACTTGCCCCATGCCACGTAGGTCCGTCGGCTGGTCCACACTAGGTCTTCGATTGGGTGTAGGTGAAGGCCGAGATGCTGACCTCTGCGGCGGCCACGATGGACGTGGTGTTGAGGTTGATGTCTGCACCCGAGGTCCCGACCGTGCCGTCGAAGACGTTGTCGGTGACATCCACCCCCCCGCCGTCGAGGACGCGGAACCATGCCGCCGTCCCGGTCGCGTTGGCCGACGCATCGGCCGTGATCGCAGCCGCGGTCGCCACCCCGTTCGAGGCTGCCCCGAAGGCCGTCGCGCTGAAACGCAGCTCGGCGAGGAGGACCTGATCGTTGGGAGCCGCGCTGTTGAAGGTGCCATCGGCCGTGGCGGGCTGGGTGCTGGAATAGATACGCAGGTAACCCTGCCCGCCCACGTCGATCCGGTCGACCACGGCATCCGCTGCGGCCGAGGCTGCGGCGTTGGTCAGTTGCGGGTTATTGGCCACGCGCGGTCCCCTTCCTGGTCCGGCCATTACGGATTTCGCTGACCCCGACGATGGCCTGTGTCACCGGGTCGCGGAGGAGAGTCTTGGTCACGGAGGCATCGAGGCGAGCCGTGATGGCTTCGAGACCGTCGGCGATCTCACTCAGGTCGGGCGCTTGCACGGTCACGAGCGGCGCCGGGACGTTCACTACCGGCGGTGCGACATTCACGATTGGAGCTGGCGGCGGCTCAGCAAGTGAGCGGATCGCCGCACGGAGCCCGCTGATGGCCTCCACGTCCCGCGCCTCTGGGGCAGTGCTCTTGGGCGCTGCTCCGGCCAGCGGGTCGAGCGTGACGGTGACCGGCACGAGCCCGGTGTGAGGCACTGCGGGAACTCCCAGGGCCACCAGGGCTGCCGCCGGCTCGAAGCCAGCGCGGACCAGCACGCCGACCGATTCAACGCGGTTCTGGAAGGTCATACCGTTGGCATCGAAGGCCGAGGCGGGCACGCTATTGAGCGGCCACAGGACGTGCTGACGGTCCTCTTCGCTCAGGGGATTGAGATCCTCGAAGGCGCGGATTTCGTCGTCGGTGAGCAGGCCGTTCTGGCGCATGGTCTGGTAGAACGCAGCGCGATCCTTGCTGTTGCCACGCATCAGGGCCGCCGCGTTGTGCTTGACGTAGTAGCGCCCCGCATCCAGCACGTCCTTGTCGATCTGCTGCTCGAAACGGACCAAGGGCGGTGTCAAGGTGCCGACCACATAATCGATGTTCGACTCCTCGATATTGCTGAAGGTCGCCCGGCTCATGTCGGAGAGCTTGTGCGGCGCGAGGCGCAGCCAGCGAGCGATCTCCTCAACGGTCGCCTGCTTGGCCGAGATGTACTGAGCGTCCTCGGGCGGGAAGCCGACCTCCTCGATGCTCATGCCCTCGTCGAGGATGGCCGTGCGCTGGGCGTTGGACAGGCCCTTGTGCTGCTCCTCCCAGCTCGTCTTGAGCGAGAGCTTGGCCGTGGGGGAAAGCTGCCCGGGGTGCTTGATGATCACACCCGGCTGGGCACCGTTAGCGAAGGTGTAAAGCCCGAACTCCTCGACCGCGATGGCGTTCTCGAGCGTCCGCCGGGCCATGGCCAGGCGGCTGTAGCCGATCAGCCCGTCGTAGCCGAAGCCCGGGACGTGGAAGACGTTGCGCGCCGGCAGCGGGACCTCTTCACCCTTGAAGGTCGTGTAGAGGTACACGCGGCGCTGGGTGTCAGTTTCGCGGGCGACGCGCACGCGGTCCGGGCGCAACGGCCACAGGCGGACTACCTGACCCTGGCCGTTGAACTCCTTCTCGGAGTAGCAGTTCCCCCAGGTCAGGTAGTGCCCCACCATCGTCTCGCGCCAGACCATGGCCGTCATCTCGGGGTTCGGCATGACGGCGAGGGCCGGATACGAGGGGTGATCGGGGGCTTCAATGCGGGCCTTGCCGACCTTCTCGAAGAGGTGAAGCGGCAGCGAGCCGATGTCCTCGGCGATGAGGCGCACGCCGGCATGCCACGCCCCGATGGTCATGGCCGTGGTGGCGTTCACCGTGACGTCGGTGATCGACTTGCCGGTGTAGCCCATGGGCGGCGGCCAGCCGACCGCCGGCCAGCCGACGACGGCGGCCTTCAGGGCGCGGGAGGAGATGCCCACTAGCGACCTCGGATGAGGAGGCGGAACGCCGCTCCGATCGGGGTGATGAGAAGGAGCAGGGCTCCGGCCACGAAGAAGCCGAGCGGCTGACCGAGACCGACGACGATGAGGGCGAGGGCGATGGCTTCGATGACGTCCTCTTCGCCGATCCGGCCGAGTTGCGTCCGGAGGAAGGTACGGACGGCCGCGCTCCGGCGGAGGGCGGTGCTGATGGTCATGCAGTCCCTCCGGCGAAGGTCAGGCGTTCGGTCTCATAGGCCGAGCGGAAGGCGGGTTGGAGAGCACCGGCCGCGATGACGTCCGCGCGCGCCTCCCATGACAGCAGGCCCGCCACAGCCGCGTCGATCTTGTGGGGGCTGTCAGGACGTTCCTTCTGGACCGTCCACAGGCGCGTGCCCTGGTCATCCGTGAGCGACAGGGGACGCTTGAATGCAGCTCCTACATGAGCCGCGAAGGTCGCATCGCCAGAGTGATGAAGCTCGCCCGAGCCGATGGCATTGGCATAGGCCAGCACGGCGCGGGCCATGGGCCGTGGACGCCACGTCTCCCAGCGCACCACGATCTCCTCGCCGTAGCGGCCCTGCCAGTGCGCGATGCTGTCCTTCCAGTAGGGCGGATCGGCGTACATGTGGGCCACGGTATACGTCGTGAAGGCCTCGTCGATGGCGACGTCGACCTCCTGCTCGAGGTCTTGCTGTTCGCTCTCGGTCACACCGGGCCACACGCCGAGCGGCCACTGGTAGCCCGTCGAGACCTCTGTCGCCACAGCGCTCGTGGCGTCACGCGTCTTCGCGCCATCGAAGCCGATCGTGATGACCGCCTTCGGTGGGACGACATGGTCGGGATCCGCCAAGTCCTTCCAGCGCTCGGCATCGAAAGCCTTCTCGGAACGCAGGCGACCTTGCATGAGCCAGGCCCTAGCGAGCCAGGCGGGATCGGCGTCCGGCTCGAAGAACTGGCTGACGATGCCGTCGATGTCGGACCACGCCGCCAGGGGCCCCGAGGCCTCGAGCACCGCTGCGCGCACGCCGTCCGGAGTCGTGAGGTCGTGTTTCTCACTGGCCGAGCGCATGAAGAAGAAGAGGCCCGAGTCCTTGATCGCCCCCGACGCCACGAGCTTGGCGTAGTCGTGCGTGCTCTCCGCCACTGACCCCGCACCGGGCTCATACATCAGGGTCGTCTCGAGTTCCCACGGGTCGGCCAACGGGCGCTTCAGGAGGTTCGAGCGGGTGACCCTATCGGCATCCCGCTGGCGCGGCAGACGCCAGCGGCCGGTCTCGTCCTTGTGCTGGAACGTCGTCCGCGCACCGTCCCGCGCCTCCGGGGCGTTGGCGAGAGGGACGACCTTGCCATCGCCTCTGGCCCGCACGATGCGGTCGAGCCCGATGTCGAAGTCGTCGACCACCCGGCTCCGACTGAGGATCTGGTAGAGCGCCCCGTAGGCCAGCTCCTCGGACTGCTCCTCGGTGTAGGCCAGCATGGGGATGTAGGGATCGATGACTGGCCCGCCCACCGGCTCCCAATGACCGTCGATACGACGGAACCCACCGCACCGGACAGGGCCCTCGGGATGCGCCTCGACCGCCGCGATCCAGGCGGCCAACTCCGTCTTCCGACTGCCCTTGCGCAGGAAGAGCGCACCCCGGCGGAAGCGTCGGCGACCGGCCTTCGGCGTACCCCTCGGGTGGACTTCGTAGAAGCTGAAAATGAAGCCGCGCTGCTCATCATCGAGGCGGGCCGGTTGCCCGAGCAGGTCGCCCGGTCCAAAGACCAGCTCCTCCTCGATGAACCGACAGACTTGGGGTCCGAGGGTCGGCCACGGCACCCGGTCCGCCGGAGGCGTGACCAGGGTGGTCACGACACGGCGCGGATGATGCTCCGCGGGTCAGCCACAGGCATCGTGGGTGGCTTCCGCCGCTTGCGCTGCTCCTCTGCCTCCTCGGCACGCGCAACCTCCCACTGGAGACGGCGCCGGTCGATCGGCGTCAACCCGAAGAGCTGACCCTGAAGCCTGATCTCGGCGGCCAGTTCCTTGTCACCACCGGTGATCCAGAAGCGGTTCACGAGCATGGCCAGCCGATACAGCCCGTGGACGTCGACCTTGAGGTACTCAGGAGCCATGGGTGAGGTCCAAACGTCGCGCCACCATGACTTCGTCAGCTCGTGCCAGAGCATCGATCTCGGCAGCTCCGGGCGGCGCTTGGGACGTGCGCTCCCATCGTCGGTGAAACGCGCAGCGGTGGATGTTCGGTTGCGCCGCCGACGTGTCGCGAGCGGCTTGGGAAGGGGGCCTGGCATCGCGCCTCCGTTACGGGATACGGGCGCGAGTCCTGAACCCGTACATCAGAAAATCAAGGTAGACATGGGTCAGCGAGGGTTGAGGGTGCCAGGGATTTGACCCGCCCTCCCCTTCCCGCGCTCGTTGCACGCCGAGTGCGCTGCGAACCAGCCTTGCGTCGGGTCGCCGTCGACCACGTGCGCCGCGGCCCACGCGCTACCCGGTAGTACAGGCTGGTGGCAGTAGCCGCACGGAGCGGGGAGCGTCAGAGCCAGCCGCTTGCGCGCTCGCTGATGGGTCGTGCCGTAGCCCCGTGCCGCTGTACCAGGACGCCGGGCGCGGTCCTCAGCCCGGGCGCAGTCGGGACAGCGCGAGCCGTGAGCGAGGAGTCGGCCCCACGGGCAGGGGCGCCCACGGTAGCCGAGGCATGGGCGAAACATGAGCGCTTGCCGAAGGGGACGCCGAACCGCCTTGGGTGACTCAAGGGCGTCGGTCACCTGTCAGGCCCCGCCCGGGTCGCGCCTCGGGCTCGCGGGTTCGGTTCGGCTACATCCTACGCTACGGCGGCACCTCCTGACCAGCGTTCATGGGGGGCTTCCTCGAACTCGGACCACAGCAGCTCGAGGATCCGTTCGAGGTAGAAGCGCGTCTCCTCCTCGCTCCACCGTCGGCGCAGGGCGAGGGCCTGCCAGTCGAAGTCGGAGAAAGCCAGCGCGGCCAGCCAGCGGGCAGCCATCGGGTAGTGATGGGCGATCCTCGCCACCGCGGCGTGGCAGGGGCGGGCGTAGTGGCGCTCCAGCGATTCGCGGTTGTCGAGCACGGCGAGCTCGGTCTCGAAGGGGCTGTTCTCCATGAGCCGACGAAAGGGATCAGCGAGGTTGGGCGAGCCAAGGATCGAACCGCCGACGGGCTGCGCGCCATCATCGGCTTCCCGGCGCGTGAGGCGATCGCGCCACACGCCGCGGGCATGGAGTCGTTCGGGCAGCTCGGCCGCCCATACCTCGCTGAACCAGGTGAGCAGCGGGCCGAAGCCCTTGGGCCGTTGGGCGTGGCGAGCGACCCGCGCGAGCGAGGCGGCGTGCTCTTCGGTGTACGGGGCACCACGGAGCGCGCGGCGCTGGTGGAGGCTCATCCGCCGACAATGCCCTTGGCCGTATCGTAGCTGGCCGTGGCCAAGCGGGCGATTCCGTACCAGATGAGGAACAGGGCGCCGCTCGAGACCGGGTCCAGAACGTAGCCCGTGACCCATGCCGCGTAGCCGACCAGGATGGCAGCGCCGACCACCGAGGCCCACGCCTCCTTGCCCGCGTCGAGGATCGGGCCGATGCCGGGCAGCCGCTTGGCCAGCTCGATCAGACCGGCCAGGAACACCGCGCTCGCGGCGACGCCCTCGCCGCTCAAGACCACACTGAAATCGAAGCTCATGCCTCCTCCTTTAAGCTATGCGCGAACTTGACGAGATCGATCGCGGCGGCGAGGTCCGTCTCAACGTCAACGAAGGGCGTGCCCCTACTGAGGATCAGGTAGACCTCCAACACTTCCTCGGCCAAGCGGACGCTGTACGGCCTGGTGTCCACATCGAGCTGGGAATTGCTCGCGTTACTGGTGGTCGGGAAGATGTCCGTACTGGTGGCGCTCATGCCTCTCCTCCTTCTGTGACCGGGAGCACGTCGGCCCGTCCGGTCCTGAACTCGTAGAGCGTTCCCTCGAGCAGGGCGACGGCCTGCTCCTGGTCGACGCGATAGCCGTGGCCCTTGGCCAGCGCACGGAGGCGGGCCAAGCCGACCTCCTGACGTTCCTCGTTCGCTGCGCCCTTGTGGTCCTGCTCGACGCTCAGGATCGCGGTGAGGGCGTCGCGCTTGAGGTTGGCCTGGTGCTGTGGTCCCTGACGCGCGGTCATCCAGCGGTCGAACGTCCAGGCGAGGCGCGCGCCGAGCCCGGTGAGGGCAGCGAAGGCGATCGGAACAAGAAGCTGGGAAAGAACGGTGTAGCCGGTCCAGTCGCCTTCCATCAGATCGGCCTCGTCGGCCCGATCAGAGGCGTCGGGGCGACATGGCGCTCGCGCGGGACCTCGCGACCCGGGACCGGGAGGTCGCGCCCGGGCAGGATGAGCGGCTCAGCCGGCTCGAAGACCGGCTCGAAGATGGGCTCGAGGACGGGTCCAAGCGCGGGTTCCAGAGTCGGCGCGAGCACCGGCTCCAGCGTCGCCGTGACCAGCTTCTCTCCGACGATCCACGCCCCGCCCGCCGCGATGGCCGCCTTGATGTAGATGCGCAGCTCGTCCTTGGTCACCTTCTCGCCGAGGTAGCCGATGCCGCGCGGCGCGAGCGGGTTGTCCCACCACATCACGTCGTTGCCATTGAATCTGTAGCCGAAGCACTTGTGGAAGCCCGTGAAGTCCGCGTCGAAACGGCGCAGCCGGTGGCCGACGGGGAACGCGCCCATCTTGCCGGTGAAGCACGCCACCATGCCCGGGTCGAAGGCCGCCCAGAAGTCCGAGAACGAGGTCCCGGTCACGAGGCCGCGGATGCCGTAACGTCGCCGAAGGCCGGTGATGAGCTGGCTGTTCGACACGCCGCACGGGCTGGTCGCCGAGCAGGTCGACGGGTGACTCGCGCCACAGGCGATCCGCAGCTTGTGAACTTCCTCGATCTTGACCGGGATGCCGAGGTCCTTGACGTGGCGCGCGAACATGACCCCCGAGCAGGGCACGCAACAGATCCACGGCGGGGTCTCGCGCTCTGAGCAGTGCTTGTGGCCGGACGGGGCGGGCATCAGGCCCGGACCTCGCGGAGCTGGAAACAGCGCTCGCAGGTCCGCTCGTCCTCGGGCGGCTGCGCGACTGTGGGGGAACCGACGGCCACGAGGCGCCCGCAGAGGGTCCGAACCTTCACGTTGCCCGTGACCGTGACGCCGGGAAACAGGTACGTCAGGTGCCAGGAGCCCGTCGCTGAGTACCTAGCCCAGCTCACGGCGTCTCCTCACCGACCATCGCCTCACCCGCCTCGCGGGCCTCCTCACGGTCGAGCTCGGGGATGAGCCAGGAGACGACGAGCAGCACGATCGCCGCGGCCACGACCAGGGCGATGGCGGCCTCGCTCACGGCGCGCACGTCCGGCACCACTCCCAGCGCCCGGGGAACTCCTCGCGCGTCACCACCCGCTCGTGCCACGCCGCGGGGCAGTCGGAGAGCACCGAGCGGCACTCGTGGGGCGGCCAGTGGCGGCGGACGTGGACGATGCCCTCAGCGTCAAGGACGTAGGCCTGGGCGGTGCGGGCCGGGGAGGAGGTCGCCGGCCCAGCGACGATCGTCACCGGACTAGCAGCTCCATCCCGAGTATCTACGCCGATACTGTCAAAGGGCTTTCGTGCGTGGAACGGTCACGTCGAGCGGTCCCACAGGGCCAGACTCAAGCGTTCGGCCTCCCTTCTGGTCAGGCGGATGCGTCGCCGGGACACGATGAGCACGGCCCCGTCGCGCTCCTGACCCCTGACCTCCACCGTCTCCCCGCAGGCCATCGGGCCCGCCCAGGAGGGCTCCGCTTCCTCGGCGGGCCCGACGGGGAGGCGAGCGCCGGCCCAATGGTGACCAGGGCCGGACGGGCGGGGCACGGGCCTAGCCAGGCATCAGGGCCGCTCCCCGTGCGGCTTCAGTCCAGCCAAATGTCCAGCCTGCCAGCTCTGGACGATGCTCTATGCGACCCCTCGCCTGCGGCCCTATGCGCCTCGTGCTCGCAAGCCCGAGGGGGGCCGTGCCTGACTCTGGATCAGGAGACCGAAGGTTCGAATCCTTCCGCCCCAGCCAATCACCACTCGGGAAATCGGTCATCCGTTCGTCTCGCGGCTCGCTTCCTCGTCTGGATGTCCAGCCGATTGTCCAGCCAAACGAGCCCCGAGGCGCCGCATCGCCTCCACCTGACTCTCGCTGACGACGTGGGCGTAGCGCGCGGTCACGGCCAGGCTCGTGTGGCCCAGGATGCTCTGGATGACCAGCGGGTCGACGCCCTCGGCCAGTAGGAGCGTAGCCGTCGTGTGACGAAGGTCGTGGAAGCGAACCCGGGGCAGCCCAACCCTCTGGCAGAGCAGACGGAAGTGCCGCGTCACGGCATCCTCGGTGACCTTCCAGATCGGCCCTACCCCGCGGCCATGCTCGCGCAGTGCCTCGATGACGAAGGGTGGCATCGGGATCGTCCGCACGCCTCGCGCGGTCTTGGCCTGACGGACGTGGACAACGCCAGCCTCGAGGTCGACGTCCGACCACGACAGGCCCACGAGCTCTCCCCGCCGGAGGCCCGTGCCGATGGCCGTGACGAATAGCGACTCGAGCCAGTCACCCTTGACGGCTTCGAGGAAGTGGTATGCCTCCTCGGTCGTGAACGGGCGAGCGGGGCGCTCGGTGAACTTGGGGAGGCGGATGCCCTCGGTCACGTTCATCACGATCAGACCCTCGCGCATGGCCTGGCGAAGGATCATCGAGAGCACCCCGACAACGCCCCGGACGGTCCGCGAGGCGTAGCCTTCCTTGACACGCGTGGCCACGAGCTCGCGCACCATGCCCGCGGTCAGGCGATTGAGGTCGACGTAGGCTAGGTCGGCCAGATGGAGCCGCACGAGGACGTCATAGAAGCTCCACGTCGTCGGCCGGACGTTGGGGCGCATCCCCTCGAGCCATGCCGCGCCGTACACCCCGAGCGTCACGCGCCCTTCCTCGAGGGGAAGGCCGACACGGAGCCGCCGTAGATTCTCCTCGAGGACGCGGGTGGCCTCCTCTTTCGTGCGCCTCTGCCACTCGCGCCGGATGCGCTTGCCGAACGGGTCCGTGCCGAGGTTGATGGCGACTCGGTAGTAGACCCGGCGCTTGCCGTTGACGATGACGGCGTGGCGGTAGAGCGAACCCCGGCCCCATCCCCGTCTCCCCACGTCCGGAGTGTACGGCTGTCCAGCCATTCTCCGAGCGCCTCTTCGGAGACGAGGTAGCGCCGTGCCGAGATCCGCATGATCGGCAGCCCCTCTCGGCGATGGAGACGGCGGAGCGTATCCGCGCTCACCCGGAGCAGTTCGGCGGCCTCGGCGATCGTCAGGAGCGTCATTCACGGGCTCACGGACCAGCGAGCGGCCACGGCGCGGACGGTCATCACGCATCCGGCTCCAGCATCACGGCAGCGAGGCCGCGCAGGACACGAGCGGCTTGCTCCATGGCCAGCCGTAGCCCGTCGATAGCGCGGGTCCACCGGTCGATGTGAAGCTCCAAGACGACCACCAGCACGTCGCTCCGGGGCTGCCCGAGCATCTCGTCGTACCAGGCGAGGACCGGCGCGTTCTGGAGGCGCGCGCTCTTCGTGACGCTCACCCCGCATCCCCGCCCTTCTGTCGGAGGTAGGCGGCGGGGTACTCGGACAGGGAGACATCCGACCCTCCTGACCCGCGCTCCGGAGCCGTCATGATGCGTGCCCACGTCTCGGGATCCATCGGTTGAGCGCCGATGGCACCGCCGTATTCGTAGGGCACCACAGCGCCCTGCTCCCAGCGCCACCAGCGCGTGACGAGGCGGTGGGCGAGGAAGCCGAGAGCGAAGGCGAGGAGGTGGGTCATCGAACGAAGCCGGCGTAGACGTGCGCGACGAACGGTGAGCCGTCAGGGAGGATGCGCTGCGCCGAGCCGACGTGGCCGACCATCTCGGCTCCCGTGTACGGCACGTAGTCTCCGGTCATCACCACGATTAGCCTGACGCGGGCCGGCTCGCCTTCCCAGACCTCCGCCCACACAACAAGGTCATCGCCCTGCCAAGCGACCCCGAGCCAGCGGGCGACGCTGGCCTCTATCTCCGAGACGCCCGGCGGCACGGGGTACTTCAGGATGCGGGAGGCGCTCACGGGGTCTCGGGTCGGTTTCCGCGGGAAGCCGACTCCTCCGTCTCGGCGAGGGCGGCGCGGAGGGCGAGCCTCACCATTTGGTAGGCGTCGTTGTAGGCGGCGGCCACGTCGCCACCAGCAAAGTCGGCCTTCTCGTAGAGGTCGGCTTCGACCCGGCCCATCGCTTCCCTGACCGCCTCCAGCCGCTCCACCTCATCCTCACTGCGGGCGAGTAGGTCCTCCCCTTCCCTGAGCGCGGCTTGACAGGTAGCCAACCGCTCCTCCAGCCGCTCCACTTCATCGGCGACGGCGGCGATGCCGGTATGCGCCATGACCCACGCGACCTCATCAGGAGCAGCCGCCTTCTGATACCGGGCCAGCTCGCGGAGTCGCGCGGCGGCGGTCATGCCATCACGACCTTGAAACCGAGTTCTCTGAGGACTCGCAGGAGGTCGATAGCCGGGACCCGCTTCCAGTTCTTGTGCTTCCGGCGGCCAGCCTCTCGAGCGGCGAGTTCGACCAGGAGCGCACCGTTCTCGGCGGTGGCGGCGTATTCGCGTCGGGCGGCGTCAGCCATTGGTGGAGTCCTCCTTACCAGCTCACTTTGACGGCCACCACGCCACGACCGAGCGGCGCGACCTGCGAGAACGCCTCATCCGAGAGATCGATCACCGTCGGGATGCCCTTGCGTGGGCCGCAGGCGCACCAGTCGATCAACCGGACGCGCAGCCAGCCGTTGACCGTCACCCAGCGTCCCCGCCAGTCGCCGACCCTGAGGGCGGGCCCGGCCGCCGCACAAAGGCAATCCGGGCCCGTGGCGTACCACGTCGCCCAGCCCGAGACCGAATGACCGGAGCGCGCCGGGCGAGAGGGCTCGGAGCGCGCCCCGGTCGGTTCGACGGCCGCAGATGGCGTGGGAGGGCTCGGCCTCTCGACCGGCTCCACGGGCCATCGTGCCAACCGAGGGAAGGGTCCGGCCGTCGGGGGAGCGGTGGCCCCTATGTCGCGGGACTCGGACGCGACGCTGCTGGGCTGCCTAGACACCGCTCCCCGGACGGACGCACCTATCAGGAGACCTATAACGAGGGCCAGGCCGACAGCCACAATCAGAGCACCCGGACGCACGCCGAGCGTTGACCACCTCTCCGGCTCGACGTAGGGCCGCGCATGGCGAGTGAGGATGCGCCAGGGGGTGAGGCGGATGACGCGGCTCACCGCGGTATCGCCTCAATGGCCCCTGAGTCCAAGGCGGCGGGGTCGAAGATGTTCACCGAAGTATCCGAACCCACCGAGTCTTCGGCCCGGTCGGCATCTTCGCGGGCTCCCACAGCCGAGGCCGAAAGGCGACATTGAGCGCGCCGTCTCCATGCTTCCAGCCGCCGTGCCCTTCGGTCTGACCGTCCTCGGAGAAGCCCGCGGCGCGGAGAGACGTACCGGGTTCCTCGGCCAGCGTGTAGGTGATGGCCTTCCGGTAGCCCATCGCGGCGGCGGCTCGACACGCAGCCCCATAGAGACGCGAGCAGGCGTTCTTGCTGCCCTCGGTGGTGACCCGGAGGAGTTCGATCGTTCGTCCGTCGTCCGCCTTGCGCGCCATCGGGTGACCGGCAATCACCACCCCGACAAGCGACCCGTTGTCAGAAAGCCCGATCGAGAAGCGATGCCCGATCGGGGGCTCGTTATGGCGATGATGATCGGCCACAAACCGGCTGGCCTCGCGGAGCGTGACCGGTACCAGCTCGCTCACCGCAGTATCGCCTCGATCGTCCCGTCGTCGAGGTCGGTTGGTCGCCACACGAATGTCTCCACGCCGGGGCACCGACCGAGCGCGAAGATCCACTCGACCTGTTCCTGAGTCAGCTTCCCTTTCTCAGCCTTGAGCTCGACCATGAGCACGCGGGGCGGCCGGACGAAGACCCAATCGACGAATCCCGCCCGCGAGTGGACCGAGGACCAGGTGTGGTATCCCATCCACCCGAACAGCCGGGCCATGTCGAGGACGGCACGGGAGAGGTCGGCCTCGGTCATCGGCACGCGCCAGATGGCGGCGGGGGCCTTCACGCCACCCCCTCGCCGAGCCGCTTCATCCCACCGCGCTCGGACTTGGGCTTGCCGAAGCGGGACCCGATCTCGGCCCGCAAGACATCGACCCGCGCCCGCTCCTCCGGGCTCATGGCGGCGGCCTTGGCGGCGAGTTCTTGGACGTAGGCGACCTCGGCATCCTCGCGGCCTTGGGCGGCCTGCCGGTCCCGTTCCAAGCCGAGGGCTTCGAGGCGTCGCCTGACCCGCCCGAGGAAACTCTTGAGCGAGGAGTCAGCTTGGTACTCGGCCTCGATGGCGGCGCTGACGTTCTCTGAGTCGTGGTGGTCGACCAGCGAATGGAGTTCGCGGACCTCCCAGTTGCCGGGGATGCGGCCGTGGAGCTTCTCGTAGAGCAGCAGGGCGGGCGACAGTTCTAGCGCGGCCAGCGGTTCCCCCGGCCCCCCCTCCGTAGAGCTACGTACAGGGACAGGGACAGGGACAGCGTTACCCGCGCGCGAGTCCTCTCCATGTCCTTCGCTTGTCTCGCTCCTGTCCTCTCGCTGTCTCGCCTTTGTCGCCGCCCACTGGTACCGTTGCCAGTCATGGACATGGAGCGAACCGTCCTCGTGGCGTTCGAGCAGCCCCACACGGCAGTAGTCCGGCAGATACTTGGCGTGGCGATGCAGGACGCCCCCGTAGTGAAGTTCCGAGGCGAACTGGCCCGGTCGCTTCTGCCGCTTCGCCGCGCAGAGCGTGAGCACCCAGCCGTAGCGCGCCACGTCCGACGGGAGCGCGAGCATCTTGGGGTGCTCGGCTAGGTTCACGTCGATGGCGATCCAGGGCATCTAGCCGACCCTCACCACACGAGGCTCGGGACGGGGGCCGTCGGCCGTCACGCCTACGAAGGTCCCCCGTCCCGCCCCATGGCCCGCACTCTCACCGTCGCCGGACGTGACGCGCTCTGCCGGGACAAGTCCGACCGGCCGAGTCTCGCGCTCGTGGGGCGTGGTGAGGTCGGCGGGCCTCATGCCGTAGGCCGCCAGGAGTTCATCTTCGGAAAGGCGGGTCACGCCGCACCCTCCCAATGCCTGACCCACTCCCGGTTCTCGGCGTCGTCATCGCGCTCTTCGGCGCGCATGCGGGCAAGGGTCGGGCGGAGAGCGCGTGTCCCGGCGTACACCGTCACGAGCCGTCTGCGGCGGGCCTCGATGTAGGCTGCGAGTTCTTGCGAGTCTCGGGCGAGGTGGAGGCCGTGCGCGTCGCCGATGACCGGATGGCCGGCGAGGCGGAGGTTCTCGACCGCTTCCTCGACGAGACGGCGGGGGACGTTCAGCCAGGTCCGAAGATGGTCGATGGTGGGCGACTCGATGTCTCCGAAGGCCTCCAGCACTTCCCGTTCCAGCGCGGAAAGGACGAGCTGCTCGGTGGTCACGCGACACCCGCCGATTCGGGGATGTGCTCTTCCCAAGAGTCCTGCGCGTGGTCGTACTTGATTGCGTCAAGGTTCCTGACGGCCTGCCGGTAGTAGGACGGCTTGAGTTCGATGCCCAAGCCTCTCCGGCCGTTGCGAACCGCCCCGTAGACCTCAGAGCCGACTCCCATGAACGGGGTCAGGACCGACTCGCCGGGGTTGCTCCACAGCACGAGGCAGCGCTCGATCACGTCGAGCTGGAGGGGATGGACGTGTTTCTCGTCCTCCTCATCGCGCGCTTCGCGGAAGGGCAGGACGCGATCGAGGCGCACGTCGTCCCAGAAGGCCGAGGCGTACTGTCGCCATATCCAGTGCGAGTAGCGGTTCTCGATCTGTTTGCCGGTCCAGCCCCTATAGGCCATCACATCGTTGGGGATGGGTCGCGCCCCGGCGTACTCGGTCAGTCCGTCGGGATGGGTGATTGGGACGGGGTTCTCGCCGCGCTTGCGGAAGACGAGCAGGTAGTCGGCCGAGGCGACTGAGCAGCGCGACGAGTCCTCCACGATCATGGCGTGGGCGAGGCTCTTGACCATCGTGCGGTTGCGCACGGTGAGGGGTTCCTTCCAGACGTGGTAGCGGGCGATGTAGCCGAACCCCGCGTCCCGGTGGAGGCGGATCACGTCGCCGGGAAAGTCAGTCAGTTCGTCGCGGCCGGTGTTTCCAGTGGGCACGTCCATGACGTGCACCGCCGTGACGCGACCGGGCATCGTGAGGCGGTGGAGCTCGCGGACGACGAAGCCGTAGTGCTCGAAGAACTGGTCGTAGTCGCGGCTATTCGAGAGGTCCCGTTCGCTCGAGCTGTACTGGTAGAGCCCGGCGAAAGGCGGGGAGTAGACCGACAGGTGCACGGAGCCATCGGGCAGGGTCGGCATGACCTCCATGCAGTCGCCGTTCCAGATGGCGTACTCATCCGTGATGCGCTGGTCTAGGACAGCCATGCCGGGACCTCGATCGGGCGTGTGAAGTCCTGCGACCGCTGGATCGCCAGCGCGTCGTTCATGTGGAGCACGAGCCGGTCGAACATCTTGTCGGCCTGTCCCGCCTTGCGTTCGAGGTTCGTGAGCGCGTTCTGGCCGCCCTCAGTAGTCACCACGTCGACCACCACGGGGCGCTTCTGACCGAACCTCCACGACCTACGGACCGCTTGGTAGTACTGCTCGTAGGAATGGCTCGGGAAGAAGGTCATATGCGCACAGTGCTGCCAGTTGAGGCCCCACGCCCCGATCTTCGGTTTCGTGATGAGGACCCGGACCTTGCCCTTCGAGAACGCATGGAGGCGGGCTTCCTTGTCGTCCAGCGAGTCGGAGCCCTTCACCTGAACCGCGCCGGGAATGAGTCGGGTCAGTAGGTCCCCTTCGGCGTTCAGGTGGCACCACACGACGGCGGACTGGTCGGTATCGACCAGAGCAGCGACCTGCTCGCCAGCCAATCCCGAGCGATGGCGATCCCATGGAGAAGAACCAGGCCAACCAGATGGCCACAGGGATCATGGCCAAAAGGCTGACGATGGTCCAGCGGCGGAAGAATGAACCCGTCGTCCTCGAAGCCGTAATCGGAGGGCTTGCGCAGCGCCCGCGCCCAAGAGCACACCCACCGCCAGAAGGCATCCTCGGCGTGACCCTTGAATCGCCACTGGACGCGCCCGAACGTACCACCCTGCGACCACCGGAAACGCTGGCCCTTGATGGTGTTGCCCTGATCGTTCTTGAAGAAGCGAGCGAGCATGTCCATGTGGCCGAGCTCGCCGAGGGCTTCGCTCGAGGTGCCTAGCTCGATATAGTCGTTCGGTGCCGCCGTGGCCGTGCAGAGGAGTCGATGTGG
>Ga0209341_10001780_pt1 | contig 21004 bp, 27 predicted proteins | sample RifCSP13_2_FD_184020 | JGI IMG/M metagenome (GOLD analysis project Ga0209341, IMG submission 184020) | Soil microbial communities from Rifle, Colorado - Rifle CSP2_sed 13_2 (SPAdes) (version 2) | ecosystem: Environmental > Terrestrial > Deep subsurface > Rock core/Sediment | place: Rifle... | reverse complement strand
CTGAAATGCGCGTCTCAATCCACTCAGAGATCGCTGGTCGAACGACAAAAGGAGACGCGCATTTCAGCATGGGGCGATCGTGAGGAGTTGCGAGAGATTGCCCGGCGGGTGCAGTTGATGGCGCCGGGGGGGAAGAAACTGCAGGAGAACGAGGCCCTGGCGTTGGCGCAAGGCGCGGTCGCGCATGGTCTCGATCCTTTCAACGGCGAGATCTGGTTCATCCCTGGTTCCGGCCTGATGGCGGGCATCAAGGGACTTCGCAAGGCGGCCCGCGGCCAGATCCAGGGAAACTTCTGGACTGAGTTCGATCAGATCACGAACCCGGACCTGCGCGTGGCCCTGATGATTCCAGACGGCGCGCTGGCCTTCCGCTGCATCGTCCGAGACTCGGAGACGATCCGGGCCTACGCGGAGGCGTGGAAGGAACTATCCGCCAATGGGGTGCCGGCGCAGATGATCCCCGAGATTATCGGGCAGCGTCCGTACACCGAAGGGCTCGGCTACCTGCGGGCGGATGAACGCACGAAGATGGACCCCACCCAGTGTGCCATGAAGCGGGCAGAGGCCGATGCCCTCAAGCGCCGGTTTGACCTTCCGTTCGCCGTCCCGTCAGAGCCCAACGGCGCCTACATTGACGCCGACTTCGCTGAGGCGGCAGAAGTGGCCGTCGAGGAACCCGCGGCGACTACACACCCGACCGAATGGCTGGACGCGATTGGCGAAGAGGACTTGGCTTGGATGGTAGAGCACCGTATCATCCCGCCCGACAGCCATCCGAACCATGTTGTTTCTCTCTTGAAGCTCTCGCCCTTCAAGCCCGGCGAGGACTTCAAGACCGAGCGCGGCCTTCGATGGTTCAAGCTCTATCGGGGTGCCCGTGACCAGAACGACAAGACAACTCCAATCCAGGCCGCAGCGATGGCAACCGACACCTGGAAGGCCGAGGTGGCATAGGACGCATAGCGCCCAGTGGATCATGGCCAGGAACCCCATCTTACGGCCCGTAAGGCACCAGCAGAGAGATTACGGGAGCTTCACGAGCAGTTGCATAGCTGGGAGCTCGTAGGTCGTTCCTTTGGTGTTTCGGGCGGGATGGCCTACCGGGTTGCTCTGCAGGGATATGAGCCGAAAGACTCTGGGATTAGGCACCGTTTGGGCCTCCCCGTGAATCCCCTAGTCATGGGGACGGCAGTCTTTTGCGCCAAGTGCGGCCGGGCCTTCGTTGGTAAGTGGGGAAACCGGAGGAAGTTCTGCCCGATCTGCAGACCCGTGAATCAGAGCGAGGAGGCCAGGGATGAGTGACTTGACTAGGGGCGACGATGGAACAGGATATGCTTGCGATGATCCAAGGTATGCCGGGGCCATAGAACTCCTCCGTCGTTTAGCAGACAGTGGGACCGGCTACGGTGTGGATACGAGTGATCTGAACCCGAGGCCATTGCAAGACGTACTGGATGCCCTTGCCGCATCGCAGAAGCAGGTGCGGGAGCTGGCCTCGGCCGCCTTGGCTGTCACAAACTCCAGAAGCATTGACGAAGAATTGCGTCAGAACCTAAACAGGCTTGCCACCCTTTCGGAAGCCGCCCTCATGGCCGGCCCCGCCGACCTGAGGCCAACTCCCGAACCGCCCCCGGTCCCTCCTGACCAAGGAGTGAAAGGGGATTGGCCTAGGGCCACCCGCTGCAAAGCGGCTCCGCCGGGGGAGGAGGGGACGTGAGAGTACTTGTGGCCTGCGAGTTCTCTGGCGTCGTTCGCGACGCATTCCTTGCAAGAGGCCACGATGCGATTTCCTGCGACCTTCTCCCGACAGAGCGTCCGGGACCACACATCGAGGGCGACGTGCTTGGCGTCTTGGGCTACGGGTGGGACCTGCTGATTGCGCATCCTCCCTGCACTCACTTGGCAGTCTCCGGGGCACGGTGGTTCAAGGAGAAGGCACGGGAACAGTCCGACGCCCTTGCATTCGTCAGGCTTCTGATGGACGCCCCCGTTTCCAAAATTGCCATCGAGAACCCGGTCTCTATCCTAAGCAGTCGGATACGGAAACCGGACCAGATCATTCAGCCGTGGCAGTTTGGGCACGGGGAAACCAAGGCGACTTGCCTGTGGTTGAAGAACCTTCCACTGCTTGTCCCAACCAACGTGGTTGAGGGACGCGAGGCACGCGTTCATCGAGAGTCTCCAAGTCCTGACAGGTGGAAGAACCGAAGCCGGTTCTATCGTGGCATTGCGGAGGCGATGGCGGAGCAGTGGGACGCCCCGGAGCCGCCGGGGGAGGAGGGGACGTGAAACGCATTACGGTCGAGACGCTGAAGGCGGCGAAAGCCTGCCACCCTGAGGTGATGAAGTTCAGCAAGGTATTCCCTAAGGGCGCGCCCGTTTCAATGCGTTCCTTTGACCGGGCACGTCAGGCAGGGCTCAACGTGTTCTGGATGGTACGTCTTATCACAGGCCCGGCCCGGGCGGAGTACGAGAAGGCCATAGGCCCGGCCCGGGCGGAGTACGAGAAGGCCAGAGACGAGGTCTTGGCGGAGTACGAGAAGGCCATAGGCCCAGCCTGGGTGGAGTACGAGAGGGCCATAGGCCCAGCCTGGGTGGAGTACGAGAGGGCCATAGGCCCAGCCTGGGTGGAGTACGAGAGGGCCATAGGTGCGGCTTTGGTCACGGCGTTGCTTGCCCAGCAGCCACCGGGGGAGGAGGGGACGTGATGAACGAGTTGACGATTGCCCAGCGTGAGGCCGCTCGAATCGAGAACGCCGGGGACAGGGCGTTCGGCCTGCGCCAGAAGTACGTTGTCACCCGGATTGGCGGGACACCCCACAAGCACGATGACTGCGACTACTTCGTGCTGGATTGGAACCACGACCGCTATGCCAGGATCGCGGCTGTGGCCTATGCCGATGCTTGTGAGGCTGAGTTCCCCGCGCTGGCTGCTGACCTGCGGGCGAAGGCCCCGGAGCCGCCGGGGGAGAGCAAAAGGGCCATCCGGCCAGGATAGCAGACCGGATGGCCCCATAGCCGGCGAAGTCGTACTAGGCTAGGCCGACCTTCTCGTACAGGGCCTTCCACACGATCCGGTAGAGCAATTCAACCGGACCCCAAGCCGCAACAAGAAGAGTGAGCCAGACGGTAACGAATCCGATGGGATCACCGGCGTAGACTGGGATCTCAATCCCCGCAAAGCCTCCATTGAGAAAGACGAAGACGATCGCCAGAAGGGCAGCAATCGCCTGCACAACGCCGATGGGGATCGGCTTGCTCGTCTTGTCCGCAACGTAACGGAAGAGCTGGATGAGGCCCGGGACGATGATCAGGTAGAGCAGAGTGTTCCAGGGTTCAGCGATCATTTCGATTGACCTCCTAAGTCAAGTAGACAGTACGGCGGATCCGACAGGTTGTCTTATTTCACCCCTCCTATGATAGCTTGAAGAGCATGAATCGCGTCCCAAATGTTCGCGTGGGTAATGGTAGTGAAGGCTGCTGACGCCGTGATGGCGGCGAACAAGATGATCACAGCCTTCCATTGTCGGCTGAGTTGATTCTGGTTCCTTGACGAAGAACGCCATACCTCCCGAACGGCGGCCAGCGTCAACCGCTGGACGAGTACGGGATCACTCGGGATCTTCCCTCCGTTCTTCAATATGTCGGCCAAGGTGTCCAGAACCATACTATCGTCTGGATACTCCGGCCCTTCAGGAGGATTCATGGACGGGAAACTCATGCGTGTAGCTCCGGGTGCGCGCAGTGGACGCAGGCTAGTGTCGTCACAATCGGCCCTGGCATAGGAATGGACCACTGGAACTCCCCAAGGGCTTCCAGCTCTTGCGGCTGGGACGTGTCCAACGCGAACAGGCCAGCACCTTCCAATTTCAACTCCTGCGCCTTTGTGAGGAAGGCCATGATCTGCGCCTTGGTCGGGCGCCAGCCGCCAGTGCCCTTGTAGGCCGGCCCGATCGCAGTGATGGGTTGCGTCCCGATCTTGCGGTACTCCCGGACGCACATCTCGAGTTGGATGGCCCCGCCCCACAGCCGATTGTCGCCTTCCCAATAGACCTGCGGCGAGAAGTGTTCCATGTACGTAGCGAACGGCCTGACAGGGAACTCCGGCTGCTGAGTGAGTGGGAAGCGATAGGTGCAGAGTGAGTGAACGCGTGGATCCATCTCAAGGCCAAGGCAGTAATGCTGTGCTCGTCCGCCCTGATCGGGAGCCCTTCGATACTCCCTCTCCGCATCCACCTGGAAGCCGACGATGCCATGCTTCTGTAGAACCCTGACCGTGGCCAGACCTTCCTTGCGGGCGGTGTCTTTTGAGGGGACGAGGATCCGCTTTCCCATCTTCCACACGTACCATCCGCCATAGGTCCAGCCCCACAAGGCGACCTCGATTCCTTCTCCCCGAAGCGCAGAGATGGCGGCCGGCAACAGGTCAAAGTTGTGTCGGCCCGGGACCGATCCGTCACGCCACCTTTCCTCGGTCCCATCAATCACCTTGAGGGAAACCCAGTCGAGCCCCAAAGCCGAGGCATGTTCGGCTTGCGAAACCGGATCCCCGCCCTTCCAATTGCGAAGTTGCCAAACCATCGCTCCCTTACCAGAGAGCATCATGGCGCCAACTCGAACAGGGTCTGGAAGTCTTCGTTGGTCATCACTTGTATCTCCGTTTTGCTTCGGACAACCCAGGCGCTCTCGTTCACGTGATTCCAGCGCCGGCTGATGAACACGAACAGGTTCCGATTGGCGACACGCACCTTCACTCCCGGGAGAGCCTCGATGGCCTGTGCAGATTCGATACTGCCATCGAACTGCTCTGCAAGCACCTGCTGAACCTTCGGAATGTACCTGGCCATCAGATGTCGTCTCCCGAGAACAGGGCCGCCAGCTCTGGAGCAAAGATCGTGAACGAGCTCCCGATGTAGGCCGTGTCCTTTTCTAGGTTGGCCTCTACGACCTTGTTGCCTGCGTATGCCGATGCTCCACTTCCGCCGCTATTAGATGGATCCCGAGTTCCCAAACTGACAATAGTCAGCTCGCTTCGACTGCCAGAGAATGTCGTGCCCGCAACGATGGCCACTATAGACTCCCAGCCGAGTTCGCCAGTCCTCGGATGAGCTGCTCACCCAACCCCTCGGCAGATGGGACGATGTCGAGCGAGACGCCTGATGCGCTCTGGCTGTACTTCACCGAATCGATCGGCAAGAGCGTATCATCTTCCCATGCGTTAGACGGTGACGCGCTATCGGGCATTTCTCCCGAAGTCACCCGCATCCAGCCCACATTCGGCTGAACTTCCTCGTAGGGTAGCTCCTCTCCGGTGCGGCCGTCGAGCACGCGCTGCATCGGGTCCATGTCGTCCATGACGTAGGCGATGACCCGCGTCCGGCCCACCACCGTGATAGTGTAGAGAACTTCCAAGCCGATCAATGTGACGGTTGATGTACCAGAGGATGTGGCTCTCTTGGCACCAACTTCCACGGAATCAATGGCAGAGACCGTCCAAGATCCGGCCGTCGCCGGGTCGGTTAGAAAGAGACGCTGCTGTGCCACATAAGAGACGCCCGGACCGAATGCTGATGTATCTGCGTCTGTCGTTCCACTTCGCAATCGCAAGATGATTGTTCCACCAGCGTCGTTGATCTCGACAGAGAATGCAGTAGCAGCGTAGATCGTTCCTGCCTGAGCCGCGAGGCCAGAGGTCGGCGTCATGGCCTGTGTGAAGACCTCGTTTATCGTTGTCTCTTGTCGGACAGTCGAACCGGAATCGTGGGGCACCTCATCAACATAGGTGTAATCGTTGGTCCATTGGTCATAGAAGCCAGCACCATTGGGAAGAAGAAGACCACATGCATATTTCGTTCCGAGCTGATTGACCGGGTCGTCGATATTAGCGGCTGTGTCGCTGCTTTCAAAGACAATGTTGTCGAAGATCATATCGGCACCATTTACGGCATCAGAATAAGGACCGATTCTAGACTCCGCGATGGTGTTATTGGAATTCTCTGCAACTGTTGTCGTGGCCACTGTTGATCCCGTGTCTCTATTCCGAGCGACGATCTGATTTGTCCCGTTGCGATTGAAGTATACCGACACCACATACCATGTTCCCGTTGCAATAGCCCCGGCGGTTGTAGAGTTGGCCGCTACGCCAGAGTTGTAGATAGTGAACGTTCCGGTCGAATTCAAAACGACTTGCAATCTCCTGATAGCGAGTGTGGCATCTAACAAGACTAGCACCTGGGAAATTGTGCTTGGTAGAGAAACAGCGTAGAAATGGAAGGTGAACCACTGGTGGTTTTTTTCTGTAGTAGACCAGGAGCCATTTGCAGCCAGACCAGATGGTTTATAGGAAACACCAGATGATGAGGTAGCTATGCGATAGGCGGCGCGACCATAGGAGACTGTAGTCAACTCATTCGATACTGTCCCGGTGGACGCGAAGCATCTAACCTCATCCCTCGTTTCCGCCCCGTCATGGAATACGATGTTGTGCGCCATTAGAGGCTCACATCCTCTGCCGGCGTCCAGGGCTCAAGGATCGGAACCCGATCCTCAGTCAGATAGAAGGTCCACGGCTGTTGCAAGTTGTCTCCCTGGGCAACGATCCCAAGAATGATGTCGAGTGACCACTGATCGGCGTCGTAGTATTTGAGAGATCCCATCGGATTTGCGGTCAGTCTCCATGTCGCAGAGGACGCGAGAAACTGGCCGATGGAAGTCAGGATCGTTGAGATTTGCAGGTCGGCAGATTGAGTGTCGGCCGTCCCGCCCGTCGTGTTGTTGTAGACCCGCCAGCGAAGCGTCCAGATGTAGCCACGCAGAAGGAGATCGATGCTCTCTTGCTGTGGTCTCAGGCTCCCCTGGCGCATCCCCTCTCGAGCGTACTTCGGCCATGCCTTCATAGGGAGCAGGCGTTCCGCAACGCCAGCCGCGACAGACGCAGACGGGACCCGACCTCCAGAAACGGGGAACTCCTTGATCCCAAACCGTGCCTGACTAGCCGTATCGTTCGCCTGTGTCGATCGATCAAAGGCGTCGGCGGCCGAAGCATCCTTGAAACGACAGAAGATCCGATTGGCCATCAAGTCGAGCGACTTGTACTTGGCGCCCCCGCCCGGGAGATGCCAGCGCATGCCGTTGACGAAACCGTGGAATGCAGTGAAGCCACGGGTACCCATGAGCTTCATGTCCCGTCCGAGCGCATCTTGAAAGAGCTGCGCCAGCCAGGTTGACTCGCCAAGGACAGTCACCTTCGCCTGCCAGTAGCCGCCCAGCCTTCGATTCTCATAGTCGCAGGCGACGAACGAACTCCGCGCTTCCGTCCCGTAGGGAAGCTCGATCGGCGCGAAGTTCTCCCAAGCCATTACTGGATTGGCGGCCATGATCGCCCGTTCGATCATCCGCCGCCTCTGATGGCCTCGTAAGAGTTGACGGAATAGACGCTGACAGCCAAATGAGAGCCGGCCGTCACGAGTAGCGGAGGCGTTCCGAAGGTCGTTGAGTAGTGCCCCATCAGGCAGTGGAAACGATACTGTGTGGCCGGCTCCACGCGCCGAGCGGATGCAGATCGGAACCACTTAGGCCCCGGGACGTAGTTGGCACCCGATCTTCGATACTTCTGCGTCCGATCAGCGAGGACAGAGAAGTCCACATCAAGTGCCTCATCCGATAGAAGGTGAAGGGTGGCATTCGAGTTATCCATCCACGCCTTGAAAAAGAAGACATCGATCGGGATGAGGGCGAGCCTCGAGAAGCGCAATGTCCCTGCACCGGACAGCCTCTCAGCGAACACCTGAAGGATGAGATCGTCCGACAGGCTATCGGCCGACACGACGTCGGGAGCGATCGAGATGTTCCCCAAGTCCACCAACTCATAGCCGAGATCGACGCCCTGGAGCTTCACGGTCTTCGTGTCGATGTAGGGATTGGTCGCTCCACTGCCGCCCTGCAGCGCCCGGACCTTGACCTGCGTCTCACCCTCGTCTCCTGAGGTTTGTTCGCAGATCAGGAATACCCGACAGGTCCCCTGGTAGACGGACCACTTCGAGGTACCAGTCAGCGTCACACGCGCCACCATGCTTGTCGATGTGCCGAACGAACAGGCCGCACGGCGTGCGCTGGGAGCTCTGGTATCCGCCGCCTCGGTCGTGTCCGTCCCCATCGCCACGGACCATCCGGAAGGAAGCTCGTACTGATGCAGGTTCAGGATCGACTCAAAGGATGTCCCAGCCTTGGCACCACAGAAGATAGCCGATAGGCGATTCGCATTCGGAGTGGCCACAACACCAGACGTCGGTGCCTTCAGTCTGACGTTCATCCTGGGGGGCGCGTCGCCAGCGACTACTGACGAGGAGATGTCGAAGTAGTTGCGCCGCTCGGTGTAAGGGATCTGAGAGGCGTGGGAGACTGGCGTCGTTGTCCAACTTGAGACGGTGTTGAGCCGCAGCCGAACCCAATACGCTGTTACGCCATTGATGGCGACTGTCTGCCAGTTGGCCCCAGGCGCGAACGAGATCACATTCTCCCCCGTTGTCTTGTAGACGTTATCTTGATCAGCAGATGTGAGCGCGGGATAGAACCAGAAGTTGGTCCCGAGCGTCTGCGCAGTCCAGGCCGCCGAGATGTACGCCTCGACGATCACATCTGCCGAGAATACGCCAGCGGTTGCCAGTGGAATGACGACATCAAAGCCTGGGCGAGTGGCAAAGCCCAGATAGAGAATATCCCCGGCGGCCGGCGTCGATCCAGATACCGACCAGAGTGTGATGCCCGTCGCCGCCACTTGATTGGTGGAGAAGGCGGTGAGGCTACTGTCGTAGTTGAAGATGTGCGAGACGGCATCGCCCGTCCCCGTGCTCCCGAGGTTGGTCAGATGCGTCTCGGTCGCGTTGGCCGTCCCGCTCACCTTCGTCAGAGTCACCGGTGTCGGCAAGGTCCCTGGCACTGATCCGCGCCAGGGATGCTCCCGGACCATATCCAGCCCGAAGGCATCGATGCGTGCATCAACTTCGAATGGCGCATCAAATAGATCCGGTAGCGAGATCCCCCGGGCACCCTTGACGATGGCATAGCGGGTTCCTGTTTCGTTTGCGTGCTTCACCTCAAGGTAGACCGGCGCTGTCTGCCATTGCGAGGACCAGAACTTCCTCGCCTTCCGCAGCATCTTCTTGAGCGTCTGGTACTGCGAGGCTGCGTTGTCATGGCTCGACCCGTAGAGATTGAGCTTCAGGCTCTCGCCAGCCTCGGATGCCAGCGAGTTCTCCATATCGATCTGCTCTGCAGAGAGCGATGGATGATTGAGCCCGCCCTTCGTCCCGATAATGGTGTCTGGATCGATGAACGAGATGCCAGAAGTGCCGGCAATGACGCCACCCGAATCGATGATCTTGAAGACGCGGCTCACTCGCCCCCCAGGAATGAACGGAACATGGACTCCATCGACTGACGATCCATGCCGTTGTTGATGTTGACTCCGCCGTTGAAAGTCATACTCCGAGAGTTATTCACTTCTGATTTCGGGATCACCCTGACAAGCTCTCCAGGAGATAGATTCATCAGGAATGGCCGATCACCTGATCCTTGACCCGGAACAACAAACGAGCCTCCATGTTGGAATCCCTCTTGTACCCCTCCGCCTCTGACAATTCCAGCCTGGGCCTGCATCTCAGCCGTGAATCCGCCCGAGGTTGCCTGAATGAGATTCATAAGACGTTCCATCTCATCAGCCGTTTCCTTAGCTTGCTGCCACAACTCGATGAGATGATTGGCGGCCGACCGATCTCCTGCCATGATAGCCTCAGCGGCTGCCGTTAGCAGAGCCTGAGCAGACAAATCACTCAGCGCATCCTGAGCAATCTCAGCAGACTCCGCCTGAACGATGAAGCTATCCGCGAGTCCTTGCCACCGTGCTGTGTCCGTGGCCTGTATCTCGGCATCTCGCAGAGCTTGCAGGTTCGCCGTGTTGACGCCGAGAGTAGAGGCCCACGCGTCTAAAATGGTGAGGTTCCCCTGAAGCATCTCGTTGAAGATGCCGAGCTTCTCTGTCAGAAGAGGGATAGCATCCTGCCCCACTTCGTTCTTGACAGCGGTCCACGTGTCGTTGAGCTGATCAAGCTGAATGCGGTATCGTTCCGTCGCCTGAGCCTCGGCCTCTGTGACTACAAGCCCATCGGCGACGGCTGCCGACATATCCCTGATGCTCTTGCCGCCGGCCTGCAACAGGGGATCAAGCGCGGCCCAATTGCGTCCGAAGATCCTTGCGGCCTCCGCGGCCCTCTTTGTGGGATCTGGCATCTTGTTCAGACGATCTGCCAAACCAGCAATGGAATCTACTGATGGGGCAAAGCCGTTCTTGGTGGCCAGCGCCAGGGCGGTTTCAACATCGCCCATTGAAATGCCAAAGTCGTCCGCAACCTGAACGATGCGGCTGAACTCGTCTGTGGCAATACCAGCAGAACGGGCCGAGTCGAGAATGGCCTTGTTGTAATCAACGACGGCTCCGATCGTCGCGTCGTAGGCTTTCTTTCCGGCGTAAACGGCAACCGTTAGAGTTCCGACCACAGCCGCGGCCTGAAGCCCGACGGTCTTGAGTTTTTCCCAAGTGCCAGCCGTCTTCTTGCTCTTGTCGTCCACCTCCTGCATGCCAGCGGCAAGAGCGCGAAGTTTCGCACTCGCCTTATCATCGGCTTCAATGAGGATCTGGATCTTGGAGGTGGGCACGTTACTTCTTCCTCAGCGAAAGGACACCCAGAACGATCTCCCATGATCGCGGGTTCTTCTGAGAGAATTCATCCTCATGGCCCGGGGGACGATCAGCGAAGGCTCTCATGGCGTCGTAGACTCGCAGTGAAGCTCCCATTCGATCAAGCAATCCTGCGGGCTGATCTCGCAATCCACCCGCCTCCGGCAAGGCTTGCCAGCTCTGTGCCTGCCAGGCCAGCGTCAACTCTCCTGGCGGCGGCCCCTTGCCTTCGGCGCAGTCTGCCGCCGCCAGGATCATTCCGGGGGGATTTCGAGCGTCTCCCCGATCAGATCGTCCAACTTCCTCGCAACCCATCGCACGACGGCCGGCTTCATATCGGCCACACCTAGCTCTGGAGGAAGCAGGATCCCGGCCTTCCACGCGGCCCGGAGGATTGAGCCATGATGCTCAACCGACGAGAGACGGATGGCGTTATCGCCGTCCAACTCCCGCTTGGCCTTGAAGAAGGCCTCCACATGCCGCTGCAGGATTGGATCGACAACCTCGACGGAGAGACCTAGCTTCTCGTTTTCGAGCTTCATCATGGCACGACGCTGAGTTCGTTGACGATTTTTATTTCAGCGAACGCGCTTTCCGTAGCATTGAATCTAGCACGGAAAGTTCCCGTCAGAACATCATTTCCATTTTCTTCTCCGAGCTTCTCAAACTTCTCCCACCGGCCAGCAAGGTCGATCCGCAGGACCTTAGTGGTGAAGCCGGTGCCGGCCGTCCCCAGCGCAGCGCCAGGGAAGTTCAGCCGCACGAGCTTCGAAGTCCCAGCGCGCCAGGCGGCCTTCTGGTCGCCACCGTGCGAGTCGTGTTCGAAGGTGATGTTCAGAAGGATCTCGGGCTGGGTGATCTTGGCGAAGGCGAAGTAGAGCTGACCGTTGGCCGCCATCACAGGAACCCATCCCGTCTTGACGCTGAGGTCCATGCCGAGGAAGGTGTTGGACTTGATCGTTCCGCCGAACGAGCCCGACACGGCGTCGATATAGAGAGCGCCCTTGGAGAACAGGACTTCCTCGACCGTCGGGATGGTTGGGGAACCTGCGAACGCGGCCGATCCGGACTGGCGCGCGGCCCAGGTCGCCTCCATCATCACGGCCTCGCCACCCTTGCCCGTCAGCTTGAAGTCCTGGACGAACGCATACTCCATCCGGTCGGAATACTGGTCATCCCCGCCATAGATGGTGTACGTCTTGATCGAGTTCTTTGAAGTCTTCGGGAAGGTGTAGGTATAGATCTTCCCCGACGCTCCGGCGCCACCGTCCGATGCACCAGTGCCTACCAGCTTCACCCCTCCCTCGAGGATATGTAGCACTTGCTCGAAGGTCGCCGGCGTGGACTCCATCGCCAGCATGGCTCCGAGCGCCGGCTGGTAGGAACGGTCAAGCCCAGAGATGTATCCCACGTCCTCCTCGGGGAAGGTCGTGACCCGCGTGTCCTCGATCGTGCCGACCCCACGCCAGTAGGTCGTCGCGTTGACGGCCGTGCCGGCGAGGGTCTCCCGACCCAAAGTGAGCTTTCTCAAACTTTTTATCCCGCTCATTGAAACATCTCCTTGCGTGAACTAACGACATGCGCTAGAATTGGGGCATGCCTAGGCGAAAGTTCCCGAGACGGTGCATCCAATGCGACGCCAAGTATCGCGGCGGCACCGGAAGCCTCATGTGCGCGGCATGCAGGAGACTCAACCGCGATTGCGCCATCTGCGGCAAGCCATTCGTGACTAAGCGCGTCTGTGACACGCTGACGTGCTCGCGCAAATGTGGGGCAGCTCTCAGATGGGCGAAGGCTTCCGAGAAGCGCGGGCAAAGACGCCCGAGGTGCGACAATTGCGGCGGGCCGATCACAAGAAAGAACTGGTCCTACAGTCGCCCTACCGTTCACCACTTCTGCAACACGGCCTGTTATCGGGCGTGGCCCAGAAGCATCTACAACCACCACCCGTCGGGAGAGGCCCATTCTCGATGGCGCGGCGGCTACGAGGGCTACTACGGGAAGTCTTGGCGCAGACAGCGCGCCGCGGCAAGGCAGCGCGACCGTGTTTGCCAGCAGTGTGCCAAGACCCCAAGTCAGAACGGCAAAGCCCTCGATGTCCACCATCGAGTCGCCTTTCGTGAGTTCGGTATTGCCCGCGAACTTGAAGCCCACGCCCTCTCCAATCTCGTCTGCTACTGCGCGTCCTGCCATCAACTAGTCGAGGCCGGCCGACAATTCGCCTGATGCCTTCGGCCTTCTGTAGAGGCCCGATGCGATCAGTCGTTCGTAGCCGTACTTCCTGGCTTCCGCGGCCGCCAGGTCCCTTGCCGGAACCCCTGGTAGGAAGTCAACCCCGACGTAGATCAGCTCACCGCCGACTGGATCTTGACGCCTTGGACGATGAACTGGATTCCCAGGGTCTTCTGTGTCGCCCATTCCATCTCTCCCCACCGGTAACTGATCCGGTCGAAGGTTGAAATCTTCCCGGCCCACTTCGAAGTCAAGTTCGACATCAGAAGGTTCGGGATACTGTCCACGAACGGGATGGCCAAGTCGTAGTCAAACGGTAGATCCTTCCGAGCCACATGAAGTTCGATGATGACATTGTGCAGGCCGGTCCTTAGCCCGGCCGGTGTCTCGATGTGTTCGCCATCTCCCGGATAGCCCGTGACAAACGGGAAATCACTTGCCTGCTCTGGCGGCGAAGCGGGCGCGAGCTTGATCCCAGACAGTGACCGGATGTAGGTCAGTGCTTGGGCGATGGCATCTCGAGTTTCATTCGCCATCTACCCAGCCCTCTTGCGGTACGGCTCCAGCATCAACTTCACGTCAGGATCGAGTGTGGCAATCTGCAAGAGTTGGCCCATCTCCGCGTTGCCGGCTACGCCGTAGGGGTTATCTTTACGGTGGAAGATGCGCGTGGACTGGATGATGCAGGCCTCGCGCACGTCCATCGGCGCAGAAGCAGACGTTCCGCTCTGATACCCGAACACGCCAGCGATCTTGACGCTCTTGGCCACTCCGACTGGCCAAGCATTGCTGCCCTGCGGCGTCACATGCACCTCGACATAGGGTGCATCGTTGTAAGGCCAGAGATCATACTCAGTGGAGGCCCACGACGTTTCATAGGTTCGATCGCCATCCTCGTCGGTCGTGATCGTCAAACTGCCCGAAGTGCCTAGGTCATGGATGTCGATCACCCGCGAGTCGATCGGCGTGTAGTACCGCGTCCCGGAGATCCCGTAGAACCAGCGCCGACAGTGTTTGTCGATGCTCCGGGAAACAGCAGCCACCACGCGCTCAATGACCGCATCCTGGGACGTTCCCATCCCAGAAGTCATCCCGGCCTTCAACTCGACGAGCGTGGCGTAGCCATTCGTTATGCTCGTATGGATACCCTCCGATAGCCACGCGCGCGCAAGGCCGCGCAGGGTCTACAGCGGCGGGCGAAGTAGCCATTTCTGAGTCGCTGCAAGGGGGCCCCCACAAGCAAGTGGCCGCGCTTGCAGTGGGTCTTCGCTAGCGCGCGCAAATGGGTCATCTGCCCGCCGACCCCCCTTCTCACATTTTCGGCCCTCGTCACGATCTCCATGTGGTCTGGTCGTACACACGAACGATTGCGGCAAAGATGGTCAATGGTCATTCCCTTTGGGATCGGACCTACAAGCGCCTCATAGAGAACGCGATGCGCCCGGAGTGGATTTCCCCTCCCGCCAGGGTTGACTTGGCCATACCCGCTGTCGTTCAGGCTGGCAGTCCACAGCCAACACCCATCACCGATAGTGAACTTGTTCATCATTCGCTTGAGGAGTGGAGTTGCTGGACGTGCCATTTTTACGTGGCGTTACCCAGACTTCCTCACGCGCCGCGTGCCGGCCTCGGCCTTGGTCTCTTCCTCGCCAAGGATCTCGACCTCGCCCTCGGCGGCATAGGCCCTGGCCATCTTCTCCGGCATATCCACGACGTCATCGATCTGCAAGACGCGCTCGATGCTCGTGATGCCTTTCAGGATGCGCACCTTCATGGTTGTCTCCCTTTGGGGGGAGCTCCCTCGGTGGAGAGCTCCCCCCTTCGGTATGCGGTTGTCAGGCGACGATCACAGGAGCCGTGGTGTACTCCTGCGTCGGGGGCAGCGACCGGCTGCCGCGGTAGAGCTCCGCGTGAAGCGCCACGATCATCACCGACGTGCCCAGACCGCCGCCGGTCCCGTAGACCTTCACAAACGGCTTGTCTGGATCGACTGCGGCGTCGATGATGAGCCCGATCTTGTTGGACGCGGTCGATGCCATCGTGCCATCCGAAGCCGTGACCTTGGTGTAGCTTCCACCAGTGGCCGCCGACTTGTAGACGGTAAGACGGATGGTGTTCTTCGTCGCTCCGGTTTGAGCGCCGTGAGTGGCGAAGACCCCAATCCGATCGAAGCCCGTGCAGTTCACAGCGATCGGCGTCACGGCCGCGCCCGTAGCAATCGACAGAGGCGCGCACAGATTGACGTACTTGTTTTCCTGATGGAGGCGATGCATGTCAGACCTCCTAGCTCATCAAGACGTGCTTGAAGGCTTCGGCCTGGAGTGCAGCCCCACCGCGCCGGAAGGATGCCAGCAGGCCAACCTGGCCGGTGCCGGCGTACAGCTCGACCAGACGCTGCACGAACATCCCTTGACGCTCGGCGATGGCGTAGAACTCGAAGTTCCCGAACACGACCGGCTTAAGCCCGGTCGTCATGGCGTCCATCTGACCAGAGAGGCCAACCGGGTATCCCAGGATTTCACGGGCTCCGAGTGTGGCACTGCCCTGCGGGGTCACGGCGAACGCGAACGGGTTACCCGTCAACGCCCGCAGCGCACCCAGGGTGGCGTTGCGCATGAATAGCCACGCCCCGTCGGCGTAGAACTCCCCGATGGAGTGGACCAGCGTGATCATGTTCGCGGCTGTCAGCGCGTTGGTACCCGCGGCCGTTAGGCCCGCGCCCGATGCCGTCACGGCTCCCTGCGGCTGATTTGAGCCGGAGCCCGTGAGGAACATGTCGTTCTCCCACTTGGCTTCGGCACGCGAGAACACGTCCGCCAAGAATGAGTCTCCGCCGCCCTTGTTGTCCGCCAACCATTCGACGGATGCCTTGACCAACTTGGTGTTGCGGTGGACCGTGATGACCACCTGGCCCAGGGTCGGCTCGTTCTCATCGACCGATCCCTCTTCGGCCGTCCGAACGAACGCGGTGGCCGAGGTCCCTTCCGTCGGGACCAGAACGCGGTCCAAGCTCGTCGGGATGACGGTCACGCCTGCGCCGCGGACAACCGACTTCTCGTCCCGCTTGGCAACGATGCGGGCATAGAAGTCATCGGGGACCGCGTAGCCACCTTCATCATCCGTCTGGCCTTGCATGGCCGCCCGGTAGGCGACCTGATCACCGCTCAATAGGTAGTGCCGGAACGACTTCATCTCGTCATCGGCAAACCCACGGTCGGTGACTTTCTTGATGGCGGGCATGTACAACACCCCGCCCTTCGTCGCTGGCGCTTCTGCCATCAACGCCTTCACGGCGTCAGCGGCTGCTTTGCCAGCGATTGCGGCGACCTGCTCTGCTGTCAGAGCGGCCGTCGGTGCCGGCGTTTCCACCAGCTGCACAACTGCGTCAGGCATTGTTCCCTCCGTATTGCCTTCCGTCTCAGCGTCCGTCTCTTGCCGCACTGGCGCGTCTTTCGACGCCTCTGCCAATGCCTCTGGCAACTGGAGGCCGGCCGCGTTGAACAGCATCTTGATGTGCTCGACCCCAAGCGTGCGCGGTTCTGCTGGGGTCGGGGTGAGCGAGTATTCCACGATAGGCCATCGCTTGATGAGCCCGTTCAGCTTCTCGACCAGATGGCCAGCGGTGCCGCTCGACCAACCCAGGAGGCCCTTATCAATCAGGCTCAGGACCTCCTTGGCGTACTCCTTCGACATCTCGATCTGGGCTTCGACCCAGACCCCGATGCCGTCAACCATCTCCCTGGACGTCTTCCCCAGAGCGTGCTTCACTTCCGGTTGAAGTGTGTGGTCGTAGAACACCGGCTTGGAAGGGAGCTCAAAGGCCCCCTTGAGATCCGTGTCTGCATCGAAGTGTTCCCCGGTCAGGTCCTTGCCACCGAAGATCACTCCGTAGCCAGCAACGGTAGCGATCCCGTCCTTGATGCTCTTCACGCGCACGCGCGCGGGCATGTGCTTGATAACCCATTCCTTCGAGACCGTCTGCCACTCTGACTGCGGCCCGGGCGTGATCATCCCGTCCTCAGCCCTCGAATAGGGCGCCTTGAAGTAGCCCTCATCGGAATGGACAATGACGTATCCCTCGTAGACTTCCTCGACCCAGGCTTCGTTCATCATGGCCTGCTGAGGCTGGAGAGCTGAATAGAAGGCTTCTCGCACAAGCCGGGTCTGCTCGTCCAGACTGCCAGTCGCCTTCTTGGACTTGTCACCCATGTGGTCCCTCCACATCGTGTTGCAGATGGCGACGGCCTGATCGTTCTCTCTGCCTTCGTCCACCATTATCGGGATACACCGCTCAAGCCAGTGGTCCCGCTCTTCGCCCTCTTGAATCTCGGGCATGTCCTACTCCTTTATGAACTCATCCACGGTCTTCTGCATGATCCGCTCAACCGCAGAAAGGACCGCAGGATCCTCAGCCACATCCTGCGCCGTCTTCCAGCCGGTCTCGTGGTGGTACCGGCTCTGCTTGGTCCTATCGTGTACCAAGGTAGCATACGTGGCACTGTTTACGATTGACGCGCGCAGGTCAGAAATCATGGACACAAACCACTTGGTATCCAGCCTCTGAGAGTTCGGGGAGATGCCCCGTCGGTAAGGAACGTCAATCACGCCAGCCTTTAGCTTGGCAAAGAACCCACGGCGCTGCTTATCCGTTTTGAACGGCTGCGGCCCACGTCTCGCCCTGGGATAGGTAGCCACTTTCCCCTTCACGTGCTCTGCCGCCGCCATCATCCCGTGCCGATATGCCGTCAAATTGATTAGCCTCTTGAGCTTCGGTCCCAAACGATCAACGTCGCGCAGCTCAAACTTGATATTCACAGGATGCTCTCGTGGCGCTCGCGGCACCGGCAACGCGGATGCGGGTCCGGTGGCCCGTCATAGACGGTGCCATCGGGATGGATGTATCCAGTTGGCCCACGCTCCTGCCCATCCAGGGGAGCGCACCGAGGACACACCAATTCATCAGCGGACGTCTCCCAGATGTCCCGGAAAGCCAATCCCTGCTCGGTCAATAGGTTCACCAGCGCGCGTTCCCCTTCGGTGGCCGCCCGGGTGACCTCAGTGGTCGCGATCATGTCCGCCCGGATCGGACCGAAGGCACCCTCGAGCCGATCACGTAGCTGGGAAAGCGTCTGGTTCTGGGAGAAGAAGTTGCCCACAGCCTCCCTTGTCAGATCCCTCTGTGTCCCCGTGAGCCCCTGAACCAGATCGTAGCCATACTGATTCGCCCACGTCACGGCGCGCTGATTCACTACAACCCAATCAACACCTACAGGCGACACCTCAAGCGCCGCCTCGGCCGAGGCCATGTAGACCTCTTGAAGCAGCGGTGTCAGAGCACCCGACATGAGGGCTGTCTGATCATCCCAGAATGAAGCCGGCAACGCGGCATAGTTGGGTGGATCACCAAGGGCTGTCATCAGTGCTTCCAAGGACTCCCTCCCGAGCCTGGAGGCTTCGCGTGCCAGCCTGCGCTCCCATGTGTCACGGTCAAAGTCAGGCACACCTACAACACCTCCAACAGGTGCAGCTCGGCGAACTCTTCGAACTCATCTTCCTTGATCTTCGGCCCCATGAGGACATAGCCGCCGCCGACTTCGCCCGTGACCAGTGCTGTGGCGGAAAGCGTAACGTCCGCAAGAGTGACAGCAAGATTCCCCTGAGCAATGGCGCCGACAACTCCAGTAGCCGCCAGTGTCACAGCCGCTAGTGTTGCTGCGCCATCCCCATCAACGGCGACTTGTGCTGATCCTGCCGCCGTCACTGCTCCGAGCGTGGCCGCTCCAGCACCGGCGACCGAGACAAGCGCCGTTGAAGCGAGTGTCGCGTCAGCTAGAGTTGCCGCACCATCAGCATCTACTGGAACTTGAGCAGTCGCAGATAGAGTAGCATCAGCAAGCGTTGCGGCTCCGTCGCCGTCCACAGCGACTTCCGCGGTGCCCGAGGCTGTGACCGCCGCCAGGGTCGCGGCGCCGTCTCCTGTGACCGCACCGGCCGAGGCAACAGTTGCAGTCGCCCCCAGCGTGACCGCGGCAAGAGTAGCAGCACCATCTCCGTCTACTGCGACCTGGGCAGTAGCTGCTGCTGTCACATCCCCTAAGGTCGCAGCTCCATCTCCGTCAACAGGCACCTGTGCCGTGCTCACCAGAGTGACATCCGCGAGTGTGGCCGCCCCATCTCCATCAACTGCTACTTGAGAAGTAGCGGCGAGGGAGACATCCGCTAGAGTGGCCGCCCCATCGCCTGTGACCGGAGCGAATGTTACGCTCGCGGTAGCGGATAAAGTGAGATCCGCTAGGGTTGCGGCCCCATCTCCATCCACCCCAACTTGAGACGTAGAGGCGAGAGTCGCATCGGAGAGTGTTGCTGCTCCGTCTGCATCAACTGCAACCTGAGCCGTGGAGGCTAACGTGGCAGCGGCGAGGGTTGCCGCACCATCTGCGTCTACTGGGATCTGTGCCGTCGAGGCGAGAGTGACCGCGGCTAGGGTAGCCGCGCCATCGCCGTCAATCGCTACAAGAGCTGTTCCTGCTGCCGTGACTGCAGCAAGGGTAGCTGCACCAGCACCGCTTGGCCCCGAGCTGTATTCGATGTGGAGCTTGGCGGCATGAGTTGTATCCCACTCATAGAACTGAAGCTGTAAATCACGCGCAGCATCAAGGGTGTGTTGCTCAAAAATCAGAACAAGAGCATTGTTTTCTGCCCAGGTTCCTTGATCTACAATTTCCTGAATGACGGCGCCGATGTTAGCGCCCGAAGTCGGACTTCCATTGGGTGCTCCCCAGCGCCATTCCGTGTCTGCCTCGGCGCCCAAATTGGTAGAATTCCATTGAACAGATGCGGTTGTCCTAGATCGTGCATCTATGTCATTCGATCCCGTAGTAAATGTGCCAGGATTACCACTAAGTTCGCCGCGCAGTTGATGTTGTGGCTCATCTGCAATATTAGTATTGATGAATATACTCATCCAAGCCGTGTCTATGTTGGCACCAACTGGAACAGGAACGGTCGTCCATCTAAGACCAGCGTGTTCGGTTGTAGAGTCTATGTTCTCATTATTGCCGTTGATCACGACGTTATCATTGCTTGCCTGAGCAGCATCATCACTGCCTGCTCCCACCTGCTCATCAATCGTGGTATCAATCTCAATCGGATAGTCTGCCGTCTGAAGCCATCCAATCGGGATTCGGTGCTCAACAAACAGGTTCGGCCCGGTCCTACGCAGCCTGAACGTCCCCAGCAATTCATCCGGGTCTTGGTCCTCGACTGGCGCGCCATTGGAGCGGGGAAGATTGAATGTCCACAGCACTTCGCCCGTTGTGCTGTGACGGAATTCGATGTAGCCCTGGGTATTGACCGGGTTGTTGACCGCCCGGTTCCACAAAACTCCGTTTACAAAGATGTCCAGGTTGTTCGAGACCTGGAAGATGAACTGCAACCGGGCAACCGGGTTGCCGCCTGCGATGATCTGAGCAGTTGGAGCTGGCCAGCGCGAAGCCTGATCTACGACGAGCCGCTTGTCCAGCCTAGCGGTCTGCGTCTGCCAGCGGATGTCCATACCCGGCCCGAATGCGCCCTGCCAGAACAGGACATCCTCGTTCTGGACAACCGCACTCACCGACTGTGGGTTAGCGATAGCCTGAATCTGATCTAGGTCATTGGTGTACTGGAGCTGCTGGGGCTGGAAGGCGACGCTCTCGCCGGTGCCTGGATGGACGTACTTGACGATCTGGCCCGAGGAGAAGTTAGCTAGAGCGAATGCGTTGTAGCCAGCCTGCACCATCTGGAAGTTCCAGGGCGCAACGCCGGGCTGCCAGGCGGTGTTGATCTCCTGATCCTCGGCCGGCCCGTAGTGCATCGGGCCGATGCCGAGGTCCAACATGAACTTGCCGGGAATCGTAGGATGCTGGTGCTTGATGGAGTTGCGGAGACGCGCAACAACCGTGGCACCAGGCCACGATTGTTGAGCCCTATCCCTGGCTTCCTTCGCAGGATGAGCCATCTAATCCTGCAGCGCGGTTACGGGTTGCCGCTGGTCAG
>Ga0209341_10001779_pt1 | contig 21008 bp, 15 predicted proteins | sample RifCSP13_2_FD_184020 | JGI IMG/M metagenome (GOLD analysis project Ga0209341, IMG submission 184020) | Soil microbial communities from Rifle, Colorado - Rifle CSP2_sed 13_2 (SPAdes) (version 2) | ecosystem: Environmental > Terrestrial > Deep subsurface > Rock core/Sediment | place: Rifle... | reverse complement strand
GATGAGGTGGAGAGGGGGCAGGTATTGGCAGCGCCGGGGAGTATAACGCCGCATACGAGGCTTAAGGCAGAGGTGTATGTATTAACGAAGGAGGAAGGGGGAAGGCACACACCATTTTTCACAGGGTATAGGCCGCAGTTTTACCTAAGGACAACGGATGTGACAGGGAATATAAAGCTGCCAGATGGGGTAGAGATGGTGATGCCAGGGGATAATGTGAACATGGATGTGGAGTTGATAGCGCCAGTGGCGATGGAGGAGGGGTTAAGGTTTGCAATAAGAGAAGGGGGAAGGACAGTAGGAGCAGGAGTAGTTACTAAAATCACTCAGTAGTGGGGTCCTAAATGGGAGATAACACTGTAATTATTGCACTTGCTTGCAGTGACTGTAAAAGAAGGAATTATTCTACTAGAAAGAACAGACAAACCCATAGGGATAAAATGGAGCTCAAGAAATACTGCAGATGGTGTAGACGCCATACCTTACATAAGGAGACAAAGTAAAGATACAGGATTCAGGATGGAAAGATGCGGTATGCAGGATACAAGAGGCAATGTGCATCATGAATCTTGTATCACGCATCATTTTATTAAGGGCAGTAGCTCAATTTGGTAGAGCACTGGACTCCAAATCCAGCGGTTGGGGGTTCGAGTCCCTCCTGCCCTGTAAATTATGTGTTTGCTCTATGATACTTGATGAAATAATTTTTGGGAAATAAGCGACTAATGAATAACGTCAAATTGCCTTAATGGCTATAACTGAGGAGAAATGGAAAAAATAAATGAATTAATAGCTATGCTTGTTCAGTTTTTTAAGGATATTGAGGTTGAAGCAAAGCGCATATCATGGCCATCCCTTAGGGAATCAATTCGTTCGACCGGGGCTGTTATCGTTATTTCTATTATTCTTGCATCATTTTTGGGAGCAATAGACTTCTTGTTCTCATTAGTAGTAAAGTACGTTTTGAGTTAGGAGAGACGGAGAAATAAATAGGTATGGCTTATAGGTGGTACGTGGTTCACATAAATACAGGCTTTGAGGATCGTGTAAAGGCCTTAATTGAAGAGAGGGTCAAACTAGAAGGGATGGAGGTATCTGTTCATGAGGTTTTAGTGCCTACTGAAACCATCATCGAGCCAGTAAAAGGTGGCAGAAAGAAAACCTCATTTAGGAGATTTTTCCCAGGGTACATCCTAGTCAACATGGAGCTTAACGAGAGAAGTTGGCATTTTATTAGAAACATACCAAAGGTGATAGGGTTTGTTGGTGGTAAGCTGAAAGAAGGAAAGATTGACCCTGATTCCGTTCCTAGTATAGATGAAAAAGAGGTTATTAAGATAAAGAGGCAAATAGAAGAAGGAACCCTGAAACCAAAACCTAGGGTTACATTTGAGAAGGGAGAAACTGTTAGAGTCACAGATGGTCCTTTTGTAAATTTCTCGGGTCTTATTGACGAAGTCAAACCTGAAAAGGGCAAGGTTCAGGTTCTGGTAACAATATTTGGTAGGACAACACCAATAGAATTGGATTTCACTCAAGTGGAGAGAATTTAGGATGAAAAAGGTAATTGGAGAAGTAAAGCTCTTAGTTCCTGCTGGGAAGGCAACGCCTTCTCCTCCTGTAGGACCGGCTCTTGGACAAAAGGGTGTAAATATAATGGAATTCTGTAAGGCTTTTAATGCACAGACATCAAAGATGGATGGAATATTTCCTGTTATAGTGACAGTTTATGCAGATAGATCATTTTCGTTTATAATTAAAACTCCTCCGGTGTCATATTTGTTAAAAAAGGCTTCAGGATTGGATAAGGGCTCAGTTACACCATCAAGGGTAAAGGTAGGTAAGGTAACAAGGTCACAGGTAAGAGAAATAGCTAATATAAAGCTGCCTGATCTAAATTCTGATGATATAGAAGCCGCAGTTAAGATTGTTGAGGGAACGGCAAGGAGTATGGGTATTGAGGTCGTATAGTGAGAAGAATTCAGGAGTCAGAATTCAGAAGAAAGGAAGAAAACTTCTGGCTGCTGACTCCTGACTTCTGAATTTATTTGAAGGAGGCAAAAATGGAGAGAGGGAAAAGGTACTTAGAAGCTAAAAAAAAGATTGATTCTACAAAACTGTATGAAGTTCGGGAAGCGATAAAGATAGTTGAAGAAACAAAAACTGCGAAATTTGATGAAACTGTAGAGGCTGCAGTCAAACTCGGCATTGACCCACGTCATGCTGACCAGCAGATTAGAGGAGCTATTGTTCTTCCACACGGGACAGGAAGAAGTGTGAGGGTATTGGTTTTTGCAAAAGGTGACAAGGTGAAAGAGGCTCAGGAGACAGGTGCAGATTACGTCGGTGCTGAAGATTTAATTGAGAAGATTTCCAAAGAAAATTGGCTTGATTTTGAGGTTACTATTGCAACCCCCGATGTAATGAACCTGGTGGGAAAGCTTGGTAAGATACTCGGTCCTAGAGGGCTTATGCCAAGCCCGAAGGTTGGGACTGTAACTTTCGAGATAGGAAAAGCGGTTAAGGAAGCAAAAGCGGGGAGAATCGAGATAAAAAATGATAAGGGTGGTGTTATTCATACCCCGGTTGGAAAGGCCTCTTTTGGTTCAGATAAGCTTAGAGAGAACTTTCTTGTGCTTATGGATACAATCACAAGGATGAAGCCATCTTCGTCGAAAGGGACATTTATCAAAAAGGTTGTGCTTTCTACTACAATGGGTCCGGGAATAAAGGTTGATCCCTTAAGCATCCGCGATGAGCTAAAGGGATTTGAGATAGCAGCATGAGATACAAGATGCAGGATGCAGGATGCAAGATACAGGATGCAGGATAAAGGATACAGATAAAAACCTCATGCATCGTGCATCATTTTAATAAGGAGTAGAATAATGTTAACTAAGGTTGTCAAAGAGCAAGTTGTAAAAGATTTTAATGAGAGATTTAAAACAAGTCCTTCACTATTTGTCGTTGAATATAAGGGGCTAACTGTAAAGGAGGTAGAAGGGCTAAGGCGGCGTCTTAAAAAAGCCAAAGCTGATTTTAAGGTTGCTAAGAACACGCTTCTTAAAATAGCATCTCGCGAGACTGATATAGAAAGGATAAAAGACCTGTTCGAGGGAGCCACTGCTGTAGCAATATGTAAAGAGGATCCGGTGGTTGTTGCTAAGGTTTTCGCTGAATCTGCCAAGCAGTTGCCTGTACTTAAATTAAAAGGTGGCATTGTTGAAGGCAAGGTAATTGGTGTTAGCGATGTTTCAAAGCTCTCACAACTTCCCTCAAGACAAGCACTTTTAACAGAGTTTCTCGGACTACTTTCATCTCCTATCTCTAATTTTATGAGTACGTTGATGGAGCTCGAGAGGCGTTTATTATACGCATTAAACGCACTCAAAGATCTGAAAGAGAAAAAAGAAGAGGTATAAATAGTTATAGAAATTTTTAGAAAAGGGGTCTATCTAGTAACAACACTAAATACTAATCACAAAAAGGAGGTTTTAGACAATGGCTGATGTTACAAGGGCCGATGTAATTTCATATCTTGAGCGCGCAAGTATGCTTGAGATTTCGGAGTTAATAAAGGAGATCGAGGAAAAATTCGGTGTAAAGGCTGCCGCTCCACAGGTGGCTATGGTCTCTACACAAGTAGGCGGTGCTGGGGCGGCTGAAGCTAAAGCGCCTGAAGCTGAAAAGACGGAGTTCAACGTAGTGCTAAAATCCATCGGAGAGAACAAGATACAAGTGATAAAGGCCATAAGGGAGATTACCTCACTTGGTCTTAAGGAAGCGAAAGAGCTTGTTGAAGGGGCTCCAAAGACTGTGAAAGAAGATGTGAAGAAAGAAGAAGCACAGGCCATGAAAAAGAAGCTTGAAGAAGCGGGCGCAACAGCAGAAATTAATTAGGACCGTGGTTCGTGAATCGAGAATCGTGTATCGAATTACGAGCCACTATCCACGAATTACAAGCCACGAAAAATAAACAAAAAGGGGGTAGAGATAAGGTGAATTTCGAGGGAGTAGAAACTTATAAAAGAAAAAGTTTTTCAAAGATTCCGTCTGTTCTCGAAATACCGCATCTTCTTGAGGTTCAAATAAAATCGTATAACGAGTTTCTTCAAAGAGATGTAAGTCCTGATCAAAGAAGGGATATTGGACTTCTCCGTGCATTGAAGACTGTATTTCCTATAGAGGATTACAATGGCCGCGCATCGCTTGAATATGTTAGCTACCGTCTTGATAAGCCAAAGCACGAAACTAATGAGTGCCGGATGAAGGGTTACACATACGTCGCTCCGCTCTATGTGATTTTTCGCCTAGTGATATGGGATACTCAATCAGGCTCTGGTAGTGAGCGAACGATAAGGGATGTAAAGGAGCAGGAGGTTTACTTCGGCGAGATTCCGCTAATGACCCCAAATGGCGCATTCATCATAAATGGCACCGAGAGGGTTATAGTCAATCAGCTACACCGCTCACCGGGGGTATTCTTCAATCAGGGTAAAGATAAGGACCAGATTGTGGGAAAGACCTCTTACTCAGCCAGGATTGTTCCACAGGATGGAAGGTGGCTTGATTTTGAATTCGATTCTAAGGACCACTTGCATGTTAGAATCGATAGAAAAAAAAAGTTTCTTGTCACTGTGCTTCTCAAGGCACTTGGCTATACCACCAAAGAGATAATGCTTTATTTCTATCCAACTGAAACCATCTATTTTGAAACAGATGGGATAAAAAAGAGCGTTGACCCGGAGGTTCTTTCTTATCAAAAATCTAGTGTAGACATAGTGGATCCAAAGACTGGTGAGGTTATAGTAAAAAAGGGAAAAAAGTTTGTAGGAAACCTAATTGATAAACTCCGTCAGGCAAAGCTTGAAAGAATTCCCATTCAAATAATTGACATAATAGGCAGACATTGTGCAGATGACATTGTGGATCGAAAGACTGGGGAGGTATTACTTAATTTCAACGAGGAGATAAAAGAGGAAAAACTTCAAGAGATTAGGGCTCGAGGGATAAAGGAGTTTAAGGTTTTTTATATAGATAACATCGCTATAAGTGCATCACTTAGAAACACCATTCTTGCTGATAAGACTAAAACCTCCGAGGATGCGATTAGAGAAATCTATAAAAAGTTTAGACCCACTGACCCGCCGACCCTAGGGGTTGCTGAAAACTTCTTCTATAACCTCTTTTTTAATCCCGATACATATAGGCTTTCTAAGGTAGGCCGGATTAAGGTTAATTATAAACTAAATCGAGAAGTCTCTGAAGACGATCTTACATTAACGAAGGAAGACATAATGGGGACAGTTAAGTATCTCCTTAACCTCAAAGGTGCTAGGGGTTCGATTGATGATATTGACCATCTAGGTAATAGAAGGGTTCGAACAGTTGGAGAACTCGTAGAGGAACGCTTTTATCATGGGCTAGAGAGGCTTGCAAGGTCAGTAAGGGAGAAGATGGGGTATCAAGCTGTAGAGAACCTGATGCCAAGTGAACTTCTTATACCAAAGACTGTTATCTCAGTTGTAAAGGAGTTCTTTGCAACAGGACAACTTTCTCAATTTATGGATCAAACGAACCCGTTATCTGAGATTACACATAAAAGAAGGCTAAGCGCACTTGGGCCTGGTGGGCTTACAAGGGAGCGTGCAGGGTTTGAGGTCCGTGACGTTCACGCTTCACATTATGGAAGAATATGCCCAATTGAAACGCCAGAGGGTCCAAACATTGGTCTTATATCTAGCTTAAGTACCTATGCGAAGGTGAACGATGATGGTTTTATTCAAGCTCCTTACAGGGTTGTAAAAAACGGAAAGGTAACTTCTGAAATCTTTTATCTGAACGCTTTTGAAGAGGAGAAATATGTAATTGCTCAGGCAAACGCACCTTTAGATGAGGATGGGCACTTTAAGTCTGAACTTATATCAGCACGTCATAAAGGTGAATTCTTCATGGTTGAGCGCGAAAAGGTTGAGCTTATGGATGTATCTCCGGCTCAACTCGTTTCGGTATCAGCCGCTCTTATTCCGTTTCTTGAGCATGATGATGCAAACCGAGCGCTCATGGGATCTAACATGCAGCGTCAGGCTGTTCCTCTTATTCGAACTTCCGCACCATTAGTTGGGACAGGACTTGAAAAGACAGTGGCTAAGGATTCAGGAATAACAGTAGTTGTAAAGGGGGATGGTATAGTGGAGTATGTGGATGCGTCTAAAATAGTCGTAAGGGTAACGGGTGATGGAAATGATGCTGGGGTTGATATTTATAATTTGATAAAGTTTCAAAGATCAAATCAGAATACATGCTGGAATCAAAGGCCGTTCGTAAAAAAGGGACAGTACGTTACAAAGGGACAAGTTATTGCAGATGGTCCCTCGACAAGTCACGGCGAGCTTTCTCTCGGGCAGAATGTGGTCGTAGCTTTTATGCCATGGGGGGGATACAACTTTGAAGATGCGATCCTTATAAGCGAGAGGATTGTAAGGGATGATAAATTCACATCTATCCATATTGAAGAGTTTGAGTGTATATCACGCGAGACAAAGCTTGGGCGTGAGGAAATCACCAGGGACATTCCCAATGTGGGCGAGGATACGCTTAAGGATCTGGATGAAAGTGGAATAATAAGAATTGGGGCTGAGGTAAAGCCTGGAGATATACTTGTTGGTAAGATTTCTCCAAAGGGAGAAACCCAACTTTCACCTGAAGAAAGGCTTCTTAGGGCTATATTTGGAGATAAGGCAGGTGATGTAAAAGATACCTCCCTTAGGGCGAATCCTGGGGTATACGGGACTGTAATTGATGTAAAGATGCTAACATCGAGAATGGTAGATAAAGACGAGAGGGCAAAGAGTATAGAGGATTTTGAGGTAGCGCGTCTTAAACAAGACAGGGATGACGAAATAAAGATCTTGAAAGAAGGCGCAATTGAAAGAATAAGACCCCTCCTAGTGGGCAAAGTAGCTGCAGGAAGGTTAACGGTAAATAGAAAAATGGTGATTAAGAAGGGTGAAAAGATAACCGAAGAAGATCTTCAGCCTATACCATTTGAAAAGTTAGGTGATATCAGTGTTGAAAAGGGAGAGAAGGTAGAGACCGAGGTTAAAATAGCGATTGAAAAGACTCTTGAACAAATTGATTTAGTAAAGATGGTCTATAACAATAAAATAGACAAGCTGACCCGACCTGATGAACTTCCTCCTGGGGTGCTAAAGGTAGTGAAGGTTCATGTCGCAGTACTAAGGAAGCTCCAAGTAGGAGACAAGATGGCAGGACGACACGGAAATAAGGGCGTTATATCGAAGATACTATCTGAAGAGGATATGCCCTTTCTTCCTGATGGAATCCCAGTTGATATGGTGCTTAATCCGCTTGGTGTTCCCTCAAGGATGAACGTAGGACAGATTCTAGAGACGCATCTGGGCTGGGCAGCAAAGGAGCTTGGTCAACAGCTAAATGAGTATATTGAGCAGGAGTTTAGCCCAGGATCACTTAGGAGAAAGCTTAAGGAAATTTATGACTCTAAGGGGATTAGGCGATTTATTGACGAATTAAAGGATGAAGAGGTAGTTGAACTCACGAAGAGACTAAAAGAAGGGGTACCTATTGAGTCTCCTGTGTTTGACGGCGCAACTGAAGGGGAAGTAAAGGAGATGCTTAAAATCACCGGGCTCCCGGAGGATGGGAAAACGATACTCTTTGATGGACGCACAGGTGAGCCGTTTGATCAAAGGGTAACTGTAGGTGTTATGTATATGCTTAAGCTCCATCATCTTGTAGAAGACAAGATTCATGCAAGGGCTATTGGACCCTATTCTCTCGTTACACAGCAGCCCCTTGGTGGCAAAGCCCATTTTGGGGGGCAGAGGCTTGGAGAGATGGAGGTCTGGGCACTCGAAGCGTACGGAGCCGCTTACACACTTCAGGAATTTCTCACGGTGAAATCCGATGATGTAATCGGGAGAACTAGAATATTCGATTCAGTCGTAAAGGGCGATATGAATTTTGAACCTGGGCTTCCAGAGTCTTTCAAGGTTCTAGTAAAAGAGCTTCAAGCCCTTGCACTTGATATAGACCTTATTGAGGAAGGCGGGAATGGAAAAGTAGGATTACAAAAACAAAAGGGAGGAAGGTAAAAGTGGATATAGATACCCTCTTTGAAAAACCGAAGAACCCTTCGGACTACTCTTCTGTGAAGATTGCTATTGCTTCGCCTGATAAGATCAAGGATTGGTCTTCAGGTGAGGTAAAAAAGCCAGAGACAATTAACTATAGAACGTTCAAACCGGAAAGGAGCGGTCTATTCTGCGCTAAGATATTTGGTCCAGTAAAGGATTATGAGTGTCTTTGCGGAAAATATAGAAGGCTTAAACATAGGGGGCATACCTGTGAGAAATGTGGCGTAGAGGTTATATCGAGCAAAGTAAGGCGTGAAAGGATGGGGCATATAGAGCTTTCTTCACCGGTTGCTCATATCTGGTTTTTGAGAAGCATCCCAAGCAGAATAGGAATGCTTTTGGATATGACGCTAAAGGAATTAGAAAGGGCTTTATACTATGAGGCATATGTAGTTGTAGATCCAGGTGGAACACAACTGAAATTTGGAGAGGTTCTCAGTGAAGAGAAGTACAGAAAATTACTTGAGGAATACGGACCCACTTTTAAGGTTGGAATGGGGGCTGAAACGGTTAGGGAGATGCTTAAGAAAATAGACCTTGTCGAACTCTCAGAACATCTTAGGCTAGAGATGAAGGATACTACATCTCAAATAAAGAGGGCTAGGATCGCTAAGAGGCTCAGGATTGTTGAAGCCTTTAGACAATCTGGAAACCGAGCCGAGTGGATGATTCTAACAAAAATCCCTATACTTCCTCCTGACTTGAGACCCCTTGTTCCGCTAGATGGAGGCAGATTTGCTACCTCTGATTTAAATGATCTTTACCGTCGTGTAATAAATAGGAATAACAGACTAAGAAAATTACTAGAGCTTGGGGCGCCTGATATCATTGTTAGAAATGAAAAAAGGATGCTTCAAGAGGCTGTAGATGCCCTATTTGAAAACGGACGGCGCGGGAGACCTGTCCTAGCTCACAATCACCGTCCACTAAAAAGTCTAAGTGACATTATAAAAGGAAAGCAAGGGAGGTTCCGTCAGAACCTTCTTGGGAAAAGGGTGGATTATTCAGGACGCTCTGTGATCGTGATTGGTCCTGAGCTGAGACTCCATCAGTGTGGTTTACCAAAGCAGATGGCACTTGAGCTTTTTAGACCTTTTATATATCAAAAATTAGAGAAATGGGGTAAGGCACAGACAATAAAAATTGCAAAAAAGCTTGTCGAGCAAGAAGCACCAGTTGTCTGGGATGCACTTGATGAGGTTGTGCAGGAGCATCCTGTGCTACTAAATCGTGCTCCAACTCTTCATCGCCTAAGCATCCAGGCTTTTGAACCAAAACTTATTGAAGATAAAGCTATTCAAATACATCCCCTTGTATGCCCTGCTTACAACGCAGACTTTGATGGAGACCAGATGGCTGTACATGTACCGCTTTCTGTTGAAGCCCAAACAGAATGCAGGGCCCTTATTATGTCAACCAATAATATTCTCTCACCAGCGCACGGAAAACCAATAATACTTCCTACGCAGGATATAGTGCTTGGTATTTATTATATGACGAGAGAGGTTCCCTTCGAGAAAGGAGAGGGTAAGGCCTTTTCATCAATTGAAGAGGTTAGAATGGCTTATGATTTAAATGAGGTTGGCATTCATGCTAAGATACGCATAAGAATTGATGAAAAGATGCATGAAACCACCGTTGGCAGAATACTGCTTTACGAGATCATGCCAAGAGAGGTTGCTTTTGAACTAGTGAACAAGGTGATGACAAAACGTGCTATCGAGGAACTAGTAGATAGCTGCTTTAGAGTTGCCGGTGGAAAGAGCACAGTTATACTCGCAGACCGTTTGAGGACGCTCGGGTTTCAATTTTCGACCAAAGCAGGGATTTCAATCTCAATTGATGATATGAAGATTCCAAAGAAAAAGGAGCAGCTAATAAATAAGGCTTATAACGAGGTAGTAAAGGTTCAAACACAATATTCTCAGGGGCTCATAACCGATGGTGAAAGGTACAACAAGGTTATAGATATATGGGCTAAGACGAGCGAAGAAATCGCTCAGGAGATGCTTAAGGAATTATCTATTGATATTTTAAAAGACGAAAATGAGGCTGAGATCCAAGCTCCAAGCACAAACCCAATCTATATGATGGTGGATTCAGGTGCGAGAGGAAGCCAAACCCAGGTTCGCCAGCTCGCTGGGATGAGGGGTCTTATGGCTAAGCCCTCAGGGGAGATTATTGAAACGCCAATTACATCTAACTTTCGTGAGGGCCTCACAGTGCTTCAGTACTTCATCTCAACACATGGAGCTAGAAAGGGGCTTGCTGATACAGCCTTAAAAACTGCAAATGCGGGATACCTTACTAGAAGGTTGATTGATGTTGCTCAAGATGCAACGATAACGGAATTTGACTGCGGTACGATTGATGGGATCACAGTTGGGGCACTTATAGAAGGTGGAGAGATAATAGATAGGATAGGAGAGAGAATCCTAGGTCGTGTTGTGCTTGAAGACATTAGAGATCCTGTAACTAGAAAGATTATTGTAAGGGCAAGCGAAGAGATAGACGAGCAGGCGGCGAACGCTATCGACGAGGCGGGAAGCATTACGGAGTTAAAAATAAGGTCTGTTCTTACTTGCGAGGCCCGTCAAGGTGTGTGCGTGCTTTGCCATGGAAGAGACCTTGCAAGAGGAGCTCTGGTAAATATCGGAGAATCGGTAGGGATTATAGCAGCCCAGTCTATTGGGGAGCCGGGCACCCAGCTTACTATGAGAACCTTCCATATAGGTGGTGCTGCTAGTCAGAGGGTTGCAGAAAGTACACTTGAGAGCAGACACGAGGGTGTTGTAAAGCTTATCGGTGTTAGGACAGTGAGGAATAACGAGGGAAGACTCGTTGTAATAAATCGTACTGGAATTCTAGCTATAGTGGATGAGATGGGATACGAGCGTGAAAGGTATCCACTTGTTCTCGGAGCGAAGTTGAGGGTTGAAGAGGGTGATCAAATAAAAAGGGGATCGCTTCTTGCTGAGTGGGATCCATACACCACTCCATTTATCTCAGAGGTGGATGGGCGTGTAAGCTTCCAGGACCTTGAAGAGGGTATAAGCATGAAGGAGCAGGTGGACGAGGTAACAGGAATTTTTAAAAAGGTGGTTGTTGAATCGAAAAATCCCGATTTACATCCTACCATAGTCGTTACCGACAAACATGGAAAGGCAGCCCAGTATCTCCTTCCAGTTGGGGCGATTATTGAAAAGAACGAAGGTGATATGGTTCATGGAGGGGATGTATTTGCAAAGATTCCAAGAGAAACGGCTAAGACCAAGGACATCACTGGAGGACTGCCAAGGGTAGCAGAGCTCTTTGAAGCAAGGCTTCCTAGAGATCCTGCGATAGTGAGTGAGATTGATGGAATCGTATCCTTTGGAAAGGATTCAAAGGGAAAGAGAAAGATGGTTGTAACTCCAGATATTGGTGAAGCGAAGGACTACCTTGTACCAAGAGGAAAGCATGTGCTAGTTAGAGATGGCGAACGTGTGAAGGCTGGAGACCAGCTTGTTGATGGCGCTGTAAATCCTCATGATGTACTGAGAATTCGTGGTGAGAAGGCCCTTGCGAGATATCTAGTAGACGAAATACAACAGGTCTACAGGCTCCAGGGGGTTAAGATTAATGATAAACACATAGAGATTATAGTAAGGCAGATGTTAAAGCGCGTGAGAGTTAAGGATCCGGGTGATACAACATTCCTTGTTGGAGAACCAGTTGAAAGGATTATCTTCTTTGAAGAGAATGAAAGGGTTACCTCTCAGGGCGGAAAACCGGCCACAGCAGAGCCACTTCTTCTTGGTATCACTAGGGCCTCTCTCAGCACTGATAGCTGGCTTTCCGCAGCGTCATTCCAGGAAACTACAAGGGTACTTACAGAGGCGGCTTGTGAAGGAAAGGTAGATAGTCTTCGCGGACTAAAAGAAAATGTGATTATGGGAAGATTAATACCCGCTGGCACCGGGCTGCCTATGTATAGGGATGTAGATGTAGAAATCAAAGCGCCGGAAATACCGGTTCCTACCCCTGTTAAAGAGTAAGTCGTGGACCGGGGTTCGTGATTTGTGACTTCGTCGTGAGCTCAGTCGAACGATTGGATACCCGATTCACGAACTACGAACATGGAAGAGGCGAATAAGATAGAGTTAGAAAAAACCTATGACCCCAAAAAGGTAGAGGAGAAGTGGCTAGAGTTCTGGATTAAAAAAGGATATTTTCAAGCTTCAATTTCATCTCAAAGACCCTCCTTCACAATTGTTATCCCACCTCCCAATGTAACTGGTTCTCTCCACATAGGGCATGCTTTAAATAACACACTCCAGGATATATTAGTTCGATATAAGAGAATGAAGGGGTTTAACGCCCTCTGGGTTCCTGGAACTGACCATGCGGGAATTGCTACCCAGACTGTTGTTGAAAGGGAGCTTCTTAAAGAGGGAATCAAGCGGGAGGATTTGGGTAGAGAAGGATTTGTAAAAAGGGTTTTAAAGTGGAAAGAACTATATGGAAATAGAATCATTGTCCAGTTAAAAAGGCTTGGTGCCTCTTGTGACTGGTCAAGAGAAAGATTTACGATGGATGAGGGGCTCTCTATTGCTGTTAAAGAGGCTTTCGTTAGGCTTTGGAGGGAGGGGCTTATTTATAGAGGGCATTATCTTGTAAACTGGTGTCCACGTTGCGATACAGCCCTTTCAGACCTAGAGGTAACGCGTGAAGACACAAAAGGAAAGCTATATTATCTAATGTATCCACTTGTTTCTACTAATAGCAATGGTCAATCTGGAACAAGTAGAGACGACTCGCCGAGTCGTCTCTACATTATTGTTGCAACGACAAGGCCTGAGACGATGATGGGTGATACCGCCGTTGCAGTTAATCCTAAAGATGAGAGATTTAAACATCTAATTGGTAAAGAGGTAATCCTTCCTGTCGTAAACCGAATAATTCCTGTTATCGCTGATGAAAGCGTAGATATGGAGATGGGTACAGGGGCTTTGAAGATTACACCTGCGCACGATTTTGCTGATTTTGAGATTGGAACAAAACACAACCTTCCAAGGGTTCAGATTATGGATTTTAAGGGAGTGATGAATGAAAATGCTGGAAGATACAGTGGGCTTGATAGGCTTGAATGCAAGAAACGGATCGTCGAAGACTTTGAGAAAGAAGGCGTTTTAGAAAAGGTAGAAGATTATTCACTACAGCTTGGAAAATGCTATAGGTGCGGCACTGTAGTTGAGCCAATGCTTTCTCTTCAGTGGTTTGTCAGAACTAAACCGCTTTCAATTCCTGCAATTCAGGCGGTAGAGGATGGTAGAACAAGGATTATCCCTGAGGGTTGGAAAAACACATATTTTGAATGGATGAGGAATATAAGGGACTGGTGCATATCAAGACAAATATGGTGGGGGCACAGGATTCCAGCTTGGTTCTGTAAAGATTGTGAAGGGATAACAGTTTCAGTTGATGAACCGAGGGTTTGTGAGCATTGCGCATCTCGCCATATCGAGCAAGAAACTGATGTCCTTGATACATGGTTCAGCTCCGCTCTATGGCCATTTGGAACGCTTGGATGGCCTAGAAAAACCAAAGAGCTTGAGATCTTCTATCCTACCTCCGTTCTAGTCACAAGCTTTGACATACTTTTTTTCTGGGTCGCAAGGATGATGATGATGGGGCTTAAGTTTATGAATGACGTGCCCTTTAGAGATGTTGATATCCATGCCCTTGTCAGAGATGAGAAGGGTGAGAAGATGAGTAAAACAAAGGGGAATGTCATTGATCCACTTGATATAATGGATGAATTTGGAGCAGATGCTTTAAGATTCAGCCTCACCGCACTTGCCACTCAGGGAAGGGATATAAAGCTTTCTCTTTCTATAATCGAAGGGTACAGAAACTTTATGAATAAAATCTGGAATGCATCGAGGTTTGTTTTTATGAATTTGGATAAGGTAGAGACGACCCGCCGGGTCGTCTCTACTGGTTTAAATCTTTCTACACCTGACAAGTGGATTCTCACAAAGCTTAATAGAACGATACAGGAGATTGAAAACTCTTTGGAAGAATACGAGTTTGATAAAACGTCACGACTTATCTATCAATTCATCTGGGGTGATTTTTGTGATTGGTATATAGAGTTTGTAAAACCAATCTTAAATGGTGATGATCTCGAAGCAAGAAAGAGAACACAGGCGATTTTGGTAAAAGTATTGGTGTCGGCTTTACAGCTTCTTCATCCAATTGCTCCTTTTATAACTGAGGAGATCTATCAAAGGCTTCGGGAGCTTGGGGTCAGAATGCCAACTGCAGATGAGGAGGAGGCGGAAAGCGTATCCATTAGCTCCTATCCGAATTTCAACAAAGATGAGATTTACGAAGAGGCATTTGACGAAATCGAGTACGTAAAAGAGGTCATTGTCGGGATAAGAAACCTAAGAGCCATAGTCGGTGTACATCCTTCAAAAATGGTAGACATTATTCTTCTCCCTGATAATGAAAAAATACTTAAAATAACTCAGGCTAATAAAAACTTTATTCATAGCTTAGCAAAGGCATCGATTGATCTTTCTCGCAAGGAAAAACCCAAGAAAGCCGTTGCTCAGGTAATCGAGGGTCTACAGATTTTCCTCTCTATAGAAGGGTTAGTTGATGTTGAAAAGGAAGTTGAAAGAATAAAACGAGAAATCTCAAAGGTAGCAAAAAATGTAGAGCAAGTTAATAAGAAACTTGCCAATCCCGATTTTCTTGAGCGTGCCCCAGAAGAGGTGGTTGAAAAGGAGAGAGAGAAATTTGAGGAGCTTTCTCTTAGAAAGCGTAAGATGGAAGAAGTGCTTGAGAAACTCAGCGAGATTGTGTAAACCTTGATTAAGATTTTAAGTGACATCTTTTGCTATATCCTCTCATGGGTAGCGCTTAGCAGCGATTCGGTTGCGCGCTCTGAGTTAGGTAAAGTAAAATATTGATTAACCTTAATTTTATTTAGGAGGGTAATATGTCAATACCTACTGAACCTATTGGCAGTATTCCAAGACCGGAAGGGCTTATCAAGGGAATACAGGCTTTCAAAGATGGTCGTATTTCACAAAAGGAACTAAACTCACTATATGACTCAGCGATCCGAAACACCATAGAGCTCTTCGAAGCGACGGGGTCGTCAGTCATCACGGACGGGGAACAAACCAAGCCGAGCTTTGCAACCTATCCAATACATGGACTTGAAAACATCGCTCCTGATGGCGTCACGATCCACTTTGCTGACGGTCACGTGCGCCAGTTGCCTAGGTTGAAAGCGGGACCATTTCGTTACAAGACCTATGCTGATGCATATTTGGAAGTAGCAAAAAAGTATGCTCATGTTCCGGTGAAGCAAGCAGTCATCTCTGCATCGGCATTGAGCCTTCTCTACCCACAAAACGGTATCGAAGGCTATTCAAGAGAATCCTTTATCGAAGAGCTTCTCCGTGAGAACGGAGCCGACATTCGCCGCTGCTTACAGAAGGGCGCTTTTAAGGTTCAGATTGACTTTACTGAAGGAAGACTCGCGGTGAAACTAGATCCAAGCGGGCAACTTCTGGAAAGTTTTATCGATCTTAACAATCGAGTGCTAGGTCGTTTCTCGGTAGAGGAGCGAAAGAATATCGGTGTTCACACCTGTCCGGGCGGAGACCAAGACTCGACCCATAGTGCAGATGTGGACTATGCCAAGCTCTTGCCAAGCTTGTTCAAACTCAAGGTTGGGAATTTTTACATCCAGTTAGCAAGCGAGAGCGACAGTACTAGAGTTCTCAAGATCATTAAGGAAAACGCAAACCCTGATCAGAGAATTTTCATCGGCGTGATTGACTCTATAAATCCGAGAGTGGAAACGCCGGAAGAAGTAAGGGATCGGGTCCTTGAAGCCGCCGAATACATTCCGCTTAGCCAACTGGGAACGACTGACGACTGTGGTTTCTCTCCATTCGGTGATGATACTTCAACGACCCGAGAAACGGCTTTTGAAAAAATCCGTGCCCGTGTAGTTGGCACTCAGCTTGCTGCGAAAGAGCTAGGGGTCTGATATGGCCATTGCTTATCAAAAAGTTAGGAAGATTTTGTTAATTTGTTTATCATCCAAATCGTGGTTGCTTCTCCTCCTCTTGACTTCAAATTAGGTTTTTGTAACCTATTTACAAAATTGGGTGTATAGCAAAAGCCAATATTATAATGTACCTTTAAGGTAATTGCACTGCATTTTTGCGGGCTAATTGGTAGTCAGTATTAGTTTCTGAATCACTCTATGCTACAAACAAGGATAACTAAGCCAATGAATATGCAAAGAAAGCTTTTTTTATTGAGCGCTTTATTTTTAATAAACACTAGTCTTGCATTGTCTGCTACGGGCGATGTTGCAGGTAGCAAGGATCATCCATTGCTTAAGCGCTATGAAGGCTCAGTAATCATTAAGTACGATTACAAAGCATTTGACGAATATACTGTTCCACTCGGTCCAGCACAAGATAACAAACAGCTTACCCAATCCGCGCGCATAGAGGGCGAGGTTACGCGCCTCACCTACAAGGTTCCGGTTGGGCGCTCGCCCCTTGAGGTCATACGTAATTACGAGAACGAGTTGAAAGCCGCAGGCTATGAGGTCTTGTTTGCCGGGGCTAAGGAAGAACTTGGCAAGTATGGGTACTTTGCGGAGGCTGCTGAGTATGAAACGCTTGTATTAGGTTCAGAGCCGGCACGACCATTTCAAGGCAACGAGGAAAACCAGCGATTCTTGGCCGCACGACTCAGCCGACCTGAGGGCGACGTAAATGTCGTGCTTTACGCTGTTGCGCTCCAACCCTCGCCCCTTTTGAATGCGCTAAAACAGCGCGGTTTAGAGCAGGACCAGACAGTAATTCAGACTGACATCATAGTCAGTAAGCCTATGGAAAGTAAGATGGTAACGGTTAAGGCAGAAGAGATGGCAAAGCAGATTTCTAATACTGGGAGCATAGCTTTATATGGGATTTACTTTGATTTCAATAAGGCAGATATCAAGCCAGAGTCTCAGCCAACGCTGGAACAGATTACGACGCTTTTAAAAAATCAACCTAAATTAAAGTTGCTTGTAGTCGGTCATACGGACAATGTCGGGACTTTTCCCTTCAATCTCGATCTTTCACAACGCCGTGCTAATGCCGTTGTGAATGAGCTTGTCACTAGTTATGGGATTGACAAAAACCGTCTAACGCCTTTTGGCGTCTCATTTGCTAGCCCAGTCGCATCTAATAATACAGATGAGGGTAGGGCGAAGAACCGTCGAGTTGAGCTTGTTGAAAATTAAGTCGCTTTAACTTTTCCTGGTCATTTTGACATGAGCGACCATGAAACATATTTTCCAGGGAAATTGACAAATCATTATTTAACTGGAGAGGAAGTTACGGCTAATTTGAGGGAATTTGAGACGCTGAGTAATAACTTATAGCAAATTCAGAAAAAAATAGGGTTATTTTGAATAACGATTCTAATTAGCTTATAATTCTATTGCTTTTAGAGCTAATTTTTCTTGATAAACATCTAGCAGAAGTTTAAATGAAGTTCAGACTGTTAGATTTGTGCTATAATCATTTATGCAATTTGAATGGGACCCAAAAAAGACAACTAATAATCTTAGGGAACACGGTATCTCATTCAAAGAAGCGGCAACAGTGTTTGGCGATCCATTGTCTATGACTTTTGAAGATCCCGATCACTCGATTGATGAGCATAGGTATATCACGATCGTCGAATCGAGACAGAGACGAGTGCTGATAGTGGCACAAACAGATAGGGGCCGTGTTATTCGCATCATAAGTGCCCGTAAAGCAACCCGTCGAGAGAGACAGTTCTATGAAGAGGGGAATTAAATCGAAATTTGATGATGAACTTCGTGATGAGTACGATTTGTTCCAGCTAAAAGGGGGCGTGCGGGGTAAATATGCCCAACGCTACAAGGAAGGCACAAATCTAGTGCTACTAGCTCCCGACGTGGCAGAGGCTTTCCCAGATGATAAATCGGTGAATGAAGCTCTACGGTTACTTATGAAAGTCGCCAAGACTGGGAGAATACGCTCTCGCTGATCTTCTGGGTTTTCTTGGAAAAGCTTTATACTCGTATGATCTATCCGCCTCGAAAAAGGCTTTGTTGGTTATCATAAGAGCTTATATTCTAGATTTCAATTTTTTGTTTTCCACAACTTGAATGCTTTGAAGCCTGTGTCCTTTTTGAAAAAACGGGGGTATCATTCCACCTCCTGAAGCCACACACAGAGTAACTGCAGTTGTTGAAGAAGCTAAAAGAGCAAAAGAAGAAGGAAAACCAAAAATACTTTATACAACCTGTGCGGTCATGGACATTTTGACAATAGCGCCTACTATGGATATTACGCGCCCAAATTAACAAATTATTATTTAACTGAAGAGGAACTTACGGCTGATTTGAATGTATTAGAGACATCAAGGATTAGCTTATAAATTAGAAACAGATGTTGCCTACTCATACACCTAATCGAGGTAAGGAGCTGTCATCCCCGCATGTTTTAAGCGGGAATCTAAAACATGGATACCCGATAGAAACATTCGGGCATGACAAGGTGTAGAGTATGAATAACATGAGTTAGAAACTAGACATAAATTCAAAAAGCAAGACAGCGCCCTCTAATTTTCGGGAATCAATATTAGAATATTCCAACCCAATCCAACTAGCTGGACCATTCAAGAGTGAGCCTAGCTTTAATTTATACCAGAGGAAAAACTATTATAACGGTATGGCTTGATAAATTCTTTCAAGTTCTTGCTTATCCTCTTGTATGAGATCTCTTTGATTAGCTTTGTATATACTCCACATGATAGAGTCTTGAATTGTAGAATGACCTATTCCAAGACAATGCCCAATTTCGTGCAATGCGACAGTCTCTACATCAAATCCTTTGTGGCTAGGGTGTATAACCCAGTCTTCGCTAATATCGAGATGCAAGTCTCCTGCAAGTTCTTTCAGATGTTGGTATGGATAATAACCAACTGCAATCTTTTCTCCCGGCCCGTAAAAAGGATCTGTAGAATTCGGATCCACATTCGGTCCCGGTGTCCATAACACCCTTATCTCTGCTCTTGCTGGATCTTTTCTTTCTTCAAATCTTATTATCCCTGTTTTGCCCCATGTTTTGAATGATTGCCTAACAGCCTCCCATGCATGTGAACCCAAATAACTTGGTGAAGATCCGACGAGCGCAAATCCTAATGTTCGTCGTGACCATCTTCCATTTATTAATTCATAAGGGTGATCGCCTTTTAACAACAGTGTAGTATCAATGTTGTATTCCGTATCAACTAGATAAGCTCTGTCCTGAGCTAATTTCAATGGTAGATAGTCTGTCGCTTGAAATCGGTTCTGTTCTTCTTCAAAGGGGATTGCTTTTTCAGGATGTACACACCTGTAAGAATTTATTAATCTGCATGTTTGGGAGTTTAGACGTCCAGTAGTAGGTACTTTATTTCTGCGCTGGAATTCTTTGAGCTTTTCTTCTAAGCTCGATTTATCACTTAATTTGTAACCATGAAAATTCAAAAAAGAATTTAAATAGTCATAGCAGCTTAGAAAATTTCCAGGTCGGACCAATCGCTTTGTTTTTACTGGGGGTGATTCGGGCAAGCGAGCATGAGCCATTTAAGTTATTTTAGCTATTCGAGTCCGAGCACTTGGTATCCAAGAGAAAATTTTCCATCAGCACTAATGTTCAACTTGTATAGACCAGGACCTTTGAAATTTTTATCAGCAATAAGCGCGCCTGCTGCCGCCGCTGCAACGTTTTGAACAGCGCCTGACACGGCATTAATTAATTCAGGTACTCCAGAGTCAATTTCACTATTAAAAGCTGTGAGATTCCAACCATTTTCAAGTGTAAATTTAGGTTTTATACCGCCTATGCCGGCATTCCACTCAATTACATATTCTTGAGAGAAATCAGGTAACCAGTCAAATTGCGCTTGATAGACAGTACCTGCGATTGAAGTGATCGTAGTGGTAGTTTTATCCCCATCTTTGACCTGTTGATTAACAGTATTGACCTTATCCGAAGGTTGAACTTTTGTAATCCAAACGTATAACGCTGGCCTGTAGAAACGAACTCCGGGACCAGAGGCTGTTAGGATTTTACCTTTGCTACCGTATTGATTTTGCACAGGATAAACCTCAACCTTTGCACAACTGATTGAGATTATCAAAATTGATAATAATGAAATTGCACTCAAGATCGTATAATTAAGGTCCTTTATTACAAAATTTAGAATCGACATGTAACGTTCCTCTCTCCTGAATCAAATTTTTGTTATCTGAAATCATAACTGTTTACTTACTTTATAGTATCATAATTTTCCTATCATATGCTGAAAATGATGTCAATAAGAGAGTTAGCAGATAATCGAGTCTTAACTGGACATCTTACTTCGTGCCTTTTATAATTTTTAGACAACAAATTATTATAAGAGATTACTGTGTCTATTAATCGCTTCGTTTTTGCTATTTTGCTTCAATGTCTAACAATTTTGGGTACATCGTTTCTTTTAGAAGGCTGTCCCAATAACGGAGTAACTCCTAATTCTACAGATTCTACGCCACCGATCGTCAAAATGGATGCATATGGCATCCCAAGCGATGGTTCTTATACCCCCCCTCCCTATACAGATGTAGATGCGAATTGTTGTGACATAACACGCCACGTTCCAGACGGGACTAAGATTGATCTAATTGCATCGGGTAATGATCCTGAGAGTGGTATGTTTCATTTGGACATCTCAGCCTCTACCTTACTAACATGCCGGACA
>Ga0209341_10001777_pt1 | contig 21018 bp, 16 predicted proteins | sample RifCSP13_2_FD_184020 | JGI IMG/M metagenome (GOLD analysis project Ga0209341, IMG submission 184020) | Soil microbial communities from Rifle, Colorado - Rifle CSP2_sed 13_2 (SPAdes) (version 2) | ecosystem: Environmental > Terrestrial > Deep subsurface > Rock core/Sediment | place: Rifle... | reverse complement strand
GGGCGACGGAATCGAGCTTGTGCGACATTACCGACAAAGCAATCAGGTCACTTAAATCTCTTTGCGACTTCATAACTACTGCCATTTCCTGCTCCTCTTCAGTGGCGCTATTCTACTGGATCTCCACGATCATGTTTTCCCATTCATCGACCCTGGCATGCTGTTCCGGATAGACGACAATCGTCGTACTTGGCTTTTCAATGATTGCCGGACCGGAGAACTCATTGCCAGACCTCAGCTTCGAACCGTCGTAAATAGGCACTTCCAGAAAACCGGTTTCTGTTCCAAAGTAGGCCCGACGTCGGTCTTTAAGTGCTGGCGCTGCATCTTTACCCTCAAAGGGTCTGGTCTTTAACTTGAGCTTGGGACTTTTTCCGATAGCCATCAAACGGAGATTAGCGATTTCTACTTCCCTCTCCTCCAACTTATAACCATGGACCAGCTCGTGACGCTTGTGGAATTCTTGAACGATGTCAGCGAGCCGAGGTTTGTTGCCATTTCCCATGCTGACTGGAACCGGAATATCCCAATGCTGTCCCACATATCGCATCTCCAACCAGTACTCGAAAAATCTCATATTTTCTGCGATGCCATCCTTTTCTAAACGAGCGATGCCTTCCTGACGAAGCTCCCCAAAAGCCTTAAAAAGCTGTTCACTTTCCAGAGTTCCCATCTTGGCCAGGTAGGTCCTCACATAGTCATATTTCATATCGGCTTCCAACCCCCCCAGAGCGCAGAAGACCGCAGATGCATGAGGGACGATCACTCTGGGTATGCCAAGGGCCTTGGCCAGGACGCCTGTATGCAACGGAGCAGCTCCGCCCGCCGCTACTAAAGCGAATTCGCGCGGATCATATCCCTGTTCAACCGTGACCACGTGAATGGCGTCGACCATGTTGGAGTTCACAATTTCATAAATCGCCTGCGCCGCTTCAGTGGTTGAAATACCCAGTGGCCGAGCCACGTTTTCTTCAATCGCTTTCGCCGCTAAAGCCGGATTAAGAGGCATAGATCCGCCGAGAAAGTAAGCAGGATTCAGAAAACCCAGGGCCAGATTGGCATCAGTTACCGTTGCTTCAGATCCTCCTCGGTCGTAACAAGCTGGCCCAGGGTTAGCTCCGGCTGACCGCGGTCCAACCTTCAGTATCCCGCCTGCATCGAGCTGGCCAATACTTCCACCTCCCGCACCGACAGTATAGATACCAATCATCGGTAGCGAGATCTTGTATCCGGCGACTTCTTCTTCGGTGACCAGGGAGACTTGTTTGTTCTGGACCAGCGTCAGATCAAAACTGGTACCTCCCATGTCAGCGATGATTAGATTCGGTTCCGCGATCGCCTCAGCCAAACTAGCTCCCCCGATTGCTCCCCCGGCAGGACCCGAGAGTAGAGCTCTCACGCCGTGCTGCCCTGCGGCGCTCGCTGTGGTAACCCCGCCGTTGCTTTGGATTACTTGAAATTCCCTGTTCATACCTTTCCGCTCAAGATACCCGCCCAACTCGCTCAGATAATTGGAGAGCCCTGGACCAACAAAGGCATTGACCACGGTCGTACAGGTCCGTTCATATTCTCTAATCTGCGGAGCCACTTCAGAGGAGGCAGATACGAAGATATTCGGATAGGTCCGGCGAATGATCTCGGCAGCCCGCCGCTCATTTTCCGGGTTCTTAAAGGAGAACAAAAAGCAGATGGCAATGGCTCCGACCTCATGCTTTTCCACCAACTCTTTTAACTCTGATCTGAGGAGATCTTCATCCAGGGGTTGATCGATGCTTCCATCCCAGAGAGTGCGTTCCTTGATCCCTCGACGGAGGAAGCGGGGAACAATGATAGGGGGCTGGGGAGTAAAGAAGTCCCACTGTCCATTGCGATGACAGCGGCGCATCTCCAACGAATCCCGAAAACCAAGAGTGGTGAGCAATGCTGTCTTGGCTCCCTTATATTCCAGCATGGTGTTCGTTGCTACCGTGGTTCCATGAACAAAACGCTCGGTACTTTTGATCAGATCCTCTTCACCCCGTCCCACGACACGGGCGATCTCCTTCAGCCCGTTTTTAATTCCCTCCAGCGGATTCTCCGGCGTGGAAGGGATCTTCATCATTTCGACTTCATTCTTTTCGTCGACAATTACGACGTCAGTAAAAGTGCCGCCCACATCTATTCCCAGCGAATACATTGCAGTTGATACCTCCTTTAAATGGCCCCGATGAGTCTCCACTGCCAGTTAGACTTCTCGGGTTATGCAACTCACTCGCCCTCGGGCATCGGCGGATAATGTCCTGACTGCGCCACGATGCCACCGTCGATGGCTATCGCGGCTCCAGTGACAAATGAAGCCGCATCCGAACACAGCCAAAGGATAAGATTCGCTACCTCTTCCGGCCGCCCCATGCGTCCAATAGGCTGCAAGGCACTCATGCTTGCTTCAGTCTCAGCATCATTGTTGATAAAAGCATCGATCATCGGCGTACGAATAGCTCCTGGGCATACGGCGTTAACCCTGATGCCGAAATTGGAATACTCCAGTGCTGCTGTCTTGGTTAGTCCAATAACTCCGTGCTTGCTGGCAACGTAAGGACCCATTGTGCGAAACGCTACCAATCCCGCCACCGACGCCGTATTGACGATCGCTCCGCCGCCCCGCTTTCGCATCTCGGGTATCTCGTATTTCATGCCTAACCATACGCTCTTCAGATTGACACCGATGACGTGATCAAAGTTCTCTTCGGTATTGTGAACAATAGTAGCGAATTCTCCGTCAATTCCCGCATTGTTATGAGCGTAGTCCAATCGATCATACGTTTGGATTGCCTTATCTATGATGGCCTTCACATCTGCGCCCCTGGATACGTCAGCCTTCACGAAAATGGCCTCGCCGCCAACACCTTTTATCATCCGGAGTGTCTCTTCGGCGCCGGCTACGTCAATATCGCCGAAGACGACCTTAGCCCCTTCTCGTGCAAACGCCAGTGATGTTGCTCGTCCAATCCCGGAACTACCACCAGTGACCAGCGCCACCTTGCCATTAAATTGTCCTGCCATGCTGAACGTCTCCTTGTTTCAAATGTAGTTCGTTCAATCTTTCAAGAACGGGGTCCATTTACAGCCGGCTCAACCGTCGATTTCCAGGTTCGGTACGGCCCCAGTCGGGTCATCAATAGTGCACCGGCCAGTGTGACTACCAGGAACGGAGCCAGGACCGAATCGTATGAGCCGGTAGAATCAAAACCCACTCCCATTAGCAGTGGGCCAACAACGGCACCCAACGTATAGATGGCCAAGACGTAGGCGTAGATCTCACCGAAGGCGAGCAGACCAAAGTAGCGGCCTACGAGGTAGGGCATGATATCGCCTTCCGCGCCGATGCCAACGCCCAGCAAAGCCGCGGCAACAAACGAGAGAGGACCTGCAACGCCCGCCCACAGCATGAGGATCCCAAATGCAGCTACCGCAAAAAAGCAGACTGCTACGTTAGTTGCAAAAAAACGGTCCAAGAGAAAACCCGTTCCGACACGCCCCAGCAATGCGGCTCCGCCAAGCAGTGAAGCGGCCAGTGCGGCGCTCTGGGCGGAGCTGCCGCGATCTGTGAGCAAGGGCACCAAGTGGATCAGGCAGCCATTCAGACTCACCGATACAAGGAACAGCGCCGTACACATCAACCAGAAGGTGGGGTCGCGCCAGGCCTCGCGGCCCATTATCCCGGATCCGACTGGGCGCTGCGTTTCAGGTTCGTCATGCCGGATTAGTGCGCCATCAGGCAAGAGTCCCATCATCTGGGGTTTCTCTTTGAGAAACAATCCAACCACAGGGACAGTTACAACGATTACGGTAAGACCAATCAGCACGTAGGCCATGCGCCAGCCCATCGTGGCTATAAGGGCGTATGAGAGCGATGGCATGACAAAAAAGCCAATCCCGGCTCCGCCCATAGTCAGTCCCAGGGCCAGGCCTCGTCGCTTATCGAACCAATGACAAATCACCTTGTAGTAGGGCACGGCGGCGGTTCCGCTTCCCACGATGCCGAGGCAGATATAGATAGCGTAAAAGTGCCAGAGGTTGGGCGTTAGAAAAAAGAAGGAGGTCAAACCCAATCCAAAGAGCAGCGCCCCAGGTAGGATTATCTTTCGCGCGCCGAACCGGTCCACCAGGCGGCCCACAATCGGTAGTGCTGCACTCAATACCAGGAGTGAGAGGGAAAAGCCTAGCGAAATTTCAGCGCGACTCCAATTGAATTCCTGGCTCAGCGGCTTGAAGAACACACTGAAACTGAATCCAATGACCGGGACATAGCCCATGAACAGTCCGATCGCCGAAACGATAACGAGAAACCAACCGTAGAACACCTTCCTTTGACCGGAATTATTCACTAGGGATGAGCGACTACGAACTATCTGACCGCGATGACAGGCAAGGAATTACCAATCCGCCGGGCCATAGTCTTTGCGCGGTGGGGTGGCAACAGCCAGCAGGAGTCCTTCATCGTCACCGAAAATCCCCGCGTGCTCGCAATCCGCTGGAATAATGATGGCCTCACCCTCATTGATTACATATTCCTTCCCACAGGCAAATACCCTGGCGCTGCCTTTCAATTGAATGCCGATTTCTTCCCCGTGCTTGTGATAGTGTTTGGGAAAGTTGGCGCCCTGGCCCTTGGCGATCTTGAACAGCGCCACACTCAGCTCGTTGCCAAACGTATGCTTCATGAATGCCACGCCGGGAACGACCTCTTTTTCAAAGTTATCGTCCGTCAGGCTAATGACTTTTGGTTCTTCCATAGCTTTCTCCATCGCTGACCTCCCTTATTTCAGCAATTCGGACGGACTCCTGTTGTCAGGAGCGGACCATCTCAGCCACAACCTTATGCGAATGCCGGATCAGTATCTCCTGATCCTGCAAAACAAAATGCGTCTTCGCTCTGGAAGCCATATTGCGATAAATCGCCTCGAGGGTGTTTCCGTCTTCTCTCAAGGTATCCCTCAACGCACACTTGGCATACTCCTGGCTAAAGCGTTGCCCGGCGTTTTCAGCGGGCGGGTAGTAGGTGCGTGTTTCCCAAAGGGTGCGGTCAACCGCCAGCGGCCAGAAATTGTAGGTGAAGTACGTGCCGTCAAATAGAAACAAGAAGAAGTTGGGAAAGAAAACAATCATGTCAAAGACCCAACTGCTGCTTTTCGTCGGGTTCAGGCTTGGCGGCAACGAGTGTATCGAGCCCCGGCCTTCCTCAACTTTGGTAATTGACGATCCGAAGCGGTGGGCAATCATCTCGACCGGAGTCGGTCGATAGCTAGCCGCGCCGGGGATCGACATCATGCGGTGCAGCTTAAAGAGGCGGAAAGCGAGAGCGTGGATGACTGGATTCTTTTGATCCGCGTAGGCGCGACCGGCTGAGCGTTTATGAAGAAATGCCACATGATAACCTTCCTGGAAAGAGTCCAGTGTGACTTTCCAATTCGCTTTCACTTCCGCTCTGTAGGTTCCTACGAGATTCATCTTCTCGAAGGGATATCCAATAAGCCCTTCACCCAACTCGTCAAGATACTCACCTAGCGTCTCTGCGGGCTGTGGATCCAAATTGATAAAGATAAACCCATTCCACAAGTCAACCGCAATGGGCGTCAGTCCGTGCTTCTCACGCTCAAATTCAAAGAATTGTTCTTCATCCGGCACCTGCAATAGGTTCCCCAAAAGGTCATACTTCCACCCATGAAAGCCACAAACAAACCCTCCCGCCCTGCCAGTGCACGCGCGTACGACCTTATTGCCGCGATGCGAACACATGTTGAAAAACGCCCGAATGACATCATCTTTGCCGCGCACAACCAGAATCGAGCTTGGGCAGACCGCCAATTCTTTGATGAAATAATCACCCTTATGCGGAATCTCTTCTTCACGACCGATGTTGAGCCAGACGCGACGGAAAATGCGCTCGCGTTCATGTTCGAAGTAATGCGGCGAGAGGCAAGGTTCAATAGGTATTGGATCTGTTCCCAGCTCGGGATACCGAGTGGTCCACTTCTGGTCAGTCTTTGCGGTCATTTCGGACTTTTTCCAAGATCTAGATGTGCTGGTAGGCCGGAATGGTAAGGAACTCAATGAATTCCTCCCCGAGGGCTACCTGTTCAAAGATATCCCGAGCCTCTTCGAAGCGGCTTCCCAGGAAAGCCTCGTCGCCGATGCTTTGCCGGATCTTGTCGAGCTCCTCGCCTACAATCGTTGAGACCAACTCCCGGCGCACCTGAGGACCTTCTCTGAGGTGAGCGCCGTGCCTCACCCACTGCCATATCTGCGATCTGGAGATCTCTGCAGTGGCGGCATCTTCCATCAGGTTGTAAATCGCCGCGGCTCCCGTACCCCGCAGCCACGACTCGAGATACTGAAGCGCCACCGAAACGTTGTGTCGCAGCCCGGCCTCGGTGATCTCACCCCCGGGCACTCGGATCTCCAGGAGGTCAGCGGCATTAACCGCTACTTCCTCACGCTTCCGATCGACTTGATGAGGCTTTTCACCAAGCACCTGGGCAAAGACTTCTGCGGCTACCGGCACGAGATCTGGATGGGCCACCCAGGTACCGTCGAAGCCATCTGTTACTTCGCGGATCTTATCTTCCCTAACTTTGGCCAGGGCCATTTCATTAACCTGTGGATCCCGGCGGCTGGGAATAAAGGCAGCCATCCCGCCAATGGCATGAGCATCGCGGCGATGACAGGTTTTGACCAGCAGCTCGGTGTAAGCTCTCATGAACGGAACCGTCATAGTGACCTGCATTCGATCGGGAAGGATGAAGTCCGGTCGCGTGCGGAATTTCTTGATGACGCTGAAAATGTAATCCCAACGCCCGGCGTTGATGCCGGCGATGTGCTCCCTTAGCTCGTAGAGTATCTCCTCCATCTCAAATGCTGCGGGAATGGTTTCAATGAGCACGGTCGCCTTAATGCTGCCCGGAGCAATTTCTAGTGCGTCCTGCGCAAACTTGAAAACATCGTTCCAGAGCCGAGCCTCCAGATGACTTTCCAGCTTGGGCAGGTAGAAATAAGGACCACTCCCTTTCTCCAGTAGCCTGCGGGCGTTGTGGAAAAAGTAGACGCCAAAATCAAAGAGGCTTGCCGAGACGGGTTTTCCGTCAACCAGAAAATGTTTTTCCACCAGGTGCCAACCTCGTGGCCGGACCAGGAGAGTAGCAACCCGGGCCTTCAGTCGGTAGACCTTACCCTCAGGGCTCCGATGTTCGATCGTACGCTCGATGGCATCGATCAGATTCACCTGACCTCCGATGACATTCTCCCATGTTGGCGAGTTGGCATCTTCAAAGTCGGCCATGAATACCCTGGCGCCGGAGTTGAGCGCATTGATCATCATCTTTCGTTCGACGGGTCCCGTGATCTCCACCTGGCGGTTCTGCAGATCTTGAGGTACGGGCGCCACTTTCCAATCACCTTCGCGGATCCCACGGGTTTCAGGAAGAAAATCCAGGAGTGCGCCGGCGTCCAGCTTGGCTTGCCGCCCAGCGCGCTGCTCCAGCAAAGCCTCTCGAGTCGCATTGAACTTGCGCTGAAGCTGAGCCACGAATTCGGCAGCCGCAGGTGTCAGGATCTCGGCATGCCTGCCAGTGATTTGTCCACGAATCTCAATCCCTTTCGCAATTTCGGCTTTCATCATGACCACCACCACTGTTTCATCTTCCAAGGTGTTCGAAGGCGTGGCCGACACGAAGCACTGTCGCATCCTCCCAGTGTCGGCCCACGAGCATCATCCCCACTGGCAGGCCATCCGACGTGCCGCAAGGAACACTTAGCGCCGGGTGACCTGTAACGTCAAACGGACAGGTATTAGCGATTGCTTCCATTGAACGTGCAACTCTTTCGACCAGACTTGCGTCCGGCGCTGGCAACGGTCGCGCCTTCATCGGAGTAGTGGGCATGACGAGAAGGTCAGCCCGCTCCAAAGCACGATCGTAGGCTTCCCGAAGCGTCCGGGCGAGGTTTTGCGCCTTCGCGTAATATTGGCCATGATAGTTCTCCAGCATGTGTTGGCCGAGTAACAGCATGAGTTTAGTTGTCGGCGATAGCTGGTTGGGGCGCTTACTCATTCCGCGCGCGTACGCCTCCATGAGACTCGTCGTATAGTATCCCTTCCACCCAGTTCCCATGCCATGACCCCTTGCTATCGTAGTCGTCACTCCCTCTACTCCGATCCCCATAAAGATCGGCATTCCATCGCGATGCTCCGGAAGGGACAGCGTAATAACTTTGGCCCCCAGAGTTTCGAGCTTATGGGCGGCGTCCCTTACCATCTCATCGACGTCTGCCTCTGAAGCATTTTCTAATCCAAATCCTTCCTTGACGAGGCCGATTCTCAGGCCCTCTGCATCGCCCGTTAATGCTTCGGTATAGCTTTGGGTGCGCGCCTCTGACTGACGTGGATCTAATCCATCCGGCCCGGCGATGACTTCTAGAAGCAGTGCCGCATCCATGGTTGTGCGCGTCATTGGTCCAAGGTGATCGATGGTGAACTCGAGCGAGGAGGCCCCCGTGTAAGGCACGAGCCCATAAGTTGGTTTTAGTCCGAAGATGCCGCTCCAGGAACTTGGTACTCGGATTGAACCGGCTTGGTCCGCGCCAATGGCCATCTCAACTTCGCCCGCCGCCACTAGTGCTGCGCTGCCACTAGATGAACCACCCGAGGAGTATCCTTGCTTGTGAGGATTGTGTATCGGCCCGGTATCTGCCAGGTGACTGCCCCCCGAAAGACAGAAACTTTCGCACACGGCCTTGCCTGCAATCTCACCGCCAGCGTCCAAAATGCGCGTTATGACGGTAGCGTCCACATCGGGAACGTAGCCTTCCAGCACGGTGCTGCCGTTCATCATGGGAATCCCGGCCACGCATACATTGTCTTTAATAGCTATCCTCTTACTGGCAAGCTTACCTAATTGCGCACCTTTGATGGAGCACTTCCAGTACCAAGCATTGAGACGGTTTTCCCAGGGAGCGGGCCGATAGCCAACGTCCCGTTGATATTTCACCGGAGGCCTGCCCTCCTCGAGCTGGTCCAGTCGCAAAAAGGCCGCCATCACTCCTTCGGAAAGACCCTGGTAGGCCGCCAGATCCTCCGCCGTCAGATCGAGATGGTAAACTTCCGCTGCTTTGCGCAGATCATCGATGGATAACTTTCTAACTGTCACTTAGCCTTCCCTTGAGACACAGATCGCCACTCCGAACCTGAACGCTATTTGCTATCAGCCGCTCAGGCCAAGCCAGGTTCGATGATCTTGAAACGAGTGGCTTCAAAGGCCCCCGTTTCATCTGGCTCCCTGAAAAGTTCGACCGACGGCGAAATCTCCATAAACGAGAGAGCCAGATAAAACAACCGCCTCGCATCCACGGGCAACCCGTCGAGGGGATACTGATTAAGATAGTTAATGATCTCATCCATCCTTGGAAGTATGGCGTCATAAAACTTCTGAATCTCTTCCATCGTACTCGACCTCCGCCGGTCGTTTCGCTCTCGTTCGGTCGCCAGCGCCCACCTCTCCGAGAAAGAGTTCAGTTCTTGAAACTGATCAGGTAAGTAGTGCTCCGAAGCCATTCACTGTCTCTCCCTTTGTGTTTACGCCGAGCGTGTGCTCGTACCAACCACGTCTTCAACAACCTTATATGCATGGCGCACAACGATCTCTTGATCAGATAACGGAGTATGAGTCAAAGCCCCGGAAGCCATATTTAATTGAATGTTCTCAAGCCTGCTGAGATCTTCGCGGAAAGCATCCCGCATCAAGACTTTACTGAATTCCTGACTGATCTTTTCTCCCGCATTTGTTGTCGGATTCAGGTACAACTTGACTTCCCAGGACGTGCGATCCACAGCTAGAGGCCAGAAGTTCTGGGTCCAGTAGGATCCATTGGCCAGATCCAAAATGAAATTCGGAAAGATGGCATTGATTTCGAAGCCCCACTTTGGACTTCCTTCCGGATTAATCCCCCGTGGCAGGACCTTCCCTGCTGTGCCCTGGAGAATTGTTGGCCCGTGCTTGAAAGCTAACGTTTCTGCCGCGGTGGGACGATGCTCTGGATTGTAATAAACAGAGGCCGAGCGGTGGCGCCGATAAAGCCTGACTGAGAGGAGGTGGCCAAACGGGTTATCTTTGCCTGTGCCAATCTCGGCGACGGAGCGTTGATGAATATAGGCCACGTGGTAACACTCCTGGAAAATCTCCATGAAGACTTTCCAATTGACATTGACCACCGCGGAATAATTCACCGCGGGTCGCATCGCGGCGAATGGATAGCCTCGGAATTGATCGAACAACTCACCTATAAACTCTTGAAGGCTCTCAGCCGGATTCGGATCCAGATTAATGAAGATAAAACCTTCCCATACATCTGTAGCCACAGGGGTCAACCCATATTGCGTCTTGTCGAGACCTACAAACTGCTCTTCATCCGGCACACGCACGAGACACCCAAGCAGGTCATAGGTCCAGCCGTGAAAACCACAGACAAAACTGCGTGCGTGACCGTTTTCCAAGGCTAGCTTGTTACCCCGGTGCCTGCAGACGTTGTAAAAGCCCCGTATCGCTCCATCCTTACCGCGCACAACAACAACCGAAGCTCTTAGAGTCTCAATTTCTTTGATGAAGTAATCGCCGGTTTTGGGGATCTCGTCGATCCGACCAACATTGAGCCAACAACGCTTGAAGATTCGTTCGCGCTCTCGCTCGAAATATTCCGGTGAAATGTTGGGCTCTACCGGCAGCGGTTCGGTGCCGAGTTCCGGATACCTGGTCGCCCACCGCTCGCTATTCGGTGCGGTTTTCATGTCGACTCTTTCAAATCAGGCATCAGTCACGAATAAAATCTTCTACGACTCTGTAGCTATGTCGTAACATGATCTCCTGATCAGATAATGGCATTTCCCTGAGCGCCCCCGAAGCCAGGCCCCCCTGTACTGACTCCAGGGTGCTCAGGTCCTCACGGAGAAGATCACGCGCCAGAACTCGAGAGAATTCCTGACTAATCTTCTTCCCGGGAGAAGTTGCCGCTGTCATGTAGAATTTGTAATCCAGGAGCGTGCGATCAACTGCTAGAGGCCAGAAATTGTAGGTGATGTACCAGCCCTTACCTACGTGAAGGATGAGATTTGGGAAGATCACGTTACTATCAAAGGCCCAGTTGGATACGGCGTCCGGATTGAGAGACCGATGCAAGGGATCATTACCGGTGGCTCCTTCAAGAACAGTCATCCCATGTTTATAGGCCACAGCCTCGGCGGGCGTTGGTTGATGTTCTGGATTGGCATAAACGGAAGAGGCGCGATGCCGGCGAAAAATTCTAATTGAGGGGAGGTGGCAAAACGGGTTCCCTTTACTGGTATTGGAATCAGGTACAATACGCTTGTGCAAACAGGGAACGTGGTAGGACTCCTGCGTAATGTCCATAAACACTTTCCAGTTTGTGTTAACGGTTGCCTGATATCTTGCGACAAGAGTGAACTTATCCAGCGGATAACCCAGATATTGTTCGTAGAGTTCGCCCATCCAATCCTGAAGCGTCTCAGCCGGGTGAGCGTCAATGTTTATGAAGACGAACCCTTCCCACACATCAATGGCCACTGGCTTTAGCGCGTACTCGCTCTTCTCGAAATCGAAAAACTGCTCCTCGTCCGGTACCCGAACCAGCTTTCCTGTCAGATCATAGGTCCAACCGTGAAACCCGCAGATAAAGCTACTGGTGTGACCACAGCCCTCATGGGCCAGCTTATTACCTCGATGTCTGCATACGTTATGGAAGCCCCTAATAGCGCCATCCTTACCGCGAACGACGATTATCGAAGACTTCAGGATGGCCAACTCTTTGACAAAGTAATCTCCGGGTTGAGGGATTTCCTCAAGCCGACCAACATTAAGCCAGCAACGCTTGAAGATCCGCTGCCGCTCGCGCTCAAAGTATTCCGTTGAAATGTTTGGCTCAACCGGCAGCGGCTCGGTACCGAGCTCTGGATACTTAGCGGTCCATTGTGGCCGAGTGCCTGTGCTGCTCATTTCTTGTTGCTCAACCTTAATCAGGTGCGATGTTCCGGCGAGTTAATGCTTGCCCGGATCAAGTGGCACACCCTTTCGCTGAGAAGTGATGTACGCTTCCAAGGCGACCATCTTGCGATCACCACAGGATAGCGGCTTGCCCTTCATTGGGTTTTCGATGCACCAGTTGATCATATCGCGTAAAGCGGCCACATCCTTCAACTGCGGCTGGAATTTGGGGTAGGTTTCCGGATGCGTGTCTGCCGCATCCGGGTGACACATGTCGCAAGAAACACCAATAGTGCCGCCGAGCGCCTTCCAATCGTGAAACAGCCGGTTACCCTCTTCAATCATTCGCTGTTGCTCTCGTTCCCACGTCATCCGGTCCCGTTTGGTCCACTTCGAAGCCTGCTTAGCTTGTTCTGCTGCATACTTATCCATCATCTGACGAGCGACATGACGGGCCTTCGTCGGCGGCAGGACTTCACCCGAGCGAACACCCGCGATCTCCAGTGAAGTCTGACCGTCGCAAAGCTGGACAACGAGATTTGCTCTCTCACTCTTGGCCGTCGAGTGTCGGGGGAGCTCTCTTTTTTCCTGGGCCACCGCACTGAATGGCCCGCTGTCGATGAGGCTCGTCAGGCCTTCGAGCTGTTGAGGCAGTTGTTGTTGACGAAATCCGGCTAAGAGTGAAAACACCACAAGCAGAAACAAGATCAAGAATTTATAGAACCTTTTGCTCATCTTCTTCGCCCTTGTAGTGCTAATAAGAGGGAAACTCCGGCGAGCGCGGAATTGCTTCTTTGCCCCACGATTCCAGATAGGCTTTCGCCACGGTGATCGGATCCCGCCGCCACAGGGAATAATGCTTGTTTACGTAGCCGCTGCCGTAAACATCCACCGTCCCAGAACCCAGGCCATCGAGTTGATCAAACGGGTCCACGCGATCCATCTTAACGGTCAGCTTCGGCAAGCCTTCCGGCGCGTAGGGCCAGGGCCACGATGTGGCTAGCATACCGTGAAAGTGAATATTCTTGACCCGGTGGGTGAGCACCTGATGCGTGTGCGCGTGAAGCACGGTGACCGACCGGTAGGGAAAGAGGATCTCCTGCACGAGGTCGGCATCTTCCGTCCAAAAGTTCCAGGGCCGATAGTACTTGTACAGCGGCGCGTGCGTCATGAGAACAATGGGCGTGTCGTTGGGGACCTTGGCCAAAGCTTGGCGCAACCATTCGCGTCCGGCTTCACCCACTTCAAACCGGCTTTGAATGGGACTATCCAACTGGGCCACTGTCTTCATCCGCTCCAACGGCGTCATCTTACGATCGGTCCAGAAATCCTTCTCGTTTACGCTCATCAGGCCAATAAAGTGAACGCCCTTATGATGGAACGAGTAGTTGGGTGGCCCGAACAGTTCCTGCCACTTCTCGCCGAGGTCTAGATACCAATCGTGCTCACCCGCAACCATCTTCAGCGGCGCTTTCAACTCGCTCAAGATTTGCTTGCCCAGTTCGAGTTCTTTGGGCTGACCGAACTGCGCGAGGTCACCGCCAACCAGCACAAAGTCGGGCGGCGGCTTTAGCGCGTTTATGTCGTTGACCGCGCGCATGGCGGCCGCAACAAAGCGTTCGTTCAACGTCCGCTCGTACAGATGCGTGTCCGCGACGTAGGCGAAGCGAAAGGCCGGCTTCTCCCTCAGCCCAACGCCAAGGACATCAACCAACTGGAACGAATGCGGCGGCACGATGGCTTTCGCGGTAGCGATCGTTGCCGCTCTGCCAGCGACGCCAAGAAATGATCGTCGGTCAAGCAGTTTTACCGCCTCGAAAAACCCAGCACGAGCTTGTCGATAATTTTCTTCCCGTTTCTTCCATTTTAACGGCCACATCAAACTACTCCGAACCCCGCCTAACTGGCCTCTGATCGTTCTCCATCGACCCAAAATTAGACCGAGCGCCAGCCCACTTTGGCCGACAGTAACTACCCAACCAGTGAGATTTCGAACTTGGCCCCGCGGATGGTACGCTTTCGTCACCATCTCGAGAGAGCTGGAATTCCCACGGCCAGCTTGCGAGAGTTAACACCAGGGCTGCTTCAGTAACGCTCTACTTGGCCAGGCCGCAGGAAGCAATAGTGCTCCTGGACCATGAAGCGTTACTCGGTAGATTTGCCTCACCGTCTGGTTGATGATCCGCATTAGCCTTCAGCCGGTTGATTAACGATTTACCTGAATAGATTGTACGTATCGCATGAGGGCGTAAACATCTCCCTTCTGGCCCAACTCGCCCTTCGTTCGGCGGAAGATCGTTCCCCATACGGGCATTACACGGCTGCCGTGAACGGGTACGTCTTTTTCGCCGTCAATAAAGGTTGAGACTCTGTCACTCGGGAATTTTTCACCCTTCTTTTGAATCAGCGTAAGGTCGGCAGGTTGTTGCTTCAGCGAAGATGCGGCCGGGCCGTTGCCTTTCGCATCCCTGCCGTGACACGCTGCGCAGTACTGAGTGAAAAGTTTTTCCCCTTTTACCACATAACCTGACCGCTGACGCTGACCCTCTTTGGTATTTTGAGCAGAGAGCGTCGAGACAAGCATCAGTGCCGCATAAAGGCCAACCAAAGCACAAGCCATAATCCTTCTCTTCATCTCATTCCTCCTTTTACGAATGGGTACTCTAATCGAGCGGTGTTTGGATCAAGCAGAACATTGATGCCACTGCCTTCCTGATCGCTCCAGGCTGCAACACAACGAGCTGCGATATTACACTGGTCAGGAACTCATGATTTCACTGAGGAGTTTTTCTCTATTGATGACCTGACCTTCCTTGACAACGACTTCAATCTCGCGAGTGTTCTGAATGTTTTCGAGAGGATTACCCCTGACGACCAACAGATCGGCAATCTTCCCGGTTTCGACCGTGCCCAGTGACTTTTGCCCAAGGTATTCTGCTGCTGTTTTGGTTGCCGCTACTAGAACGCGGGCCGGCGTGACCCCGGACTGGACCATCAATTCCATCTCTCGGTGCACTGAGATTCCAGGAAATGATCCCGGCACTCCAGTGTCCGGACCCACCCCAATCGGAATCCCAATTTCAGAAAGCTTCTTTAGATTGGCCTCAATAGTCGAAAGCTGCTTCTTGATAAAGTCCTGCTTAATGCTCTTCTCAAAGCTGTCCAGGGGCTCCCTGGCCGTCAACGTCGCGAGGGTTTTCCTGGGAACAGTCTTCTTGACGAACTCCTGAGCGATAAACTCACGGATGACCCTTTCGTCGAAGACATCGTGATAAACGGAGAGAGTGGCTAGATACAAGGTGTGGTTTAGTCTGGCCAGTTCAATATATTCGTCATCCACGGCGCTGGTGATAGCGGAATGGGCCATGATATCCGCTCCGGCTCTCATCGCATCCTTATGATCTTCGGTACGATAGGCATGGACCATCACCTTCAGTTTTCTGGCATGAGCCTCTTTAATGACTGCTTCCATCAATCTCTTTTCCAGTTTTGGAAGCGGGCGAGTGAACGAGCTGCTCATGTCATCGTAAAACAGTTTCAAGATGTCAACTCGCGCGCGGGCCACCCGGCTAACCTGGGGCTTAACCTCTCGTAAATCCTGCAACTCGATTCTGGCGGCCGGCTGGTTTGCACCACCCCATCCGCCAGGGGCGGTAAACGCCGGCCCTGAGATAAACAGTCGCGGGGACGGGAAGGCATTGCGGGAAGCCAAAGCACGCAGTTCCAGCCCCGAGCCTAATGGTTGTACCGGATCACAAACGGCCGTTACGCCCCAGTAGAGCATCTGCTTCAAAACTTTCTTCTGCTCTACCGGATCGTAAGTCATGCTTCTCTCTTTGACAGTGTCAAAACCTCCACTGATGAGATGAGCATGCATATCAATTAACCCCGGGAGGATCGTCCTCCCCGTGGCATCAATGACTCGCGCTCCAGCCGGCGCTCTCAAATTCGCTCCGCTGATCTCTTTAAATCTTCCATTCTCTATGAGAATCGAAGTGTTCTGACTTGGCCCTCTTCCTGTACCATCTATCAACTGCCCATTCTTGATTAATACGACACCTCTGGGCACAGCGCCGGCTACCCGATGGACCATCTCAGGGGAGAGCACCAGCGAAACGCTTGCCGCTTTCAGGAAGTCACGGCGCGATAGGCAGGTGTTGTTGCTTTTGTCCGAGACCATAACGGATTTCACGCTCGTCAGCTAGAAGATTGCGTGGAAATAGTGCCACGTAAAGCACAAAACTCCGAAGAAGAAAGAAAATGTCAATCAAGTAGCGGCCAGCCCGTTGCGAGGGGAAGGCCAGAACGTTTGGCAACGCGTCGAGCGGCTTCGACGGCATCCTTAATAATCGTCGTCTCGCCCTTAACATGACCATCCTGTAATACCTGGTTCCCTTCGATAAACACATGGATGGCGCGAGGCGAACCGTGCACCAGCGCGTTAGCGACGTTATAAACAGGTACGCCGACATCGAATACCGCAATGTCCGCCCACTTGCCCACTTCAAGCGTTCCCGTGTGATCGCGCCATCCCAGTGCGTTTGCGCCACCGGGTATCAACCATTCGAGAGCTCGCTCGGCTGTGACGGTGGCATAGGTCTTCCTGGCCTCAGCATAAATGTTGCAAGCCAGAGCGGCGGCATTGAGAATGTTGACATGGTTAGAGGCATTAAGGGCGTCCGTTCCGAGTGCCATGCTCTCTAGGTCGGGGTGCCTACCGACGAAAGTAACACCCGAAGAAAGGCGTAAGGCTGAATGGGGAGAGAACACAACGGTGGCACCAGAACGATTGACGGTCGCCACTTCGTTATCGGAGATGTGAATCGCATGGCCCACGACACAACGATCATCAAGCACACCCAGGTGGTCAAGCTGGACCAGTGGGTCACGACGTGTACGGGCCTGGTAAGCAACAATATCACTCGGACTAGGTGACATGTGAAAGGTCCAGTGGCGATTGTATTCACGAGCCAGTTGTGCCGCACCCACGTAAAGTTCGTCCGAGCAGATAGCGGTTCCCAGAACATCCGGCCACACCTCCACCCGCCCCTGTGGGAGTGCCAGCGCATCGTGTATCCGCTTAAGCGCTTGATCAGTAGTCATGGAGAAGAAACCTGCCTGTGGCCACCGGTCGCCCGCCCAGGTTCCGATCGAGCCACGAATGCCCATTCCAGCAAGTCCTTCAAGCACCGCAGCCGGATGACGACAGGTCCCGGCTTCGATGAACGCAGTCGTACCTTGGCGCAACATCTGCAAGGCCACGAATCGCGCCGCGGCCCGGTCATCCTCGGGCTGGGAGTGCTGGTATGCAGGCAGTCCCCACTTCGTCAGATGTTCGGAGGGTACGCTGTCGTCAGGCCGCAAGCCGGGCAACAACTGATCACCCGTGAGATGAATGTGGGAGTTGATCAGGCCAGGGGTGGCGACAAGGCCGGCGAGGTCGATTCTTGAAGAAGACTTCCAGCGAGCCAGAAGGCTTGTAGAACTGCCAACATCGACGATGTTACCTTCCCTGATAGCGATGGCGCCGTCGCGAAAGACGCGGCGCTTGGCATCCATAGTGACGACAAGGGCGCCATGCAGCAAAAGGTCGGCAGCTCCCGGCCGCCGAGAGCTTGCCTCCGACCCGGGCCCGTTGAGCGCAAAATTTCCCATGGCCGCAATGCCGCTCACACGAACGAACTGCCGCCGGCTCATCTCTCGCAATGGCTTTCGATTACCACCATTATCTTGAGCCCAAGCCATAAACAGATCTTTATCTCGGCTACAGCCGAACAACTGTACGCTCGAATTTTGGGATCCACTATTTCCGAGCTTCAGTAATTCTGATTTGTAGGGGCTTAGGGGTGTATAGCAAGTCAAAGGGACATGCGGACACCCCAACCAGAACGTCCATTTCGGCTCTCAAGGAGATGTAGTCGCCCTGTTCTGTCACCGGCTCTAAGGTTTCGAAGCGGCCTTCAGCAAAACCTTCGGCATTCATAAAAGCATTAAACACGTCGGGGACGTCGTCTTCCGACAGGCCATAAGGAGCAAGAGCTTCAGCGAGGTTGTCCTGGCAACTTCGATGGCCGGGCATATTAAAAAACTGCTCATAGATTTTGCGGCTGCAGCGACCTCCATTCCATGCCAAATGCACACCGGTTGGATCATCCACGACTGTCAACATCACGTTGTCCCGCGGGGGCTTGGAATAGAGCTTTTTAATCTTCTTCATATCGCCCTCGCCCAGCATCATATTCAGGGCGGCACTCCAGCCAGCGTGGAAAACCTCCTTGTAATCATTCGCATTAAGGAATACTACGTCCGCCATCTGTTTCCCTTCCACCTCGATGATGCTCACTACTTGTCCTTTATGGACCACAAAAGCCTTTCCGTAACGAGCGGGTACAATGAATTCATCGACAACTTTTTCCTTCATAACCTCTCTCCTAAGCGGGCTCTGATGCGGTTTCCCAAATTCGATACGGCCCGAGCTGAGTCATCAGGATTGCGCCGACCAGTGCAAGTAACGAATAAGTAGCCAGAATCAGGCCGTATGAACCCGTCAGGTCAAAATTGATTCCCATCAGTAATGGACCAACTACAGCGCCCAAGGTGTAGATCGCAAGAACATAACCATAGATTTCAAAAGTTCACTCTACCGACTCAACCGCCTGGGCAGTTTGCTGATTAACGATTCGCCAAATAGTCTCAGGTTTAATTGGCATGTCAAGGTGGCGCACACCGAAGGGAGAAAGAGCGTCGATGATCGCGTTTACCACTGCCGGGGTAGCGCCGATAGTTCCGGCCTCGCCTACGCCCTTGGCACCGAGCGGATTGACAGGCGAAGGCGTCTCGGTGCGATCGAGCTCGAACCAGGGAAGCATACTGGCTCTGGGCACTGCGTAGTCCATCAGCGTGCCGGTCACCAGCTGGCCCTGCTCGTCGTAGACGATCTCTTCGTAGAGTGCCTGGCCGATGGCCTGCGCAATGCCCCCTTGGACCTGCCCGTCCACTAGCAACGGGTTGATCACCTTGCCGCAGTCATCAACTGCGATGAAGCGCAGGAACTTTATTTCCCCCGTCTCAGGGTCAATTTCAATAACTGCCGTGTGCGTACCGAATGAAGCGGTGAAATTACTCGGATCGAAAACGGAGGTCGCCCAAAGTCCCGGTTCCATCTCAGGGGGCAGGTCAGCAGCAACGTATGCTGCGAGCGCGACCTCTTGAAACGTGATGCTCATACCACCAGAACTCTCCACCGCAGACAAGACCGCGGATGGTGACCGTTCAAAAGTTACTTGTTCGGCAGGCGCAACGAGTTCGCGCGCGCCTACGGTCGCTGCGTGTGCGGTTTGTATAAAGAAGCGGCCCTCACAAAAGCCAACGCTCGCTTCATCAGCATTCAGCATGCGCGTAGCGATCTTTGTGGCCTTCTCCTTGACCTTTTCCAGCGCTTTCACGAGCGCCGCGCCGCCCACGGCCGTCCCGCGACTGCCGAAGGTGCCAATACCGTACTGCACAGGCAAAGTATCACCATGAATGACGGTGACGTCACTCATGTCGATGCCCAGTGCGTCGGCGGCCACCTGCGCAAAGGTCGTCTCCTGCCCCTGGCCATGCGGTGAGACGCCGGTGAGCACTGTCACCTTGCCCGTCGGCTCAACACGCACTGTCGCGCTCTCCCAACATCCCATACCTGTTGGGCTGCCCCTTGATGGTCCGACCCCGCACAACTCGGCGTAAGTCGAAATGCCGATGCCGATGATTCTTCCCTGCTGGCGAGCTTTCTTCTGCTCCTCGCGCAGCTTGTAATAGTCGGCGATTTCAAGCGCACGCTGCAGCGCCCCCTCGTAGTTGCCACAGTCGTAAACCACACCGGTCGCGGTTTGGTAGGGAAACTCCTGCGGCGCAATGAAGTTCTTGCGCCGCACCTCGATTGGGTCGAGTCCGAGTTCGGCGGCAACCATATCGATCGCGCGCTCGACCACGTAGGTGGCCTCCGGACCGCCCGCGCCACGGTAGGAGTCGGTCGCCATCTTATTCGTAAAGACGGCGGTAACGTTCGTCTGAATGGCAGGGATCTTGTAGCAACCCGAGAGCATCATCGCTGTGACCATAGGCATGACGGGTGTATACAACTGGCAATATGCTCCCAGGTCGGCGAAGACGTTGTAACGCAATGCCACCACCGTGCCGTCCTCTCGACAGCCGACTTCGATATAGCCGACCTGTCCACGACCATGCGGGGTTGTTTGCAGATTCTCGCGCCGTGTCTCGATCCACTTGACAGGCTTGCCTGTCTCGATCGCGATCCAGCCGAGCAACGCCTCTTCGGCAAAGATGTTAACCTTCCCGCCAAACCCTCCGCCCACCTCAGGCGCGATGACGCGCAGCTTGTTCTCGGGCATATTGAGCAACCGCGCGAGTTGAGTCCGCAGCAGATGAGGAATCTGCGTCGATGACCAGACGATGAGTTCTTGTTCACCCGGCTGAAAGCGCGCCAGCACGCCCCGTGGCTCCATCGCTAGCGACGCCACCCGCTGATTCACCACTCGCTGCTTGATGACCCTGTCAGCAGATTCGAGTGCAGCTTCCACGTCGCCTGAGCCCGTCGTGAGCTTGTAGGCGATATTGTCGCCGTATTGTTCGTGGATGATGGGGCCGCCTCGCGTGGCTGCTTCCGGATCTACCACCGCTGGAAGTTCTTCGTAATCAACGACGATCAAATCAACCGCATCGCTCGCTGCATAGCGGTCCGTGGCAACAACAGCCGCGACGGGGTGACCAACAAAATAGACTTTGTCTGTTGCGAGGACAGTGTGCTCGGTCACTTTAAGACCGGGCATCTTGAGCCCACACAGTAAAGGACCGATCTTATTAAACACGTCCTTGCCCGTGTAGACGCCAACGACACCCGATGCTTGTGCAGCGTCGCTAATATCGACCTTCTTAATACGCGCGTGGGCAAAGATTGAGCGTAGGAATGCAACGTGCAGTGTGTCCGGCA
>Ga0209341_10001776_pt1 | contig 21020 bp, 25 predicted proteins | sample RifCSP13_2_FD_184020 | JGI IMG/M metagenome (GOLD analysis project Ga0209341, IMG submission 184020) | Soil microbial communities from Rifle, Colorado - Rifle CSP2_sed 13_2 (SPAdes) (version 2) | ecosystem: Environmental > Terrestrial > Deep subsurface > Rock core/Sediment | place: Rifle... | reverse complement strand
TGAATTCGTCTGTTAAAGAGCCTCACGGCTAACGTTGCGCCGCTCCCCGTCTGCGTAACCAACTTCCAAGTTGGTTACGACTCAGCGTAACCAGGGCCGTAACCGACTTTTGTTGGTCCAACCCTCTAGACTTCAAGTCTCTACGGAACGGCGGAGTGTTAGGGAGGCGAGACGCATGTATGCTAACAAGTGTGTATTGAAGGGCAAGCATGGGATCGAAGAGCTAGATCACATTGGCGCCTACGCGGTCATCACCAACCGAGTGCTGCGTCACCAGGGCAAGGCGAGCAAGTTCGCCGTGGTAAACACTCGCAAGGCATGGGTGGACAGCGTGTATCGCAGTTACGGCCGGGCGTTGTCCGCGATGCAGTCGTTGAGCCGGGCCGTGTGACACGCTCAGCGCGTCCCCATCACTGAGAGCAATATCGCACGGTGCATCTCGTTGTAGGCAGCGTTTGAAGCGCCAGGCCGAACCCTGGCCTTGTGTTCGACGCGCCGTGCGAACTTAAGAATTTCTTTAGCTGGACTTTCGTTCAGCGTAAAGACAAAACGACGGGCTGTGGGCTATTCTATCTGTTGGTTGAGAATCCTCCACTCGATTCAGTATCGGTCGGAGTGGGGATATACGGAGGTGAATCATGTTAACGAATATGGATGTGGGCATCTTGATTCTGCGCATCGTGGTCGGCCTGCTATTCGTCGGTCACGGCGCACAGAAGCTCTTCGGCTGGTTCGGCGGCAAGGGGCTGACCGGCCACACCGCGTTCATGGACAAGCTGGGTGTGCACCCGGCGCGCTTCTGGGCCTGGGTTAGCGCTTTGGGTGAGTTCCTGGGCGGGCTGGCTTTTACGATTGGCTTGCTGACGCCTCTGGCGGCGGCTGCGCTGATCGGGTCAATGCTCGTCGCCATCGCCAAGGTGCACTGGCCGAAGGGGCTGTGGAATACGAACGGCGGAGTTGAGTGGCCGCTGGTGCTCGCGACTGTGGCCTTCGTCGTCGGCCTGACCGGGCCGGGCCTGTATTCGCTCGATCACGCGCTGGGTGTCGTGCTGCTTGAGCCGGCGATGTATCTGGCCGCCTTGGTGGCCATGTTGATCGTAGCCGGCGCGGCGCTGATACCCCATCGCTCGGTGCAACGTGAGCACCGGGCGGCATGATGTGTGACAGGAGGTACACCGATGTTCTGGCTACATGGCTTTGGAGCTGGATGGACGATCTTCGGCGGCGTGATGATGCTGCTCTTCTGGATCGCGCTGATCGTTCTGGTCGTCGTTGCCATTCGAACCTTGACGCGCTCTAACTACTCGGCCCGGTCGAGTTCCGTCAGAGCGTTAGAGATTCTGAAAGAGCGCTACGCTCGGGGCGAGATCACGAAGGACCAGTTTGACAGCATGCAACACGATCTGAAGACGTAGCGCAGAACCCGATCCCCGGACTGGACATCGCTCACCAGACAGCGATGTCGTGAATCGCAGAGTCCGCCGCGACGAGCACTGAAGATCACGGTGGACTCTGCGCGCCTTTAGGTTCTCTTAAGCCTGGCTTGAGTCGAGTGTAAGGACAGGCGAGCCGGTTACAGCTTATCATAATGGCAAAACGTGAAACCGATCGATCTCACTCGATATGAGACGCGTCTATGAAGGGGGCAAACGTGAACACTACACAAGGTCTACGGAACACGTTGCGTGAGGCGCGCGCGTCAACGCGCGATGTCAGAACGATCGAAGATTCCCCCATCGCCCGCTCGCTCTTCGGCGATGTGCGCTGGGCGTGGATCTGGCTGATCCTGCGGCTGTACGTCGGCTGGGCTTGGCTGCAGGCCGGCTGGGAGAAGCTGCACAGCGCAGCCTGGGTCGGCAGCCAGGCTGGCGCGGCCATCACCGGTTTCGTGACCAACGCATTGACGAAGACCGGCGGCGATCATCCCGACGTGCAGGGGTGGTATGCCGCATTCCTGCAAAACGCGGTGCTGCCTCACGCGGCTTTCTGGAGCGGCCTGGTCGCCTGGGGCGAGTTGCTCGTCGGCATTGCGCTGATCCTGGGTCTCTTCACCGGCATCGCGGCGTTCTTCGGCAGCTTCATGAACGTGAACTACCTGCTGGCCGGCTCGGTAAGCACGAACCCTATCCTGTTCGTGATCGCCACCTGGCTGGTGCTGGCCTGGAAGACCGCTGGCTGGTTGGGGCTGGATCGTTGGGTGCTGCCGGCGCTGGGCACGCCCTGGAGTCCTGGGCTTATCTTTCATAGGGATGAGAAGCAACGACCAGTGCCGAATTGAGGACAGCATGACCACCTTTCGCAGTGTCCTGCCCTGGCTGTTTGGCGCTCTGATCGTCGTGCTGCTCGGCCTGCGCGCGCCCTATCTCAAGAAGAGGTGACGCATGTCCATTCTGGAAACGCAAGCGCTGACACGCCGCTTTGGTGAGCTAACGGCCGTAGATGCACTGACGATCTCGGTGGAAATAGGCGAAGTGTTCGGGCTGCTCGGCCCCAACGGTGCGGGCAAGACCACGACCCTCAAGATGCTGACGACGCTGTTGCCGCCCACTTCGGGGGACGCGCGCGTTGCCGGCTTCGACATCGTGCATCACGCGGCCGACGTGCGTCGCGTCATCGGCTATGTGCCGCAACTGCTCTCGGCCGACGGTGCGCTGGCCGGCTACGAGAATCTGCTGATCTTTGCCAAGCTGTACAACATCTCGCGTGCCGAGCGCGAGTCGCGCATACACGCTTCACTCGCTTTCATGGGCCTGGCGGATGTGGCGCATAAGCTCGTGCGCGACTACTCCGGCGGCATGATCCGCCGGTTGGAAATCGCCCAGTCGATGCTGCACCGGCCGCCCGTGCTGTTCCTCGACGAGCCGACGGTCGGGCTAGACCCGCTGGCGCGCAACGCCGTCTGGCAACGTATCGAGCAACTGCGCGCCGATTATGGCACGACGATCGTGCTGACCACCCACCTCATGGAAGAAGCCGACAGTTTGTGCAACCGCGTGGCGATCATGCACCAGGGCAAAGTAGCCGCTATCGGGACACCGGCCCAGCTCAAGGCCTCGATCGGCGGGAACGGGGTCACGCTCGACGATGTTTTCGTGCATTACGCCGGCGACACGCTAGAATCCGGTGGAGGTTACCGTGAGACTTCGAGAACGAGACGCACCGCGCGCCGTCTCGGTTAATCTGGCTTTGCCGCGCCCGGCGAATCCGGTGGCCGCCGTCGTCCAGTTCGTGAGCAAGACGCTGGTCATCGCCGAACTGGAAGCGCGCAAGCTGCGCCACGACCCGACCGATTTGATCACGCGTGCCGTGCAGCCGGCCCTCTGGCTGTTGGTGTTCGGCGAGGTGTTCACCCAGACGCGCGCCATCCCGACCGGCGGGCTGCCCTACCTGGACTTCATGGCCCCCGGCATCCTGGCGCAGAGCGTGTTGTTCATCGCCATCTTCTACGGCATCGCCATCATCTGGGAGCGCGATCTGGGGATCGTCCACAAGTTGCTGGCCAGCCCCACACCGCGCACTGCATTAGTGCTGGGCAAGGCGCTGTCGGCCAGCGTGCGTGGCGTGTCTCAGATGGTCATCATCTACGCGCTGGCGTTCCTGCTCGGCGTGCAGATCGACTGGAATCCGCTCGCGCTCGTCGGTGCGTTCGCCACGGTGATCCTGGGCGCGGCCTTCTTCTCCACGCTGTCGCTGATCATCGCCGCTCTGGTCAAGACGCGCGAGCGGTTCCTCGGCATCGGCCAGGTGTTGACGATGCCGTTATTCTTCGCCAGCAACGCCATCTATCCCGTCGCGATCATGCCCGCGTGGCTGCAGGTGATCGCGCACGTCAACCCACTGACGTACGAGGTGGACGCGCTGCGAACACTGATGCTGAACGGCGGCGTCAGCGCCTTCGGGCTGGCGCTGGACTTCGGAATCTTGTTGGCGGCGACGGCGCTCCTGGTGATCATCGGCGGGCAGTTGTATCCGAGGGTGGCGACGTGAACGGCATTTTCGATGTCCGCGCTAAAACGCGGCAGGTCGTCGATCACCATTACGACGACCAGAGACCAGGCAAGCCGTTGTATTTGTTGATCCCCGGCGGCTTGATCGCGCTGGCGTCTCTCGCGCTGATCGTGTTCATCGCCTATCACATCTGGATCGGAGCCGACCTGCCTGAAGCGAGTGGCCTGCCGCTGATCGCCGTGCTGGTGCCGGTTTACATCGGCGGCGCTTTCCTGTTCAGTTACGGTTACGAGCTGTACGACCTGTCCAAGGCGCTGCGCCTGACAGCATTCATCGTGCTCATCACGGTGTTCGCCGTTGTGATCCTCGCCGTGTTGTTTGTCGCGTTGGGGGCGATGGGCGACCGGGAGTCGCGTTCATCTTCATCCGGATCGTCGAGTTCCAGTTCTTCTTCTATCGGCAGCGGCGGGCGCGGACCGGGTTACGGCTTTTGGCCGATCTTCATCGGCGGACTGGGTTGGCCGGGCCGCGCCGTGACGCGCGAAGTCGTTCGCGAGGTTCCCGCCGAACCGCCGCCACCGCAGCCGATCGAGTGTCCGTTCTGCGGCCAGACCTACGTGCCGGCCCAGACCGACTTTACCTGCCCGCACTGCAGTGCGGCAACTCCGAAGGAAATACTGTCGCCGGGCGCGACTCAAAATGAAAAGGCGAGCGCATGAATGTGAAATGCACTCGACAAGAGGTGACAACGATGGACATCCCAATCAACGCTGAAGTACGCTGCGCCGATGGCCCGTGTGGTCGAACGACGCGCGTGATCATCAACCCGGCCCTGCGCGAGGTCACGCATCTCGTCGTGAGGGAGAAGGATTTCTTGCGCGTCGAGCGCATCGTACCGATCGATCTTGTGCTGGAAAGCACCCCACATCAGATTCGCCTGCGCTGCACTTTCGATGAGCTGGCCGCGCTGGAGCCGTTCATCGAATATGAGTACGTCCGGGGCGATGCGCCCTACCTCGGCTACGCACGCGAGGGATACATGATGTCGCCCTATTTCGTGCCTGAGATGACGCTGGTGTTGGAGGAGCACGAGCGGATTCCGCCCGGTGAACTGGCGGTGCACCGGGGTGCTCGCGTCGAGGCTACCGACGGGCGTGTGGGCCGGGTCGATGAGTTCCTCGTCGATCCGCTGAATGGGCACATCACCCATCTCGTGCTGCGCGAAGGGCATCTGTGGGGTCAGAAGGACGTGACCATTCCCGTTTCGCAGATCGACCGGATCAAAGAGGATACCGTCTACCTGAAGTTGAACAAGCACAGCATCGAGAAACTGCCGGCCATCCTTGTGAGCAGGAGAATTCCCTGAGAACCGGCTCCTTACTCCGCAAGGAGACGTTCTTCGAGATACGCCTTCAGCGCAACTGCAAGGTGCGAATTAGAGACTGGCAGCCACGCTCTGAATCATCTGTATCAACGAAACCGGAAAGACTCCCAGCCAGACAAGGAGCACGGCCAACACCCCCAAGACCAGGCTGCCCGCCATCGATAAAGATGGAACTGCGCCGGAAGATTCTTCCGCCGGCAGCGGACGGGTGTGCATCGCCACGATAACGCGCAGATATATAGAACAGCCCGATGACGCTGCTGACCGCCAGGCTAATCACCGGCAACCACAGCGCGGAGTCCACGCCAGCGGCTGCCAGGAAGAACTTGCCCACGAAACTAGCGGTCAGGGGGGGATACCCGCCAGCGACAGCAGCATCGCTGTGAAGACCCCGGCCGACCACGGGCGATGCCAGAACAGACCCCGATAATCGTCAATGCGGTCTGCACCTCGATCGTGACCGGACAGCACGGTCACGACGCCGAACGCCCCAATGTCGTGACGAAATAGGCCACCAGATAGAACGTCCCCGCCGTGCGGCCAGCTCACCGCTCGCCAGAAAGGCCACCAGCAGATAACCGAAATATCCCCAGCCCTACTGATAACCACGCGCTGTTCACATTCTCCAAAGCAGGCAGCCGCGATGCAATCCGCGTGAATTCCATCGTTCCCAGCTCCGCGTAAATCAGCGCCATACCAAACAGCATGAGCGCCGTGGAGACAGCGGTCAGGATCAGATACTTGATAGCCGCCTCAATGCTGCGCTCGGAATTACGCAGATAGCCTAGCAGCGCATACAGCGCGACGCTCAGGATTACACCGAAGGCTTTATGGCCGGATGTAGGCCCAGCCATCGGTCTGTCTCTTCACCAGTTCGCCCACACCGGAGGGGACAACCTGGACTGCGTCCAACAAGGCGTCTCGGGTGAGACCTTTCGAATGTAGAGTGTTGGCGCATGCGGCGAAGCGCACGCCTCGCGCGGCAAGCCGGGCGAGGCGATCCGCGTGCGGGTTGTTGTCCGCCTTGAAGAGCGCAACGATGCCCCCGCCGTTCGTCACCAATTCGACCGCGACGTTGTTCTCGCCCAGGTCGGCCAGCAGGTTGTCGATGTTGTTGAGCGCCATGTCCACTCGACCCTTGTTTCCCTCGTCGAGATGAAATACCGCCCTATACTTTTCCATTGTTGGATCTCCTTACAGTCCCGTCATCCCTCAGGCGAGACTGTTCGTTGCTTGAGGCGCGTTCCCAACGCGCACTGTGAAGTCCGCCCCCTCCCATCGATGCGCCGCGGGCCAATAAAACGTGAAGCGCAGCGTCGTTTCGGCGGGCATATCGCCTGTGGGCAGATCGGCCACGTAAACATCCAGGCCGGTGTCGCGCGTCTCGGTGCCGTGCACAGACTGCCAATCGTCGGCACTCCAGTGGACGACGGCGGCGACCAACACCTCGATGCGCAGCGTCTTTCCGGCGAGGATCGTCTGGCACTTGTGGTTGAAGCGCCAGATGGCGTAAGATGATCCGACCTTCTCGATTTGATAACGCTGCACCGTCTGCGACGGCACATCGAACACACGTCCCTCGCGCAGCGAGCGGCGCAGCTTGATGTGCTCGGCGTGCGCCCACACCAGTGGCATTGCCGACCCGGACGGTTTGCCGATGAAGAGTTCGCGTGCAGGGATGTCCGGCGCGTCCCAGACTTGCTCCGGGATCATGCCGCCTTCATTGGCGAAGCCATCCAGCGCTCGCAGCAGTCGCTCTGCCTCTTGCGGATGCCCGGCTGCCAGTTCGTAGTGCGCGCGCTCGCCGGTGAGCAGCGGCCAGGCCCGGCCGATACCGGCGCCATCGAATGGCGCTCCGTCCAAATGCTCACCGTAACCATCGTCGTTGTAGCGATGCCAAGCGGGGCCGCGGGGCGTCTCCACTTTCAGCAGGGCATCGATCACCTTTATGGTGTCGAGGATACGCAGGTCATCCGGCGCGCGCAGCCCGAAGCGCACCAGAGCCAGCGCATCGGGGCTGACGATGTGGATCGCGGGCTCGAGGCTTTCGCTTGGGGGGCGATTCTTAATCGGCACAAAGCCACCCACCGGGGAAGCCGCTTCCGCGACTTCGGGCGGCGCGATGCGCACGTAGTAACCCCTCACATTTATTTGCCGGGCCAGATCTGTATCGCTCACATAGGTCCACCGCTCGACATTGGCGTTCCACACGTCCGCCGTTTCGCGCAGGTAAGCCGACACGCTCGATTCACCATGGAGGTCGGCGAGATCGGCAGCCGCGAGCAGCGCCGCGATTTCAACTGCGAGCGTGAAAGGGGAATAACCGGGGTCTTCCTCCCAACGATCTTGCTGCGTCACCGGGCCGTTGCGCACCAGGAAACCGGCCGCGCGGCGCACCATCGGCCACAGGCGAGTCAGGTCTTGGGGATTCAGCACACCTTCTCGGCGTGCCAGATCGACGAGCAGGATCGGGAAAGCGGTTTCGTCCATCTGGGTGCCGCTCCAGTAGGGCGTGCCGTCCAGCCACATGTTTTGCGGCCAGTGCCCATCGGTTTCCTGCGTGGCTTGCAGGTAATGAAGCACACGACGGACATCCTCGCACGCTCCGGCAGCCAGCAATCCTCCCGCAGCCTCCACCAAATCGCGCGGCCAGACCAGGTGGTAGCCGCCCAGATTGTCATCGCCTTTAGCAAAACCCCAGGGTATAGACAGACTGGCGATCAGACCTCCGGGGAAGCGGGTGGACTCGTGCGTGCGCAAGACCATCGTGCTGATGCGGTAGGGATCGGTCTGGGGCGGCTCACTCGGCTCCGGCGCGCGCAGTCCGTGTTGCCAGGTCTGCCACGCCTGCATGTAGTCGGTCCACGCGAACTGGAAGCCATCCTGCAGGCTCGCTAGCGCACGATGCCCGGCCTCGGCCGCGTTGCGGCCAAAACCCAGCGCCAGTACGAAGGCTCCATCCACCGCCTGCCAGTCGATTTCTCCCGTCAGCGCCACATTGCCGTTCTCCGCCCGCGCGTAAGTCCAGGTCATCTGCTTGTGCTGCATCAGGTCTTGCCAGCCATCGGAGACGCCGACGAAGCCGGCCGAGCGCTTCAGCCACGCCGCAGAACCCGCCAGGGCCAGCGCGTTCCCCTCACGTTCGGCGAACAGCATCGGCACGCCTTTGTAGTCACCCACCCAGGCGGTGTTGCCGTAGCCCCGGTTGCCGATGTGCGGGGCGAGCAGGACGTACAGGTGATAGTCTTGCGACGCGTCACGCAGGGGCACGAAGCGGACGCGCTGCAGCACCACATCACGTCGAGGGTCGGCGACGATCTCCTTCTCGATCCGATAGCGCCCTTCCTGGCAGGTGTTGATCAACCGATAGGCTGGCACACCCGCGGCCGGGTAGACGACCTGATGCCGTGCCTGGCGTTTCTCTTCCGAAAAGAAGTCGCGCCCATCGGTGACGATCAGCCCCAGGTCGCGCGTGCAGGCCTGATCTACACGCGGGTAGTAGACCTCGTTAAGGATGCCGTGGCTGAGCGTGAACCACACGCGGCTATCAGCGCCGAGCGCCGTGCCGACGCCACTCTTGGCGCTGGAGGTCCAGCGCGGCGGTATACCGGGCCGGCCGGGCGCATCGTTCGAGGAGTCACTCATCGTTCAACCTCTTTACGAGTCGCCTATTCGAGCGTGATATTCAGGCATGTGCCTACTCGATCACCGTCTTGATTTCATCCGCCGGGTGCTGGCCTAAAGCCGTCGCGAAGTCGGCATATGGATGGCGATGCGTGATGAGCCGGGCGACGTGATCGCCCCAGCGCATGCGGGCAGCCGCCAGATCGTCTACGGCCATCTGGAAGTGATCGCGCGCAGCGTTGACACTCCCGACCATCACCTGGTTATCCAGCACCAGTTGACGCACAAGTTCGGCGGCGGGAAGTTGGATCGGGCGATTGCCACCGGGAATGCCGGTGAGGACATAGACGCCGTTGGGGGCAAGTGCATCCAGCAAGTTGAACGCGACTGATGCGATGCCGGTGGCTTCAAAGATCAGGTCCATCCGGCTAAGCGCATCGTCTGCACGATCAGATGAAACCTGACGACCGTCCACATAGTGCCCGCCGATGTGGATAAGCCACTGCGGACGCGCAGTGTCGGGATCGACGATGTCCAGGCCGTAGACCTCTGCGCCGCGCAGGCGCAGCGCCAACGCGGCCAACAGACCGATCGGCCCCAACCCGGCGACCAAACAACGACGGTCGTACAGCCAGTCGGGCGTGGCAGGCGCATCCGGCAGGCGCGCCAATTGCAGGCGCACCGCTTCGTCGATCGCTTTTTCGGCGACCGACAACGGTTCGGTGAGCACGCCGACCGATTCCAATTCCGGCGGCACGCGCACGACGTACTGCTCGTTATCCACAACGTATTCGGCCTGGTAGCCATCCAATCCCCAGATACCGCGTTCGTGATACGCGCCGGTACGGCACATATCCGACCGATTCATCGCGCAGGGCAGGCACTGGCCGCACCCCCGGCGCACGGTGAAGACGGCGTAATCGCCGGGCCGCACGCGCGTGACGGACCGGCCCACCTCGACCACTTGTCCAAGCATCTCGTGGCCGATGATCAGTTCAGGTTTGCCCTCAGGCGCGCAGGCACGACCGCCAGCCACTTCCTCGCGGTCGGTGCCGCAGATGCCCACGCGCAGCACGCGCACCTTCACTTCGTCGGGCGCCGCGATGGATGGCTCCGCACGATCCGTCAGACGCAACGTCTGGCTACCCGGCACGATGGCGATCGCTTTCATGAAGTTCCCTCTCACCGGTGGCATCATCCCATCCCCAGGGCAGGCAGCAGGACGATGTCAACGAAGTCCTGCAGGAAGTGAATCACGACATCCTTCCACCCGTTCTTGAACGTCCAGCCAATCCGCTCAACGGACTCGCCGTTGCGCCGGAGAAAGAAGAGAATCAACCCGACCAGGGCAAGGTCGCTTAGAATAGTCGCGTCTGCTACACGCGCGAAGCCGGGCCTTCCGCGCAGGACCGGGAAAAACGAAAAAGACACGAACGGCACGATCAGGTACAGGGCCAGGAAGACAGAGACCTCAATCAGTTGCGCGACCCGGCCGGGCTGATCGTGGTTCTCGCCGTTGACGTTGCGGTGCTTGACGTCGCTCATCATGGCTAACGCTCTCTCTCAGGATGAGTCGTGCGATCCCTTGGACGAACTGCAGCGGTCACGACCAGGCCGAGTGCGATGCCGACGGCAGCGAGACCCGAAGTGGCGTGATAGCCCCACCAACCCGCGATCCAGCCTCCCAGCGCCGCGCCAATGACGCCGGCCAGTGCGGTGGTCGCGTTGAACACGCCCATGCCCTCTCCTTCACCGAACGGTGAAAGCTGCGCCGCCAGCGCTGTGCCGCTGACGTTGATCAGCGACCAGGCGAGCACGACGAATAGAAAACTCAACAAGGCCAACCAGCCCTGTCCGTTCACATGTGCGAATCCCAGACCGAACAATCCCAAGACAGCCAGCAGCCGCACGCCCAACGCGACCTGCAACACTCGTCGCGCACCAAAGCGATCGGACAAGTGACCGGCCGGCGCGTACAGGGCAAGCGCCAGCCCGGCGGCTATGGCAAAACCTGCTGACGAAAATCCTGGGGCGATTCCATAGACCTGCTGCATTAGCACCGGGTAGAGCGAAAAGATGGCGGCCGCGCCTGCGAAGCTCAGCAACCAGGCGAGCAGAAGTAGGCCGAAGCGCGAACGCAGAGTCGATCCCAGTCGACGCACGGCGCTCAAACTCAAGTGGTGAAAGTGGCGCTGCGGCGAACCGACCGCCCAATCGCTATGCCGGGCTGGATGCAATAGAGTCGGCTTGGGTGTCACCGGTGTGGAAGGCGTTTGTGTGGTCAGCCAGCCCGGCAAGAGTGCCAGAGCAGTCAGCCCGGCTGCCGCCACCAGGCCGACGCGCGGATCAGCTTGGCTCACTATCCCCGCCAGCAGCAAGCCAGCCACTTGACCACCGCCGTAGAACGTCTGCAGCCAACCAATGCGCTCGTCCCACTCCGCTTGCGGATGCATTTCCACCACGAAGAGATTCGCGACAGTGGCGGCGGCAGAAGCCCCCATGCCTTGCAGTAGAGCCAGCCCCAGCCAGGCAGCCGGGGCGGTGCTGAGCGGAAAAGCAGCCAGCCCGATGGTGGTAGCCAGCAGTCCAATCACCAACAGCGGTCGGTGCAGGCGGTAGCGATCGGCCAGGCTGCCCCATACGGGCGCTGCCAGCCCGCCCAGGCTCAAGGCCGCCATCACCAGCCCCACATCCGCGGCGCTGCTCACGCGGCTCACCACCAACGGCAACACGATCGGGGTCAGACCTGCCACTGTTGCGCCCAGCAGCGCATAGGCGATGTACCAGGGTTCGACTCACCGCCGCCAGTTGTGCGCTGTGCGTGTTGCGACCACATCTGATGCAGGCGTTGCAGCCATAGAGGTTTACCGCAGGAAGAGACTGTAAGTCAGGACGCTGAACACGAAGCCGGTGAACAGCGTGTATTTCCGATTGCGCTCAACGAGCGCGAAGTAGAGCATCGAGGCCAGCACGCGCAGGTAGGGCGTCAACATCAATGCCGCCATACCCATGTTGATCAGCAGTCGTGGGCGAAGTGCGCCAGCCGCCAGTTGCCGGATATCCGCCAGCACGAACTGGAACAAGTTCATCCCCACGATCGAGTATTCGAGCTGCAAATGGCCGGCGGTGATCCAATGCCAGACCAGGCCGGCGACGATCAGCGCCACACTCAACAGGACACCGCCCAGCAGGATATAGGCGACCAGCGCTTCCATATCGAAGCGGGCCGCCGTATCGGGTTGCTCACCGGTCGATGCCGGCACAGATTGCGCCATCACGCCCCCAGGATTCCGCGCACGATCATTTCGACACCCAACGCCACGAGCACCAGCATGAAGAAGCGGCGCACCGCCTGGTTAGTCAGGCGGACGAGCAGCCGCGTGCCGATGAACGCGCCCAGCACAACGCCCAGCATCACCGGCGCAGCCAGCCCGGGATCGATCAGGCCGGCCGCCAGGTAGACGCTGGTGCCGGCCAGCGCGGTCACGCCGATGATCAGGTTGCTGGTGGTCGTGGACACTTTGGGCGGCAGCCCCATCACCAAATCGTGGATCAACACCTTCAGCGCGCCCGCGCCGATGCCTAGCAGTCCGGCGATCAGGCCGGCCCCAAACATCAAGGGGCCGCCCAGGTAGGCGCGGGCGGCGCGATAGCGGATCGTTTGCTGTGTGGCTTGATCGAAGTAGCTGCCGTCCAACTCCAGCCAGCGCGAAAACGCATCTTGATGAAGGACGGGCCGCCAGCCCTCGTGGCGCTGCAGGAATAACGTTGCCCATGAAGCGAGCAGCACCAGGCCAAAGAGGATGAAGAGCGGGCGTTGGGCTGCGGCGAGTGTGATGGCTGCCCCGGCCAGCGCGCCGAGGATCGTGAACATCTCCAGGAACATGCCGACCTTGAGATTCGTAATCCGATCGCGCACGTAGGCCGAGGCAGAGCCGCTGGACGTGGCGATGACGGAGACAATGCTGATGGCAATGGCATGTTTGATGTCGATGCCCAGCAGCGTGAGGGCGGGGATCAGGACGACTCCGCCGCCCATGCCGCTCATTGCGCCGACGAAACCGGCGCCGATCGAAACGAGGAACAGCAGCTCTACCGACACGATGCTTCACCCACGAACCTCCCGCAGGCTCATGCTTCGCGCCTGCGGGAGGGAGTCATATTCTGGTCTATTGCGCCTATGGCGTCGCGGTGGGCCTTTCGCCGAGCGTCACCTGCACATCCCGCTGTAGCCCGTTGCGCAAGATCGTCAGCGTCACCACCTGGCCCGCGCTGTCTTGCTGAAGGTCGGCTTGCAGATTCTGGATGCTATCCACAGCCTGGTCATCCAGCGCGACGATGACATCGCCGCCGATCCGGATGCGGCGCCCGTTGATATCCAGCGACCTGTAACTGCCCACCAGACCGGCCTGCTGCGCCGGGCTGCCCGACTCGACCTGCTCAACCAGCACACCCTGCTGGTCAGACGACAAGTTCATCGCCTGGGCGATCTCAGGCGTCAGCGTTACGCCACTGATGCCCAACCAGGGACCTGTGAGCGCATTGCTCTCGGTCTGGCCCGGTTGGGTTTCCGACGCAGGGCGCGCCGCCAGTGTCACCTTCAGCGTTTCTTCTTTGCCGTCGCGCAGAACCGTCAATGAAACGGTCTGGCCCACTTCAGTCGAACGCGTCAGGTAAGTCACCAGGTCATCGAACGTTGTGATGGTTTGTCCCTCCATCGCCAGGATGACATCGCCGCCGACGCGCACCGGCTGGCCCTCGATCGTCACTTCGCGATTGCTGCTACGCAGACCGGCTTTGTCGGCAGGGCTGCCCGGTGTCACGTCCACCACCAGCGCGCGCGCTGATCCGCCCTCAAGCCCATCGCCTGGGCCAGGCTGGGGCTAAGCGTGGTGCCGCTGATGCCGAGCCAGGTGTGTTCGTAATGACCGGATTCGATCAAAGCCGGCACGACCTTCTGCACAATCGTGGATGGGATGGCGAAGCCGATCCCGGCCGACGCGCGCACGGGCGACTCGATGGCCGAGGTCACGCCGATGACCTGACTCTGGTCATTCACCAGCACGCCGCCCGAGTTGCCGGGGTTGATCGGCGCATCGGTCTGGATGACGTCCGGAATGGTGTAAGTCGGACCTTGCGAACTGCCATCGGTCACAGGCAAAGATCGCGCCAGCGCACTCACGAAGCCGACGGTCATCGTGTTCTGTTCACCGAACGGGTTGCCGATGGCGATCGCCAGCTCACCCACCTTGACCTGTGCGGAATCGCCCATCTGCACCGGCTGCAGTCGATCGGCCGGCATATCCACCTTCACGACGGCCAGATCACTTTGCGGATCCGTGCCGATCACTGTGCCGGGGACGGTCGTGCCATCGTAAAAGACGACGGCGATGTTATCCGCGCCGGCGACGACGTGGTTGTTCGTGACGATGTGGCCCTCCTTATCCCACACGAAGCCGGAGCCTAGCGCTTGTTGATATTGCTCCTGCGGTCCTTGAGGCGGATTCCCGAAGAAGAAGGGGAAGCCGGGGATTTCCGGAATGGCCGGGAACGTCACTTCCTGTTTCTGCACGACGCGAATGGTCACGACCGAGGGGTTGACCTGCGCGTAGATGTGCTCCAGCGTCGCTTCGAGGTCTAACACGGCGCCGAGCGACGGCGCTGTGGAGACGATGGGTGGTGTGGTCGTTGGAAGCGCCGCCGTGGTGGCCTGGGGAACAGATGCAGCAGGTGCATTGCAGGCCGCCAGCGCCAGCACTGCAACCGAGACTAAAGTCGTCAATGTGAGATTGCGTTTGATCATCATGACCTCCTGATACGCTCGCCAGCTTAGCGCAACAGGAGGCCCGGCGTCTTTAAGGGAAGCTGGCAGATACCTTAAGCCTGCTTTAAGACTCAGGGAGTTCCAGCTTGTAACCGACGCGCCGCACGGTGACGATACGGCGCGGATGGTGTGGATCCGCTTCCAGCTTCTCGCGCAGCCAGCGGATGTGCACGTACACCACCTGCGGCTCGCCGGCGTATTCCGCGCCCCACACGCGCGCCAGCAGGTCGTCGACCGAGACCATGTGCCCGGCCTCTGAGGCCAGGGCATAGAGCACATCGAACTCGCGGGGCGGCAGATCGACGGGCCGACCCCCGAGCGTGACCGTGTGGGCCAGCGGGTCGATGGTCAAGTCGCCCACAACCAGGGGAGTCGGTGTTGTCGAGGAGACGGCCGAATGCTGCGTTCGCCGCAGCACGGCCTTGATCCGCGCCAGGAGCACTTCGAGATCGAACGGCTTGGTCACGTAGTCGTCCGCGCCCGACTCAAGCCCCAGCGCCTGATCGAGCTCGCGCCGGCGCGCAGTAAGGAAGATCACCGGGACACCCAGGGATTCGCGAAAATGGCGCAGTGCATCGAGGCCATCCATGCCCGGTAGTCCGATGTCCAGAAGAACCAGGTCGGGCGGGTCATAGCGGGCCAGCGCCAGAGCATCTTCTGCATTGGCGGCCGTGATCACGTGATACCCGGCCTGCTCCAGATTGAAGGCCAGGCTGCGGCGCAACAAGTTGTCGTCATCGACCAGCAGAACGTGCGCGGCCATCGATAGTCACCTCATCGCCATTACCTTGTCTCATCCACTCCATTCAAGTGCACGATGTATGCGATTAGATCGGCGATCTGTTGCTCGGTGAGCAGCCGGCTGTCGCCGAAGGGTGGCATCACCAGCAGCGGGCTTGGACCTGCCGACACCGAACCGTGCTCGATGAACAGATCGACGTTAGCGGCGAAGATCTTCGGATCGAGATTCGCAATCGTCGGATCGATCGGGTTCAACACTGGCACGCTGCCATCGTCTGATCCCGGATTGGGAATACCCTGGACGCCTTCGGGGCCGTGACAGGCCGCGCAGTACAGCCCAAACGCCGACATACCGCGATTCATATCGCCCGGCATCGAAGCGGCCGGGCCGGAGGCGCCCGGGTTAGACGGCCGCGCCGGTTCAGGCGTCGGCGCGCCGGGCGGGAGCGGCGTCTCCGTTGGCTCAGGCGGCATGGGGGTTGCAGATGGCAACGGTGATACGCCTTGCAGCGTGTACAGATAAGCGGCGACGTTGGCGATTTCTGCATTGGTCAGCGAGCCACCATTGGCTTGCAGCCAGGCCGGCATTGCAGTGCCCGAGCGACCGTTGGCGATCGTGTCGAAGATCGCCCGATCACCTGCGGTCTGGATGTACTGGCTATTGCGCAGCGCCGGCGCGTCGACGCCCTGGCCTTGATCCGCGTGACAGGGCGAGCAGTTCTCCAGGTAGATCGGCGCGCCGAGCGCGGCATCGGCATTACCCGCGCTGATGGTCACAGGTGCGCCGGTCGCTATCGGTGTAGCCTGTAAGACAGGAATCAGCGTCGGTGTCTCAGCCGAAGCCAGTGTCGGGATTGGCGTGAGCTCCACCGGCTGCGGATTGGGACTACCGCACGCGCTCAGCAAGAACACAAGCGATAGTGTCGTGACGATCGTGAGCCTGGTTCGTGTTGACATCGTCCATCTCCGTCACTTCTTCAAGCTGCGGACGTAATTGATCACGTCCCAGCGCTCAACAGGGCTCAGGTTCTCGGCCAGGCTCGGCATCAGACCGCGACCTTGCGTGATCACCAGGAATATCTCGGCGTCGGACAGGCTTTGGACCGCTTCGCCGGTGAGGTTCGCCGGCTTTGGCGAAAAGTACCCGCTCAGCGGGCCGTCGCCGGTCCCATCCTGTCCGTGACACACGGCGCAGGTGATGCCGAATAAGACCTGGCCGCGTTGCAGCGAGTTGACTGTGGGTGAGATCGGCTCGGTAGCGGGTTGACCCGCGATCAGAACCGGCCCCTGGATCGGCACAGCCTCAGCAGGCGCGGCCAGACGCGGGCCTTGTTCATAGGCGGTGGAATCCTGATCCGCCATCTGGGTCGGGAAAGACACCTTCACGATATCGTAGGCGATGAGCAACACGCCGATGGCCAGAACGAGGACCGCGCCGGCAGCCATTGCCCAGAACACCGTATGACCCCGATCGGGCGGTTGGCTGGCATCGACACGATGCAGGTGGTGCGCGCCGTTCGCCGTGAGGATACTTTCCGCCTGATTCGCCAGCGCCGCACCGACCTGCGCCAGGACGCCGATGTGGCCCTCGGTGATGCGCGGGTCGTAGAGCTGCGACTTGAAGATCGGGAACCGGTTCTCCAGCAAGAGACCGACGAAGGTCGCCACCATCGCGCCGAGCATCGTCGCCTCGAACAGGATGATGAGCGAGGGCGGAACCGGCACGATGGGCTGTCCACCTTGTTCCAGCGGGTAGAGCAAGAAGATGCCCACCGTCAGGAAGAGACCCAACAGGCAGCCGGCTAGCGCGCCGAGAAGCGAGATGCGTCCCAGTCGCCGTTGCGGGCGCGGCCGCCCGAGCATCTCGGGCCGGTAGGGCATGCCCGACATCACAGTGATCATTTCGTCCGGCAGGCCCAGCCGGCGCAACTGGTCGATAGTGTCGGCGGTCGAAGTGGCTTCGTGAAACAGGCCGAGCAGCAGAACCTCCGCCATGTCGCCCTCCTACTCGCCCGGTTCGGCCCGCGTGGGAATCAGCGCGCGCCCGATGCGCCGCAGCCCCTGCAGCACCTGTCCCTCGTAGACTTCCCAGACCGGAATAAGCGGAATGATCCTGGAGAACAGGATGTACAGGAAGCCGACGAGTGCGAACGCGCCAACGGTGATCAGGGTTTCGGGCAGGTGCGGAATGTAAATGCCCCAGTCGAAGGGCAGTGCATTGCGCCCCAGTGTGGTCGGCACGATCAGATAGCGCTCGATGTACATGCCGATCTGGACGAAGACACAGACGAAGAAGAGCGCCGGGACAGACGTGCGTATGCGTCGTGACCACAAGGTGAGCCAGGGCAAGACCACGTTCGAGAACAGCATCAAGAACCACAAGGGCGCGGCCCAGCCTTTTTCAAATAGGTCTTGCAAGACTTTGTCGACCGGCGCCTGGCCGTACCACGCGACGAGGTAGTCGTTGAAGTAGAAGTAGGCCCAGGCGAAGGACAGCAGCAGCAGGAACTTGCCCATGCCGTCGAAGTGCTCGTCGCGCAGGAAGTAGTCCAGGTGCATAGCTTTGCGGATCAGGGCCAGCACAAGGATCACGGCTGCCACGCCGGAGAACAACGCGCCGATGATGAAGTATGGGCCGAAGATCGAGCTGTGCCAGCCCGGCTGGAGCGCCATGGCGAAGTCCCACGAGACGATCGTGTGCACTGAGAACATCACCGGGATGATGACATAGCTGAAGACATTCAGCGCCGTCTCTTGATTGGCCCATTCGCGCTCGGTGCCGCGCCAGCCCAGTGCCAGAATCTCATAGAGACGATGACGCCAGCCGACCGTGTGGTCGCGCGCCATCGCCAGATCGGGCAGCAGGCCGATGTACGCGAAGAGAATGCTGCCGGTGAGATAGGTCAGGATCGCGGTCATGTCCCACAGCAGCGGCGAGTGGTAGCTAGGCCAAAGTTGTCGCTGATTGGGAATCGGCAGCAGCCAGTAAAACTTCCACGATCGGCCCAGGTGGACGAGTGGGAACATCGCGGCGGCGACTAGCGCGAACACCGTCAACGTTTCGGCGGCACGGCTGATCGGTCTGCGCCATTCGATCTTCAACACGCGCAGCGCCGCCGAGATGAACGTGCCGGCGTGGCCGATGCCGATGAAGTACACGAAGTTGACGATATACAACGCCCACATAACCGGCCGGTTCAGGCCGGTGATGCCCAACCCCCAGTTCATCTGGTACACCCAGATCGCGCCCCACATCACCACCAGCCCGCCCAGGATCGAGAAGAGCATCCAGAAGCGGCGGCCGGTGCGATACATCGGGTCGAGCACATCTTTGTCCACATCCCACGGGCGGCGCGGGTCGAGCAGGAGGTGTCGCTGCCGCATGTGCTCCACCTGGTGCGCCAGGTCTTCGTCCCGCGGCGTCGGGCGTCGCCACAGCGGTTGGTCTACTTGATTACTCGCCGACATGGGATTCACTGCCTTTCAAGTAGTAGACTGCCGGCTCGGTCCCCAGTTCTTCCAGCAATCGGAACTTGCGCTGGTTCGCCCGAACCAGGCGCGCGGCCTGGCTGTCCGGGTCGTTCAGATCGCCGAAGACTAGCGCGCTGGACGGGCAGGCCTGAACGCAGGCCGGCACGACTTCGCCATCGCGCAGCGGCCGGTTCTCGACGAGCGCCTGCTCCTCGCCGCGCCGGATGCGTTGGACGCAGAAGGTGCACTTCTCCATGACACCGGCGCTGCGCACCGTCACATCCGGGTTGAGCTGTTCTTTCAGTGGCCCCTCGAAGACCGGGTCGAAGAAATTGAAGAACCGGACTTTGTACGGGTCGTTGTTCTGGCAGTAGCGCGTGCCCACACAGCGGTTGTACACTTGCAGGTTCAGGTTCTCGCGCTCGCTGTGCAGCGTGGCGTACACCGGGCACACCGGCTCGCACGGCGCGTTTCCGCACTGCTGGCACATCACCGGCATATAACGCGCCTTGACGTTCGGCCATTCACCTTCCCAATACCGTTCGATGCGCATCCAGTGCATAGCCCGGCCGCGCACGACTTCTTCCTCGCCGACGATCGGCACGTTGTTTTCCGTGTGACAGGCGACGACGCACGCGCTGCATCCGGTGCACGCATCCAAGTCGACGACCATCGTCCATTTGCGCTCAGGAAGCTCCGGCATCTCGTCCATCCTTGATCAATCGGCTAACCACTAAGCCACGAAGACACAAAGCCATCTTTGTGTCTTGGTGCCTTCGTGGTGATCTATCTTCATTGGCCGAGAAATGCCTGGTTGACGAAGCCTTCCGTCACCCCGACCTTGTTCTCGAATCCCACGATAGCGACCTTCCGTCCCGTGGGTGTGACCCGCACACGCAGCGTGGCCCAGGCCAGACTGCTGCCGGCCGCGTCAGTCTGCGCGCCGACCAGGCGCATTGCATGGCTGCCCCGATTCCGTGCATAGCGACCGTAGTCCGTGTGACCCTGGCCGAGTGGGATGGCGACCGTGTCGGGTCGAATACCAGGATAGGTGTAGACCGGCGCTTCCAATTCGCCATAAGGCGAGGAGACCTTCACCACATCTCCATCCTGCACCCTGAGTTGCTGCGCCGTAGTGGGATTAATCTCGACCCAGGTCTGCCAGGCGATCGTCGTCATCGGGTCAGGCGAGCCTTGCAGCCAGGGTTGATTCGCCCCGCGCCCGTCACTGAGCAAGTTCGACATGTATAGGTGCAGGAAGTAGGGGTAGGCTTGCTCATCGCCCTGGAAACGAGCAGGCGTCATCTGGATCGGCTTTGGCGCCGGCAGAGTGGCTGAGGCTGAAGCAGGGGCCGAGGCCGGCCACCAACCGCCATGTTGGAGGAAGCGCGCCCACAGCACATCCGCACCCGACCCACCGGCCGCGCCCGGTGGCAACTCGGCGACAAGCTCCTTCAAGAAGGCGACCTCATCCGCCCAATTGAGCATCGCAGCCGCAGCCGGGATGCCTCGCGCGATGGTCAGCAGCACGTCGCCGGTCGAACGCGTGTCGAAAACCGGCGTGACGACAGGCTGCTGGCTGCCGATCACGGGCAGATCGAAGTCGGGTGATGCGACCTCGTAGCCCCACGCTTCGAGATAGGTGTGGTCCGGCATAATCAGATCAGCCTGAACCGCCGTCTCGTCGACGATGGGGCTGAAGGACACGACGAGGGGCACGTGCCCTACTGCTTCAGCGAAGCCGGTTGGCTCGGGCAGGTCGTAGGCGGGATTCGCGCCGTACACCAGCAGTACCTGAACTTCGCCGGCTCGCATCCGGGCGATGAGGTCTTGCGCATCGGAAAACGGGCTCATTGGGAATTGCCGTGACGCCCGCCAGATGTGGGGGCCTCAAGTGCGGTAGAATGGCCGGTATCCTCTTGGTCCGGCTGGAAAGGTCAAGGTCATGTCTACCGCGCAGATCACGATCCCATTGGATATTCCGGATGTCAAAGTCTTGCAGACGCAGATCACCGAGCAGGGTGAGTT
>Ga0209341_10001775_pt1 | contig 21033 bp, 12 predicted proteins | sample RifCSP13_2_FD_184020 | JGI IMG/M metagenome (GOLD analysis project Ga0209341, IMG submission 184020) | Soil microbial communities from Rifle, Colorado - Rifle CSP2_sed 13_2 (SPAdes) (version 2) | ecosystem: Environmental > Terrestrial > Deep subsurface > Rock core/Sediment | place: Rifle... | reverse complement strand
TTGACACTCTCGGCGGGGTTGACGTGGACGTGCCGGAGGCGATTGACGACCCGGAATACCCGGATGGCGCGAATGGCTACGAGCCGTTTTACCTCCCGGCCGGCCGCCAGCACCTCAATGGCCACGACGCTTTGCGCTATGCGCGCACCCGGCATACTGAACAGGGCGACATTGACCGCGCGAAGCGCCAGCAGCAGGTCATCATGGCCGTGCGCGACAAGGTCCTCAGCCTGAACATGCTGCCGACGCTGATCGCCAAAGCGCCCCTGATGTACCAGACGCTCAACGAAAATGTCACGACCAACCTGACGCTGGATCAGATCATCGCGCTGGCCTTGCTGGGGCAGGATATCCCCAGAGAAAACATCCAGTCAGTGGTGATTGATTATCAGTACCTGACGGAAGGCACGACCTCCGACAACCAACAAGTGCTCATCCCGCTGCGCGACAAAATCCGCGAGCTGCGCGACCGCCTGTTCACGACGGCCGCGGCGCTGCCCCAGCCGGCCTCAGGAGACGCCAAAGCCCTGATCGCCGCCGAGGGCGCGAAAGTCGTCGTCCTGAACGGCGCGGGCGTGCAGGGGCTGGCGCAATCCACCGCCGAGTGGCTGCAGGGGCAGGGGGTGAACGTGGTCGCGTATGATACCGCCGACCGCCCGGATTACGCGAACTCGGTGATCGTGGCGTACACGGGCAAGCCCTACACGACCGTGTGGCTGCAAAAGACCTTCGGCGTCGCCAACATCGTCAGCGGCGACGACCCCAACAGCCCGGTGGACGTGAAGATCATCCTCGGCGTGGACTGGCGCGTGCCGACGGCGACGCCGTAGTTTTTTTCAGTGGATGGAACGGATGAGGGGATAGGAACAAAAAAGTCCCTGCGCCGCGCGGCGCAGGGACTTTTGTTTCGCAGTCACGTCAAGCGTGAGCCGTCACTTGAGCGATTCCAGGTACGCGATGAGGTCTGCCACTTCCTGCTTGGTGAGCGAGCCGCCATAGATGGCGGGCATGAGCGACTGGCCGTTGGTGGCGTTCACGTAACTGGCGCCGGGCACCAGGTAGGCGCCGGGCAGGACGATGGACTCGAATAGATATTGCTGGGCGCTCGCAGCCTTGCCCGTGTAGTCCGCGCCTGTGAAGCGCTTCTCGGCGCGCGCGCCGACGCCTTCGCCGTTCGGGTCGGCGCTCGCCAGCCAGGCCGGGCCAACGGCGGCGGTGACGTGGCAGGCCGTGCAACCCTTGCCCTCGGCCAGCGCTTTGCCGGTTGCGGCGTCCCCGGCCGGGAGCTCAATGGTGATGTCCGTGCCGACGCCCTCAATCGCTGGGGTCGGCGCGGCCCCGGCGCCGCCGTATTGCGGGGCCCAGTTCATGATGAAGGCGACCAGCGAGTCCACTTGATCCTTGCGCAGCGGACCGCCATATTCCTCACCCCAGGTGGGCATACGCTGAGGGTAAGTGGCAAAGGCGGCCGAGGGGCGCGGGCGTCCGCCTGCAATCGCCGACCGGATGTAGTCTTCCGTCGAGCCAGCCCAGCCGATTTCCTGCAGCCGGGGCGGAAGGGGTGAGCCAACCAGCAGGTCGGCGGCGTTGAGCGCCGGGGCGACGCCTTCGATGCCCTGGCCTTGAACGCCGTGGCACGTGATGCACCGCCCCTCGAACAGCGTCGCGCCCACTTCGATTTGCCGTGTCTCGTAGGCGCGCGTGAAGCCTTCCATGCGGGATGGCTCGGTCACCGCCACAAAACCGAGCAGGATCGTCGTCAGCACCAGGCTGACCGTGCCCAAAATAACACGCCAGGTCATGGATTATTCTCCCTGCCCGTAGTTGGAATCGCGATGGAAGTACGCCGTCTGGCAGAACTCATTCTGGGCGCCGGGCAAGCAAAAGTCCTCCGGCGCTTCGCCCCAGGTCACGCGGAAAGTGATCTTCTTGAGGCCTTCCTGCCAGTCCTCGACGATCATTAAACCTTCGCCATCCACCAGGCAGTTGCCGGCCGCGCGGCAGGTGGGATTGTCCGCCGCCCGCACCATCTCTTCTTCGTAGGTGTGCAGCAGCTTCTTGAGCGTCTCGGTCGGCGCGGATTCCCACTCTGCGGCCGTGTAGGTACCGGGGGTCAGCTCGGCCCAGTTCGCAGTGCGCAGAGGGCCGGGTTCGGTCTGCGGCAGAAGTTCGGCCACCACTTCCTGGTCGGGGGAGGAGGACACCGCGTAGTGCGGCGTGCCCATGTAAGAGAGGATTGCCAGCACGATGAGCACGAGCGCGCCGACAGTCAGGCCGACGCGGCGGTCGCCGTAGCGGCGGCTGGGGCCGACTTCCAGATAGGGGAGGATCATCAGCCCGTTGAAGATCGCGCCCGGCAGGATGACGCCCCACAAGAACTTGTCGCCGACCTTCAACATGCCTTGCAGCCACAGGAAGTACCACGGCGCGGTCGTGTGCAGGGGCGTGATGAGATACTCGGCGTGCGGCTCGAGCGGCGCATGATACCAGAAAACGGTCGAGGCCACGAGCAGGAAGGTGGTCACCGACACGTAGAACAGTTCGCGCGTGAGCACGTCCGGCATGAAGTACGTGCGCTGGTCGGTCGGGACCCGCTTGGCCGTGTCCTCGCCCACCGGCTCGGACTCCGGCGGCAGGCTGTGGCCGTGGATGACGACCTTGTAGTAGTGCACGCCGAGGAAGATGAAGCCTACGAGCGGCAACAGCAGCACGTGCCCGAGATACCAGCGCAGCAGGCCCCACTCGTTGAACTGCGGGCCGCCGCGCAGGAGCAGGTTGGCGATGTCGCCGACGGCTTGCGGCTGGATGGCCTCGGCCATCGAAGCGCCGATGGTCACCGCCCACAGGGAGAGCTGGTCCCACGGGAGCAGGTAGCCGGAGAACGAGAGGATGAGCGTGACCAGCAGGAGCACGACGCCGGTGAACCAGGTGAACTGGCGCGGCTTCTTGTAGTTGCCGGTGATGAAGGTGCGGATCATGTGGAGGAACACGACCCAGACCATCACCTCGGCGCCTAGCTTGTGCAGGTCGCGCATCAGCCGTCCGAAGGGCACGTTGCCGAGCAGGTTGAGCATGTTCTCGTACGCCACCAGCGGCGAGGGCGTGTAGAACAGCATGAGGATCAGGCCCGTGATGGTTTCGAAGGCGAAGAAGTAGGTGGACAGCCAGCCCAGCCGGAAGGAGGGATACAACCCGGCCGTGAGGTTGTGGTAGTACGTGGGCCGCATGTGGAACCAGAAGCCGTCGGCGTGCGGCTTGACGCGCGGGTTGGGGCGGGGCGGCGGGTCGCCGCGCAGCACCGAGCGGATGTCCTCGATGTCCAGCCCGGCGGTCAGGCGCTCGACCGATTCATTGATCTTGTAGAGCACCGCGGGCATGAGGCCCTTGTTCTTAATGTCATTCAAGAATGGGAAGTGAGGTTTGAAGACAGCCATGAGGAGTCTCCTCGCGCTACTTAACGCCCGGTACAGAATTAGGCGCGCCAGAGATGCGCCTGCCGGTGTTGATGCGCAATTTGGCCGCGCCCGTGATGTCAATCGCCGTCCCCTCCATCCCGTTCAACGTCGCCTCGGTCCTGGTGATCACGTTGCCGTTTACGTCCACGGCTTCGATGACGAAAACGTCCAGGTTGCGGCGGGCGGGGCCGCCGATGCGCACCCCGGTCGGGAGATATTTGGAGCCGTGGCACGGGCATTCGAAGCGGTCGTTGGTGGGCACCCACTTGTAAATGCAGCCGAGGTGCACGCAGATCTTATAGAGCGCTTTCACGCCCTTCGGCTGGTTCGCATACGGTTCGCCGGAGACGTACTGCTGCAGACGCTCGTCGCCGGCGTTCTGGTCGCCCAGGTTAACCAGCCAAAAACGCCCGGCGTCGTACGGCTGGGGATCGCTGTCGGGCGCGGGCACTTCGCCGATGTCAAGCTCGAAGATGCCGCCGAAGGTCCCGGCCTTAAAGCGTGGATATGCGAACCACAACGTCGCGCCCCCTGTTTCCGCCATGAGGAGGGCCATGGAGGCGGCCCAAATGTAATATAGGAACTCCCGCCGGGTCATGGGCGGCACGGCGGGAGCTTTGGCGCCTGCGCTGGCTTCAGCAGCCATACTCTTATTCATCCTCCTTGAAAAATAAATTGCGGTGGAGCGGGGACATTATATCACTAACGGTAATCGGTTCAAATTTGGCGGGGGTTTCTTCCTTTTTCGATCCAATGTGTAAAATTTATCACAAGACTCTCCAGATAGTCAACCACAATTTTCGGGCGGTAATGCGCAATTGACATGTTGCGCAGAGAGCCGATAATACACCCCACCCATGTCTGATTCCTCCCCGTCTCTCCCCGCATTGATCGCCGACCCGACCGGGCTGACTTCTCTTGTGCACGACCTCGCCCGGGCGCGGGTGGTGGCGGTGGATACAGAGTCCAACAGCCTGTTTGCGTACCGCGAGCGCGTGTGCCTGATTCAGTTCTCCACGGCCTCAGGCGACTATCTGGTTGACCCGCTCGGTTTCTCCGACCTCAGCGCGCTCGCGCCCCTGTTCGCCAATCCGCGCCAGCAGAAGGTTTTTCACGCCGCCGAGTACGATATTCTCTGCCTCAAACGCGACTACGGCTTTGAGTTCGCCGCTATCTTCGACACGATGATCGCCGCCCGTACGCTCGGCTGGCCGCAACTGGGCCTGGCCGCGATACTGGAAGGGCGCTTTGGCGTGAAGATGAACAAGAAGTTTCAGCGGGCGAACTGGGGGCAGCGGCCGCTCACGCCCGAGCAGCTCGACTACGCCCGGTTGGACACGCGCTACCTCATCCCCCTGCGGGACATCCTGTCCGCCGAATTGGCGGCGGCGCATCGCATGGAAGAGGCCGGCGAGGAGTTTTCCCGGCTGGCGCGGCTGGGGGCCAGGAGCGACGCGAACGGATACGGCCCCCAGGGATTCTGGCGCATCAACGGCGCGCGCGAGCTCGCGCCCAGGCAGGCGGCGGTGCTGAAAGAGCTCTACGCCTATCGCGACCAGCAGGCCCAACGCGCCGACCGGCCGCCATTCAAGATTATGAGCGACGAGACGCTGCTGGAGATCGCGCGCCGCTGCCCCCGCCGGGCCGAGGGCCTGAAGGGGCTGAAAGGCATGACCGCCGGCCAGGTCAAACGCCACGCCCCCGGCCTGCTCAAGGCGGTCCAGCGCGGCCTTGCGGCGGCGCACCTGCGCCCGCCAGACCTGGAGCGCGAGGCGGATGAAGTGCGGGAGCGGTATGACCGCCTCCACCAGTGGCGCAAGCAGAAAGCCAAAGCGCGCGGCGTCGAGTCCGATGTCATCCTCCCACGCGAGGCGTTGTGGGAGTTGGCTCGCCGCATCCCGCACACCCTGGATGAGCTGCTCCAGGTCGAACACCTCGGCCCCTGGCGGCGGGAGACGTATGGAGCGGAGATTTTGAAGGTGTTAGGTGTGCAAAACGGCGGCGAGGTTAATCGGTGACGTATTCCGTAGCGCGTACGTATTCCGTCTAAGAACGAACCAAGCGGAATACGCGCTACGCAATGCGCCCTGATTCACGAATGGCTTTTGCTCTAATCCGCCTCCTCATCGAAAGGATACTCCACTATGGAAATCACCTTCCACGGCGCAGCGCAGACGGTCACCGGCTCTCAGCATTTGCTCGGCGTCAACGGCCACAAAATTCTGCTCGACTGCGGGTTGTATCAGGGCAAACGGCAGGAGGCCATTTTCCGCAACAGCCATTTTATGTTCGAGCCAAACAAGCTGCACGCGCTGGTCCTCTCGCACGCGCATATTGACCATTCGGGCAACATCCCGAGCTTAGTGAAGAAGGGGTTCCGCGGCCCCATCTACGCGACGCACGCCACGGTGGACCTGTGCGATTACCTGCTGCGCGACTCGGGGGGCATCCAGGAAAACGACGCCGAGTTCCTCAACCGGCGCGCGGCCAAGCGCGGCGAGCCGCAGAACTTCGAGCCGTTGTACACTGAGGAGGACGCCAAGAAGGCGCTCCAGTATTTCACCGATCGGTCATACGACGAGCCCTTTGAAGTGGCGCCGGGTGTGATCGCCACGTTTTACGAGGCCGGGCACATCCTTGGCTCCGCGAGTGTGGTGCTGGAGGTCGAGGATAAGGGGCGCAAGTTCCGCTTGGCCTTCTCCGGGGACATTGGCCGGTTCAACCTCCCCATCCTGCGCGACCCGGTCCTGCTCCGGGACATTGACTACGTCATTATGGAATCCACCTACGGCACGAAGAATCACCGCCCACCCGAGGAGGCCCAGGCGGAGTTCGCCGCACTCGTCAAGGAGACCATTGCACGGCGTGGGAAAATCATCATCCCCTCGTTCGCCGTGGGCCGCGCGCAGGAACTGGTCTACGAACTGAGCCGGCTGATCGGCGCCAAACAGATTCCGCCTATCCCAGTGTATGTGGACAGCCCGCTGGCCGACCGGGCGGCCACGGTTTTCTGGGCCCACGTGGGGCTGTTCGACGAAGAAGCCCGGACCTTAGCCCTTGAGAACCACGCCGACGAGGTCTTTGGCTTCAGCAGCCTGAAGTACATTCGCTCGGTGGAGGAGAGCAAGGCCCTCAACGACGAAAAAGGGCCGTTGATCATCATCAGCGCCTCGGGCATGTGCGAATCCGGACGCATCCGGCATCACCTGGCGAACAACATCGGCAACCCGCGGAACACCGTCCTCATCGTGTCCTGGCAGGCCCCGGATACGCTGGGCCGCCAGATCGCCGACCGCCGCCCGGAAGTGCGCATCTTCGGGGAGACCTACAAACTCAAAGCGCAAGTGGCGACGATCAACGGCTATTCCGGGCATGCGGGCCGCGACCTGCTTGTCCAGTGGGCTACCGTGCTCAAGCCGCGCGTCAAGAAGGTCTTCCTCGTCCACGGCGAGCCGGAGTCGCTGACCGCCCTGGCGGCGGCGCTCAAGGAGCAGGGCATCGAGGACGTGCGCGCGCCTGAGTTGCACGAGACGGTGGAGATATAGTAGGCACGCGAAGCGGGCAGAAGGCAGTTATCCATCGTCCACCGCTTACCGCCTACTGCCCACTGCCCGCTGCTTTCTGCCTTCTCTGTTATAATTCGCGCCGGAGAGGTGCCGGAGTGGTTGAACGGGGCGCTCTCGAAAAGCGTTGTGGCCTCAAAGGTCACCGTGGGTTCGAATCCCACCCTCTCCGCTGGGGAAAGCAACGCGCCGACCACAAGTGGGTCAGCGCGTTTTTATTTCACGCCTGGCCCGTACACAGCCGATCAGGCGATGACGACCTCGGGCCACGCGGCTTCGGCGATTGGTCGGACGAACACGCCCGCCACCCCGGCCTGCGCTACCCGCTGCTCGATGGCGTGCCGGTCGGTGGTGTAGAGGCCGAGCGTCTTCATCCGGTCGAAGTAGACCGAACCGGAGAAAGTGTATTTCTTCATCTTGCCTTCCTCTGAATTCATCGCCTCGCCCGAATAGGCAATGAAATCACCCACGACGGTGCCCGGCGGCAGGCGGAGCAGAGGCACGCCAGCGGCATACCGGGCAGCGTTGTGTCCCGCCAGCGTACCGGTGACGATGGCTTCAGTGTGGCCGACGAGCAAGCCCGCTTTCTCGCCGCCGCAAAACAGGTTGTCAATGCCTGACACGTGCATTGTGTCCTCGCGCGGCGACATCGCCAGGAAGCGGATCGAGTTGCCCATCCCCCCGGCGTAGGGGTCTTCGTAGCGCGCGTCTTCCAGGCCGGGGATCCGGCGCAACTCTTCCAGCGGATAGTAAGGCGACATTAACTTGGCATGGCCGGTATCCAGCAGGATGACGTTCTCAGCATATTCGGCCAGCGCGTATTGCTGACAGCACTTCACGCCCAAACCGGCCTTCTTCTTTTCGGCCAGGTCGTGCGGGACGGGAAGCACCACCACCCCCGTGCGATCCAGTTCAGCCTCCACGGCTGGGTCAAGCGAGCCTTTATGCAGTTTGCAAGCCCCGCTCATCGCGCCAAAACCGCCGTCAGGGCGCAGGCCCATGAACTCATTCACGCCCGCTCTGCCGGCGATGCTCACCCGCCCGCCCCACACCAGGCAGCGCATGATGCACATGGCGCAGCCGTTGCCATACTTGTTGCAGTTCGCCATCGGCCCCAGGCTGCCGGTCGTGTCCACAAAGACGTCGCCCTCGATGACTTCCTTGTTCTCTAGCACCAGCGCGACCAGCCGGTCCTTCGACTTCTTGACTTCAGTTGCCCGGCTGACCGTCCACACCTCGACGCCGCGTTCGAGCAGGAAGCGGCGTACCATCGGCTCCATCCTGCCCACGTCGTAGAGATAGGCATGCGCGTGACCTGGAAAGGTAATATTGGCATGGCGGGTGTTCCCGTCGGTCAGGTGGAAAAGATCGCCCCCGCCCATGGCGATCATTTCTTCGGCGGCGGTATAGCGGCCATTGTTGCGCATAATGCCGCCGACTTGCCCGGTGCCGAGGAGCGTGTCGGCGCGTTCCAGCAGCACCACTTCCGCCCCGGCTTTGCGCGCCGCGATGGCCGCCGCACAACCTGCCCAACCTCCTCCGGCGATGACGACTTTCGACATGATGGCTTCCTTCCTCTTCAGCGCTTTGACTCTATGCTGACTTGTCCACTCTAAATAGTGCAAATTGTCATATGGTAGAGGTGATTTTCCACATCCCGACGCTGGTGATTACAAACATCTTGATGGCTCGCGAGGACGGGGGCGTGGAGCATTTGCCGACGGTAATCACCAGCCTGACCGGGTGGCGCGGGAAGCCTGTCCGTGCTACGCTAATCTGAAAATCCGTCCTGGAAACGGTTGTCTCCGGTCGCTTCTTGAACGGGAACGACGCGGGGGCGCCACCGGGAAAGAGGCTTGTACGCCATGCGGTATACGACACTCATCGCAACTTCCGATCTTGCCGCGCATCTCACCGACCCCCATTGGGCGATGGTGGACTGCCGCTTTGACCTCACCAACACGGGCTGGGGGGAACAGACTTATCGCGAGGCGCACATCCCCGGCGCGGTGTACGCGCACCTCGACCGCGATCTCTCCGGCCCGAAGACCGGGCGCAACGGGCGGCATCCCCTGCCGGACGTGGAAGGGTTCAAAACGCGTCTCGGGCGGTGGGGCATTAGCGCGGGGGTGCAGGTAGTGGCCTATGACCAGAACAGCGGGATGTGGGCCAGCCGCCTGTGGTGGATGCTGCGCTACCTGGGCCACGAGGCGGTGGCCGTGTTGGATGGCGGCCTGGCAAAGTGGGTGAGCGAGGGCTGGCCCACGCGCGCCGGGGACGAGCAGCGCCTGCCCGCGCAATTTGTGGGTTTGGCGCGCGAGGCCATGCGCGTGAGAGTCGAGGAGGTCGAGCGCCGGCGCACGGATCCGGCCTATCGGCTGATTGACTCGCGCGCGCCGGAACGCTATCGGGGCGAGGTGGAGCCGCTCGACCCGGTGGCCGGGCACATCCCCGGCGCGGTCCATCACTACAACCTGTCTAACGTCAACGCGGATGGCACTCACCTCGCGCCGGAGGAATTGCGGGCAAGGTTCCTGGCCCTGCTGGGCGATGTGCCGGCGACGAACGTGGTCACGTATTGCGGCTCTGGCGTGGCCGCCGCCCATAACGTGCTGGCGATGGAAGTCGCAGGGCTGCCCGGCGCGCGCGTGTACGCCGGTTCGTGGAGCGAGTGGTGCAGCGACCCGGCGCGGCCCGTCGCGAGACAAACAGAAGATTAACCACAATCTAACGCCTTGGTGCGCCTGTTTTATTTATGATGGTTGTTGGGGCGAAGCATTCGCGCTTCGACTAACTGCTCAACCAGCCTGCCGGGGCGCGAATGCTTCGCCCTTACCTGGCAGCCAGCGAGGAGGTTTTGCGAGGAGATGACGATCAATGAGCTTCACCTCATTTTTCAATTACCCGAATCTGTCCACCGGCGAGCGCAAGGAAGACGTCGTCTTCCTGCCTGACCGGAGCGACGAGGACTGGGCTAAATTGCTCGAGCATATCGAGACGCGCCGTTTCCGCGCGGGCGAAGTCGTGATCCGCGCGGGTGAAGCCGACCGCGCCCTCTACCTCGTCGCCGACGGCAGCCTCGAAGTGTTGATCCCCTATGGTCGCGGCTCAAACCTGCGCCGCCTGGTCGCCGTCGAAGCCGGGTCGGTCATCGGCGAGCAGGCTTTCCTGGATGGCAAGCCCCGCTCGGCGACGGTGCGCGCCCTCACCGACGGCGAATTGCTCCGCTTGAGTTTCGAGTCTTTCGAAACGTTGGCGGCCCGCGCGCCGGAGCTGGCTCTGACGATCGCGCTTGATCTTGGCCGCATCCTCTCCCTGCGTCTCCGGCAGACAAGCGCTTTCCTGTCCGCCGGGGGCGGGTAAAGTCAATACTTCTCATGTCCAACTTCATACAGGCGCTAGTCCTGATCAGCGAACCGCCGGGGAGCCTCGTCTATCGCCTGAGCCTGCTCCTGGCGCTGCAAATCGGCGCTGCGATAGCCTTCCGCCGCTGGCGGCGTGATCCGACGGCTGTGAAAGCCCGCCTGGCTTTGGGCCTGGGAGGCCTGCTCGGGCTGAGCCTGGTCGCGCTCGGCGTGGAACTGCTCACCGCGGCCTCGCTCCTGGATCCCCTCATCGGCCTGCCGCCGCTCGACCGCGCCCTGTCGGCGCTTGCCCTCCTCCTCCTCATCTGGAGCTTTGCCTTTCCCGAACCCCAACCGCGCGCCGATGCTGTGACCGCTGGCCTCGCCTTGCTCATCCTGTTGGCGCTGGGCATGAGCTGGCCCCTCTGGGCGCGAGCCGTCGCCGCCGGGGCGCAGTTTTACAATGGCGCCTTGCACGAAACGGCGTGGGAAGCCGCCAAGATGGCTCTCCTGCTCGGCGGGCTTGGGCTTCTGGGCGCACGGCGGAAGCCAGGGTGGCCCATCGGAATGGCGCTGCTGACCTGGCTGCTCGCCGGCCATATCATCCATTTCCTGTTCCCGCTGGCGGGCGTGAACGGCGCCGGCGCTGAAAGGCTGGCGGAACTTGTGGCGCCCCCTATGCTGGCCGCAATGATATACGGACGCGCCTTCTTATCGGCGGCCGGCCCTGAGTTCGCGGCCTCCGCCCCGGCCTTCCCGAACTATATGCAGATGTCGGCGCGAGCGCCTCAGGCGGTCTGGCGCCTGCTCCGCATGCTCAGCGTGGTCATCAGCCTCGGGTTGTGCATCGCTTTATTCATTTATCCCCAGGCTGGCTTATTCCTGTTTTGGGGGCTTTTTATTCCGGTTCTGCCGCTGGTATTTTTTATCGCCCCCGGTCTGTGGCGGAACATCTGCCCGCTGGCCGCGCTGAATCAAACTCCCCGGCGGTTCGGTTTCACGCGCGACCTGGCGCTGCCGAATTGGCTGCAAGAATATGCCTACGTCATCGGGATGGGCCTGTTCCTCCTTATCGTCCCCGCCCGGAAAGTGTTATTCAACCAGGATGGCCCGGCGCTGGCGCTGCTCGTCCTGGCGCTGCTCGCGGCGGCGTTTATCGGGGGAGTAATCTTCAAGGGCAAGAGTGGGTGGTGCAGCAGCCTATGCCCGCTGCTGCCAGTGCAGCGCCTTTATGGTCAGACGCCGTTCTTCGTCGTGCGGAACAGCCACTGCGATCCGTGCGTCGGCTGCGCCAAGAATTGCTACGACTTCAACCCATCGGTGGCGTACCTGGCCGACCTCTACGACAACGACCGCTATTACACCCGCGCCCGCCGGTTTTTCGCCGGCGCCTTTCCCGGATTGATCCTCGCCTTCTATACCGTGCCCGACCCGCCAGCGCCTGCGGCGGCCGCGGCCATGTACTTACAATTTGCGCTCTTCATTTTCATCAGCAGCGGCTTGTTCTTCCTGCTCGAATCGTTGGTCAAGGCGGGGAGGAACAGGATTACGACGCTGTATGGGGCGGCGGCGTTGAACCTGTACTACTGGTTCAACTTCCCCCTGTTGGCCGAGCGGCTGGGCGGGTTGGCCGGCCTCTCGGCGCCGGCCTGGCTGATCTGGTCAGCCCAGGCGGGGGTGTTGACGCTGACCCTCATTTGGGCCGCGCGCACATATGCCAAAGAACCGGTGTTCGTCGCGCAGACCACGTCGCGCCCGGTGCGGGTTGGGTCGAGCCATTCGCTCCTGCAGCATCGAGACGCGCAGGCCGCTTATCCCGAAATCGCCTTCGCGCCGGAGGGACCGCGGGTCGTGGTCGAGCCTGGGCGCACGCTGCTGGAAATCGCCGAGAACAACGATTTGCACATCGAGGCCGGCTGCCGGATGGGCCTGTGCGGCTCGGATCCGGTCGCCATCCTCAAAGGCATGGAGAACCTGTCGCCAGCCAGTGACGAGGAACGCAGTACCCTCAGGCGGTTGGGGTTGGCGGAGAATGCGCGTCTGGCGTGCAGCGCCCGGGTCCACGGCCACGTATCGGTTTCGCTCAAGCCGGAGCGGCCAAAGGTGCGGCCTGCTCATCCTCCCCTGGATTTCAAATACGATTCCGCGATCGCCCGGGTCGTGATCATCGGCAACGGCATCGCGGGTGTGACGGCGGCCGACTATGTCCGCCGCGGCCACCCCACGTGCGAGATTCATATCGTCGGGCGGGAGAAGCACCCCCTGTATAACCGGATGGCTATCTCGCGCCTGATTTATGGACGGTCGGCGATGCACGGCCTGTACCTCTTGCCCGAGGCCTGGTATGACGAGCACCGGATTACTTACTGGCTGAATACGCAAGCGGCGCGCATTGACCGCGAGGCCCGACGGGTCGCGCTCGGCACGGGCGAGGCGCTGCCCTACGACCGCCTGATCCTGGCGATGGGCAGCCGCAGCTTCGTCCCGCCCATCCGGGGCTTTGGCCTGGCCGGGACCTTCGTGTTGCGTGAGGCGGACGACGCGATGCAAATGCGGGCCTTCGCGCAGGAGCAGGGCTGCCGGCGGGCTGTGGTGGTCGGCGGCGGCCTGCTCGGACTCGAGGCCGGATATGCCCTGCACAAGTTAGGGCTGAAAGTCTCCCTCCTCGAAACCGCCGAGTGGCTGTTGCGCCGCCAGTTGGACGCGCGCGGGGCGCAGTTTTTGCGCGAATACCTCGAAAGGCTGGGCATGGACGTCGTGCTGCAGGCCAGGGCGGCGGCGATAGAAGAGAACCGGAGGCACGTGCGGCAGGTCCTGCTCGAAGATGGTCGGCGGCTGCCCTGTGATCTGTTGCTGGCCTGCGCCGGGATTACGCCGGACGTCGCTCTGGCGCGCGAGGCCGGCCTGAACGTCAGGCAGGGCGTGGTCGTGGACGATCACATGCGCACCAGCGCGCCTGACATCCTGGCCGCAGGCGACGCGGCCGAGCACCGGGGACAGATTTACGGGCTGTGGCCGGCGGCGGTGGAACAGGCGGAAGTCGCGGCGATCAACGCCGTGGGCGGGGATAAAGCGTACAAAGGGACACCGCCGGTGACGATCCTCAAAGTGGTCGGCGTTGACCTCACATCTATCGGACGCATCGAACCGGAAGGGGACGGCGAGATGGTGATTGCGCTGGAGGATATCCAGGCGCACCATTACCGCAAACTGGTGATCTCGCACGGCGCCATCGTGGGCGCGATCCTGCTCGGCTATCCGCTCGACGCGCCGGCCGTCACGGCCGCGATCAAGCGGCGGGTGGATGTGACGCGCTGCCTGGACGTGCTGCGGGCTGGGGAGTGGGATAGCTTGGGCCAGTTGGTCGCTGCGTCAGGTTAATGCTGATACAGAAACCCGTAACTTCTGATTGACAATCCAATCTTTCGGGCTACACTGTATTCTGTATCATCACGTATGCGCCCGTGGCTGATGCTGATCCTCCTCCTCTCCGCCTGCCGCCCCGCGGCGACTGGCGCGCCCACAGCCCCGCCTTCCCCCAATCCAGCCGACCCGATCAGCCGTTTCTACGAGCAGCACGGCGGCGCACGCGTGTTTGGCCCGGCGCTGAGCGAACACCGCGCCGCTCTGGATGGCGTTGTCGAGCAGATATTTGCCAATGCCATCCTGTACGAAAACCCCGCCGCTCCCGAAGGCGTGACCCTGCGCCCGCTCGGCCTCCAAACCCTGGGCCAGCCCGACCCGCCCGCGCCGGAACTCGACGCCGCGGAGGCGTTCTACTCCACCCGTTACGGGCACAACGTTGTCTACGGGATTTACACGTTTTACAAAACCTACGGCGGCGAAGCCGTCTTCGGCGCGCCCCTCACCGAAGTGCGGGCCGAGACCGGCCGGCTGGCGCAGTATTTCGAAAACGCCATCATCACCTGGGATACGCGCCTGCCAGCCAATCAGGCCGCGCAGCTCGTCGCCCTTGGTCAGCAGGTATGGCGTGCGGAACAGTCGCCATCCCCCTCCGCCCTCGCCCTGAACTCTCCAACGCCCGCTGTCTCCCACTTGCCAACGGACACGCCAGCATCGGCAGCGCCCACCGCAAGCACAGGCTATAAGACTTACAAAGACGAAGTCATCGGGTTCGCCATTGATTATCCAGAAACGTGGGTGGTTTGGGACAGCGCCCCAGGCTTTGGGGCGATCCTGCAATCTTTCCCCCCCGACGACGCGCGCGCCTTTCTCAGTGGCGGCGAGGTATTTCTCCCCGGCGAAACCAAATGCGATCTTCACGTTTATCCCGAGGCCACGACGCTGGTGAACGAAGCTAACGCGATCCGGGCGAATCAAGAAATCACGATCCTCTCGGATCAGGCGTGGCAACTCGAAGGGGAAACGCCGGCGGTGCGTTTTCAGCTCTACGGCGGGCGCATGGGAGAAACGGCCTGGCTGTTCACCGAGATCCACAGGCGCGTGATCGCTTTCGAATGTTATGGCTCTCTCTCGCCGTTCGACGGCATCGCCCGCACCCTGCGCCCTATCGCTCCGGCGATGGCCCAACCCGCCGCTGGGACTCTCGCTTTCTTCCGCGATAACGCCATCTGGCTCATCAATGCCGACGGCACGGGCGAAGCCCGCCTCGCCGACAGCCCCGTTCCGGAAGGCGGCGGTTTTTTCGGCATGGCCTGGTCGCCCGACGGCAGCCGCCTCGCCTTCATCATGACGCGCGATGGGCAAAGCGACGTGTATCTCATTAATGCCGACGGCTCCGGGCTGGCCAAGCTGACGAACACCCCCGCTCAAGACTTTTGGCCAGCCTGGTCGCCTGACGGCGCGCACCTCGCCTTCACCTCCGGCGGCGGTTTCTTCGACCCGGGCTTCGAGAACTCCGAAATCAACGTCGTCACCGTCGCAAATGCCCTTCAGGGTACCGACGGCGCCGGCCTGACCAATCTGACCAACGCTCCCTCGCAGGACTTTTTCCCGGCCTGGTCGCCGGATGGCAGCCGCCTCGCCTTCATCTCCAATCGGGATGGCAATACCGAGATATACCTGGTCAACCCCGACGGTTCGGGCCTGACCAACCTCACCCGCGACCCCGCCGATGACTTCGGCCCGGCGTGGTCTCCCGACAGCCGCCGCCTCGCCTTCCACCGTTCCCAGGCGAATGGCAACGCCGATGTCTACGTCGTGAATGTCGCGGACGCCCTTCAGGGCGCCGACGGCTCCGGGCTGACCAACCTGACCAACAGCCCTGCCAACGATTTCTCTCCCGCATGGTCACCCGATGGCGCCCGCCTCGCCTTCGCCTCGGGAGCGGGGCTCACCAATCCCGGTCTCGACGTGAACGATATCTACGTCGTCAACCCGGATGGCACCGGGCTGGCGAACCTCACCAACGATCCCGCGAGCGACTTCGCCCCCACATGGTCCCCCGATGGAAAGCAGATTGCCTTCCTCTCGAACCGCGACGGCAACCACGAGATATATCTTGTCACCGTCGCGGATGCCCTTCAGGGTACCGGCAGCTCGGGCCAGCGCCGCCTGACGAATACCCCGGCGCACGAGTCGCACCCCCTGTGGCGGTCATAAAGAACCGACCCGAAGGGTTTGCGCAAGCCCTTCGGGTCGGGAAGGCGCGGTGCTAGACCCGCGCCCCCTCCCGCACCGGCCCGCGCCGTGCTGAACTTGATTTTGATTTGTTATCCGCCGTGGTTACAATATCCGCCATGCCCGACGCGGCGCAGACGTGCGCCCATCTGGAGACTCTGAATTGATCGGCCTCACGCTCCTCAACCGCTATCGCATTGACGCCGAGATCGGGCGGGGCGGCATGGGGGTGGTGTACCGCGCCCACGACACGCTGCTCGGCCGGGACGTGGCGGTGAAGGTGTTGAGTGACGCCGGCCTGGGCACGGAGGGCCGGGCCCGCCTGCTGCGCGAGGCGCAGGCCGCGGCCCAGTTGGACCACCCCAATATTGTTTCGGTCTACGATGCGGGCGAGATAGATTCGGGAACGGATTTAGGGGAGACCGTCCCTTTCATCGTCATGCAGCTCGTGGCCGGAAAGACGCTGCGCGAAGCCGGCCCGCTCTCCCTCTCGCAGATCGTCGAGGTGGCCCGCCAGGTGTGCGACGCCCTCGATCACGCCCACGCACAAGGGATCGTCCACCGCGACATCAAGCCGGAGAATATCATCGTCAGAGGTTCGGACGAGCGACTGATCGCCAAGCTGATGGACTTTGGTCTGGCGCGCTCGCGCAACGCCTCTGCGACCACACGCCTGACGCAGGAGGGCATGGTGGTCGGCACGGTCTTTTATCTGGCGCCGGAGCAGGCGCTGGGCCAGCCGGTGGACGGCCGCGCCGACCTGTACGCCTTCGGGGTGATTCTGTATGAGTTGACGACCGGCCGGCTGCCCTTCACCGGCGACGACCCGCTGACCGTCATCGCGCAGCATATCCATGCGGCGGCGCCGCCGCCGCGCACGCACAACCCCGAGGTTCCGCCAGCGATGGAAGCGCTGATCCTGCGGCTGCTGAGCAAACGACCCGGAGACCGCCCCGGCTCGGCCAGCGAAGTGGTAGAGGTTCTGGCGGCACAGCAACGGGCGCAATCGCCGACCGCGCTGCGCCTGCCAGAGGGCGAGGTGACCTTCCTCTTCACCGACATCGAGGGCAGCACTCCGCTGTGGGAGCGCGACCCGGAGGGGATGCGCGAGGCGCTCGCCCGGCACGACGCGATCCTGCACGAGGCCGTCGCGGCGCACGGCGGGCAGGTCTTCAAGGTCATCGGCGACGCGTTTCAAGCCGCCTTCGCCGACCCGGCGCAGGCGACGGCGGCGGCATTGGCGGCGCAGCGCGCGCTGGCGGCCGAGGCCTGGGGCGCGACCGGCCCGCTGCGCGTGCGGATGGGGCTGCATCAGGGCCTGGCCGAGCCGCGCGGCGCCGATTACGCAGTTACCCACACGCTCAACCGCGTGGCGCGGGTGATGTCCGCCGGCCACGGGGGGCAGGTCCTGGTCTCGCTCGCCGTCGCCGAGGCGGTGCGCGACCGGCTGCCGGAGGGCGTCAGCCTGCGCGATCTGGGCCAGCATCGCCTGAAAGGCCTCAGCCACGCGGAGCACCTCCTTCAGGTCGTCGCGCGCGATCTGCCGGCCAACTTCCCGCCGCTCAAGTCAACGCCAGTCACGGCGGCGCCGGGCGGGGAGGCGACCTCGTTGATTGACCGCATCGTCCGCGGCCAACTGGTGGGGCGCGAAGCGGAGTTGGCCGAGGCCCTCGCGCTCTGGCAGCGGGCCGTAACGGGTGAGGTGGGCGAAGCGCGGGCGCTGCTGGTGAGCGGCGAGCCGGGCGTGGGGAAGACGCGTTTCGTGCAGGAGGTCATCGCCCAGGCGCGCGGTTCGGGCGCGGCGGTGCTGACCGGCGAGTGTTATGCGGAAGGCAGCGCGCCCTACGCGCCCGTCGCCCAGATGATCAGGCAGGCGCTGGAAGATCTTTCCCCCGGCGGCCTCGATCTGCCCGATTTTGTCCTGGCCGATCTGCTCACGTTAGCGCCCGGCCTGCGCTCCCGTTATCCTGATATTCCCCCCAACTCGCCGCTTGACCCGCAGACCGAACTAGAGCGGGTCTACGACAACGTCGTCGAGTTGTGCGCCCGCCTGGCAGCCCGCGCGCCGCTGCTGCTCTTCCTGGACGACGCCCACTGGGCCGACCCGGGCACGCTGTTCCTGCTGCGCCACCTGGCGCGCCGCCGGCGCACGACCCAGGCGCTGCGCGCCCTGCCCCTGCTGATCGTGATGACCTACCGCGAAGTCGAGCTGCACGAGGCGCGCGCGCTGCACGAGGTGCTGCTCGACCTCAACCGCGAACGCCTGAGCGCCCGGATCAAACTGGCGCGGCTGAGCAAGGCGCAGACGCGCGACCTGCTCGCAGCGATGTTCGCCGAAGAGATCACGAACGATTTCCTCGAGGGCATTTACCGGGAGACGGAGGGCAATCCGTTCTTCGTCGAAGAGGTGTGCAAAGCCCTGGTGGAGAGCGGCAAATTGTCTTTCGCCGACGGCCGCTGGCGCCGGCCCAGCGACATGGCGGAGATGGAGATCCCGCAGAGCGTCCGGCTGGCGATTCAAGCGCGCGTGGCGCGGCTGCCCGGCCCGGCCCAGGACGTGCTGCGCCTGGCGGCCTTCCTGGGGCGCGAGTTTGACTTCGAGACCCTGCTGCGGGCCAACGAGCCGCAGGCTCCTTCGGCAGGCTCAGGACAGGTCCCTTCGGCAGGCTCAGGACAGGTCCCTTCGGCAGGCTCCGGGCAGGCTGAAGAGGCGCTCATCGAGGCGCTGGAGGCGGCCGAGCGGGCGCAGCTGATCGAGGAAGTGAAGGGCCGAGGTGGAGAGGTTTACACGTTTGTGCATGCCTTGATCCCGGCCACGCTGCGCGACGCCGTGAGCGGCCGGCGCCGGAGACGCCTCCACCGGCAAATTGCCGGGGTGATCGAAACGCTCCGCCCGAATGACGACGAAGCGCTGGCGCACCACTTTGCCGCCGCCGAGGAAGCCGACAAGGCGATCGAATACTCCCGCCGCGCCGCGCAGCGCGCCGAAGCCGTCTATGCCTACGATCAAGCCAAACAGCATCTGCGTGCTGCACTCGACTTCACTGAAGGCGGGGAACAACCCGCGCTGCGCCGCGAACTGCTGGAGCAACTCGCGGACATTCACAGTTTCATACACGAGGGCGCGCAAGCCATCCCGTTGTATCAGGAGGCCATTCAACTGTGGCGCGCCGTAGCTGAGGCCCTTGTGGGCAACGAAAAAATGACGGTCGTGCGCCTGCACCGAAAGATCGTTGATGCCTCCGTCCGCATGAATCGGTGGGCGGACATTCAGCAGTTCGAAGCGGTCACCCGCGCGAGCGCGGAGGCCGGGCTTGAACTGACCCAGGGCGAACCGCCGCATCCCGAGACTGTCCGCCTGCTCACGACGCTCTCGCGCGAGGCGTGGGTCAATCATGCGCCACAGGACTGGGATGCCGCCGAGCACTACGCGCGGCGAGCCGTGGGGATGGCCGAGCAGTTGGATGCACCGGTCGAATTGTCGAACGCGTTGGCTGCGCTGACTAATATCTACGGGGCGCACGGGTTGTTCCGCGAACGGGTGCAGGTCCAACTGCGGAGGCTGGCGCTCAGCGAAGATCCCCGTTTTGCGGATATGCATGAGCGCATCAACATCCTGTCTGCGGTCGGCTCTGTACTCGATGACGTCGGCGAATATGCGCGGGCCATGCCGCATCTGCTCGAGGCCGAAAGACTCGCCGCGCAGATTCAAGACCTCGATCAACAGCTCTCCGCCCTCCGGGTGCAATCCCATTGCCTGTATCAGATGGATCAGTGGGATCAGGTGATCCAAATTGAGCAGAAAGGGCGCGCGCTGGAGAAGCGCTACCCCAACTTCTTCCGGTTGGTGTGGGCAAGCTGCTTTCAGGTATCACTCAACGCCAGCGTCCACGCCCGGCGTGGCGATTTCGAGCGGGCAGCTGCGCTCCGCGAGGAGTCGCAGGCGATCATGTTGGAGGCGGATGGCACACAGGAACGCTGGGGGCGCGACAATTACTACTGACTCTGCCAGCCGCTGATGGCGGAGGGCGAGTTCGCCCTCGTGAGGCAACATCTGGAAATCGCCCTCGGAAAAACGGCGGCATGGGTGGGGGAGCACGACCTGTACGCCATGCTGGCCGACGCCGCCGCCCAGCAGCGCGACGAGGCCGCTCTGCGGCAGTATGCGCCATTGGCCGAAGAGGCGGCCACGCGCTACGACCACAAACTGTATCAGGCCATCGCGCACCGCGCCTGGGCGGTGGCGCACCGCCTGGCGGGCGAGTATGCCGAGGCCGAAGCGCGGTTGAACCAGGCGCTGGCGCTGTTTCAGGGACTGGACACCCGCTGGCAGATCGGGCGCACGCTGTTTGAGTTGGGGGAACTGGCGCAGGCGCAGAAGGACGCCGCCGGAGCGCGCGATTATTTTTCCCGCGCGCTCACGTTCTTTGAAGCGATGGGGGCCACGCCGGATGAGGCAAGGGTGAGGACGGCATTGTCAGCCGATTAACCGTCTGGGCGCAACGGGAGAGGGCGACCAGGCGCGCCCGCGAGATCATCCGGATCCTTTCGCCGGCCGCGCGCGATCCACGCCTGCAGGTGCGGCGGCCATTGCGTGATGTCTTCCGAAGGGTAGATTTTCAGCGGCGGGCCATTGTGGGTCAGGAGGTCGGCGGTGCGGCAGTTCAGGATGCTCCGGGCCGCGCTCAGACCGGTGGCGGTTGCGCCCGCCACGCCGTGGCTCAGTGTGCTCGCCCCGCACAGCAGCAGCCCCTCGAACTCAGTCTGCGTTGAGAACCCCGCCGGGCCGATCTGGGCCGGGCTTTTTTCGATCCCGTACAGGCTGCCGCGCGTGACGTTGATGTAATGCGCGTTCGTCAGCGGCGTGCCCAGGCTCCAGAACACGACGCGCTGGCTGATGCCGGGGATGCGCTTTTCCAGCGCGCGGAACATGCGCCAGGAAAGCTCTTCTTTGAGGGCGTTGTAATCGGCGGAGTGCTGGCCGGTTTTCTCGTGCGTCCATTGCCGGAAGGCGTCGTAGCCGACGAAGACGAAGGCCTCGCAGGTATGATGCCCGCCGTGCATCTTGGA
>Ga0209341_10001770_pt1 | contig 21093 bp, 18 predicted proteins | sample RifCSP13_2_FD_184020 | JGI IMG/M metagenome (GOLD analysis project Ga0209341, IMG submission 184020) | Soil microbial communities from Rifle, Colorado - Rifle CSP2_sed 13_2 (SPAdes) (version 2) | ecosystem: Environmental > Terrestrial > Deep subsurface > Rock core/Sediment | place: Rifle... | reverse complement strand
GTGCCCGAACTCGTTCCGCGTTCGCGCGACGCCCACGTCGGGATCATCCGGAGTTTCCTCGCCCACGTCCTCAAGGATAGCGGACGCAAGGGCGTCGTCCTCGGCCTGAGCGGCGGCGTCGATTCGACCCTGGTGGCCAAGCTGTGCGCGGACGCCCTCGGACCGGGCCGGGTGCTGGGCCTCGGGCTTCCGGACGGCCCGGCAGACGCCGACATGCGGGACGCTCGAGCTTGGGCGAAACGGCTGGGAATCCGCTTCCGGCTCGTGAACATACGGCCCATCGTGGCCGCGTTCGAGAAGCAACTCAGGGCGAGCCGGAGCGGCCGGGTCGCGCGGGGAAACCTCCGAGCTCGGTCCCGGATGATCGTCCTGTACTACGTCGCGAACACGGAAGACCGTCTCGTGATCGGGACGGGGAACAAGAGCGAGCTGCTGTGCGGGTACTTCAGCCTGTTCGGCGACGGGGCCAGCGATTTCCTCCCGATCGGGGACCTGTACAAGACGCAGGTCTGGGAGATCGCCCGCCACCTGGGCCTCCCGAAGGCTATCCTGGACAAGACGCCCAGCGCAGGCCTGTGGAAGGGCCAGACAGACGAGGGCGAGCTAGGGATTTCGTACGACGAACTCGATCGGATCCTCCTCGGCATCGAACTCCAGATGGACCCCGAAGCCATCGCCGAGAAGGCGGCCGTCCCCCTGGAGCGAGTGAGCCGAGTCGAGTCCCTCGTCGCCGCGAGCGTCCACAAGCGCAAGCTCCCCCTAATCCCGAAAGTCGGCATCCGCACGATCGGGCTGGACTGGCGCGAATAGGGCGACCCGTTCCTCGAAGGCCGCGACGAAGGCGCTCGGATCGGACACGTCGAGGACGATCTCCGAAGCGCGCAGGCCGAACGCCTGGAGGAAGCGGCGCGGGCGGGTGAGGTGGATCCGCACCAGGCCCGTACGGCCCGCGGTCACGAACAGCGTGGGACGGCCTAGGAGACGGTGCACTCCCAGCGGGACTCGATGTGGCGCGAGGTCCTCCGCCGGAGCGACGGAACGGACCTCTGCGAAGGGGAGGACCGCCCGGAAGTACCATCCCTGCCGCACGATGACGCGGGACCGAAGGAGCCAGTGCTGCGAGACCAGCGGCGAGGCGCAGAAGACGACGAATACCGTGCCCAGGACGACCGCGGCGAAGAGGACGACTTCCAGGGTCGCGGACGTCGAGAACGCAATGACGACCGTGACGAGGACCCCGATTGCGAGGAAGGCGACGATGCGCCCGTATGCGAGGGCTCTGCCGTGGGCGAATGCCAACCGCCGCTCCATCCGCGCCCGCAGTCGAATCGCCTCGGATAAGCCTGTCCCTCAGGGCCCACCGGCAGCCTCGATGAACTTGATCGCCTTGACCCCCTTCACCCGCCGGATGTGGGCGATCAGCTCCTTGAGACGGGAGGTCGAACCTTCGACGACGAAGATCTGCAGGCAATTCCGGTCGTCGAGATGGGTGTGAAGCATCGTGCGAATCTCGTCGAACCGATGCTGTAGGATCGCCAGGTCTGCCTTCGGATTCCCCTTCTCGTACAGAACCGCGAGGATGATCGACGCTCTGGCCGCATTGCGGTCCCACTCGGTCGCGTGGACGAACTCCCGAAGCGCTTCCCGCACGGCCTCGCTCCGACTCCGGTAGTTTCGGCGTCTTGCGATTTCGTCGACGCTGCGGAGAAGTGCGCCATCCAGACTCACACTGACAATCGGCATCGCTTAGTAAGACAGGAAGGCAGGATACTTGAGTCTTATTAAGAATGAACCAACTCTTAAATAACGGCGGCCGGGTGGCCCGCGCGATGGTCGAGCTCGGCTCGCTCGTCCTCTGGGCGGCGGTCACGGGCGGGACCCCCCTCGCGCTCGCGGCCGTCCCATACCTCCGAACGCATGTCCCGGACCGGACGACGCATTTGATGCTCGGTCTGTCCGCGGGGATTCTCCTCGGGCTTTCGTTCCTCAATCTGATCCCGGAGAGTTTCGAGGCGGCGGAGGGTTCCGGACTGTCTGACCTCGCGGTGCCGCTAGGGATGGCCGGTGGCTTTCTGCTCCTCATGACGATCGAGAGGCAGTTTTTCCGACAGGGCCATGCCCGAGGCCGAACCGAGGGTGCGAGCCCCCAGGCCGGCTACCTCCATGTGGAGGGCGGACGGGCCATCCATCCGTTCGGGACCCTGGCTCTGAGCGCCCTGACGATCCACGGCCTTGTGGACGGGTTCGTGATCCCGCTCGGCTTCGAGCTCGGCACGACCGTCGGAACCGTGATCGTCGTCGCGGTGGCCCTCCATCAGATCCCGGACAGTTTCGCCGCTCTCGCGATCGGCGTCGCCTCGACCTCGAGTCGGCGGCGCGCGGCCGCATTCGTCCTCGCGACGGCCATCGACACGCCCGTCGGGATTCTAATCGGCATCGTCTTCCTCGGAGTGGGCGCTCCTTGGGCCGCGGTGGGCCTCGGATTCTCGGCGGGCACGTTCCTGTTCGTCTCCGCGGCCGATCTGATTCCGGAGCTCCAGCACCGCGCGCGATCGCTGCTCGTAACGGTCTCGATCGTACTCGGACTCGGAGTCGTGGCTCTCCTCAGAATCTTGTCCGGGGTGTAACGGCATGTCGTGTCGAGTCTAGCGCAAACTTTCAACGTCGAAGCGACCGCGACTATCATCCATTCGATGGAATAAAAATCGGTGCGGGGCCGGCCGAGACTTGTCGCGCCCCGGCCGTGCGAACCTTTTTGTGCGGACCGCTTGATACGGCGGCCTCGCGTTGCCCTCCGCGCTGCGCTCGCGCACGGCGGGGATGGCTCCGCGCTTCGAGATGGGGGAGAGAACCTTGGAGGACAGCATCTTCCAGTCGTATATCGGAACGAAGTCCATTTTCCGGATGGATCGGGAGATCCTGAGACCCTCGTACATCCCGGTCCGGCTCCCCCACCGGGAGACGCAGATCGAACAGCTTGCGCAGATCCTCGTGCCCGCCCTGAAGGGGGAACGGCCGAGCAACGTCCTCATGTTCGGCAAGACGGGGACTGGGAAGACCGCCGTCGTGAGGTACATCGAAAACGAATTGAAGAAAGCGGACCTCCAGCGGCTCGTCCATTACCTCTACCTGAACTGCGAGATCGTCGACACCCCGTACGGAATCCTTCAAAGCGTCGCGAACCGGTTCGTTGAGAACCTGAACCAGCGGATCCCGTTCACGGGCCTCTCGACGGATCGGGTGTACGGGATGCTCGTTGAGAAGCTTGACGAGGAACGGCGGATCGTCATCCTGGTGCTCGATGAAATCGACAAGACCGTCACGAAGAACGGGGATGACGTGCTGTACCAGCTTCTCAAGATCAACGATGATCTATCGCGGGCCCGGGTCTCCCTGATCGGGATCAGCAACGACCTGAAATTCACGGAATACCTCGATCCCCGCGTCCGATCGCGGCTCAGCGACGAGAAGATGGTGTTCCCACCCTACAACGCGGAGGAGCTATTCGATATCCTGGCCCAGCGGTCGCGACTCGCGTTCGACAACGGGACCGCGCCCGACGGGGTCCTCTCCCTCATCTCGGCCCTCGCGGCCCAAGAGCACGGGGACGCCCGACGGGCGCTCGATCTTCTCCGGGTGGCCGCGGAGCTCGCGGAGCGGCAGGGCGACGATACGATCACAGAGGAACACGTCCAACGGGCGAAAAACAAGGTCGAGCTCGACACCGTGATCGAGGCCGTGAAATCACTCCCGACCCAATCCAAACTCATCCTCCTGGGCATCGTGCTGAACGAAGAGGTCGGGAACACAAAGCTCACGACCGGCGAGGTGTACACGACCTATCGGGACCTGTGCCGCAGGACCGGGGTGACGCCCCTGACCCAGAGGCGGATCACCGACCTCATTTCGGAGCTCGACATGCTCGGCCTGGTCCACGCCCGAGTCAAGTCGTTCGGCCGGGGCGGCCGGACGAAAGAAATCCAGGGGAGCGTTCCCCAGTTTGAGGTGAAGCGCATCCTCGAGAGAGACGAGATCCTCGCGGAAGTCCATGGCTACCGGGTGAAGGCCCAGACGACGATCATCTAGGTTCCACGGGGTCGGCCGCAGCGACCTGGTCGGTCTTGGCGCCCCGTCGCTTGCGGAGGCGGGGCGTGATGAACTTGCCCCAGGCCCAGAGGCCGCCCTCCACGATGAAAGGTGCCCCGAAGACGAGAGGGAGTGCAATCGTCAGGCTGTCCCAGCTGTTCCTCGGGGCCAACGGATCGCCCCACCCATCGCAGCACTTCGTCCCGGATCTCGCAGGATCCAGGGTCAGCTTGAGGAGGCCGAACCACGGAATCTCGCCCCGGGCCCTCCCCAGGATGTTCCCCTGGGGCACAACCCACTGGACGTCGTACGGCTTGAGGACTCCGGTGCCGCAGGGCCGGGACGGCGCGCACACGTCGTAGGCGTTGTTGTCGCCCATCGTGATGTAGGCCGTGACATTCCGGTTCACGGGATCCTGTGCGAAATCGAGTAGGTCGAACGTGATGTTCAGGTTGCCCTGCCATCCCATCCCGTGAATCGTGACGGACTGCAGCCCGTAGGGCGACTGCGTCGGCGCGCCTCCCCGAGCGACGCCCTCCCATCGGAGGGAGAGCGGCCAGCCAGCGAGGTCCGGGATGTCATAGGCGTCCGACCCGTTCGGGACGATGTACATGAGGGCCCGGTGAATCACCGGGGTCGGGTCCGAGGGGGAATTCGGTTTGCGGAAGACGATCACGTCCCCGTAGTCCCCGTACGTCGCATGGCCCGTGACCCGTCCTTCAATCCACGTGACGACGGTCGGGCGGGTGGGCGCGGACTGGACGAGCACGAGGTCCCCCGTGTCGATCACGCCCACGTACGACACATCGTCCGAGTGCTGCATCGAGGCGCTCTCCACGACGACGAGCGGCGGATACACCTGGGTGTAGGCAAAGAGGCCCCCGAAGACGATGCCCACAATGAGGAAAGCGAACGCGATGTCCTTCAGGATTCCGAGACGGCCCCGGCCCTTCTTCTCCGCCTCTTCCGAATCCCCATCGGCCATCGGCCTCGGTACCTATGTGGAACGGCGGGTATAAAGCCGTTGGGACGCACTCAGATGTTGAAGATGGAAATTGCGCGGCGCACGGGATAGGCAACGTTGTGAACCGGAACGCGGGGGGCGCCCTCGAGGAACGCGTCGAGGTTCCCCTGCCGCGCGCTGAGCTCCGCATACGGGATGCCCTTGTGGATGTGACCGTGGACGACCAACGTCGGTGACCGGCGGACGAGCACCGACTCGAACGCACGGCACCCGAGTTCGGGGCGCCACTCCGGCTTCTCGCCACCCATCGTCGCGTACGTCGGGGGATAATGGGTGAGGAGGAGACGCCGATCGTCGCCTGCGAGGAGGCGGTCGATCGTTGCGATCCGTCTCGAGTATTCACCCGCAAGGTGGGGCGCGTTCCTCCGTTGCCACCAGGTAGGTCGGTCCAAGGACCCGAGGCTCCCGACGATCCGCAGGCGATCGCCCGAGTCCGATTCGAAGACCGCCTCCTCATCCGCAAGAAAGCGAAGCCCGTGGGGGCCGGCGAACCGCTCCCGGTACGTGTCGTGGTCGTCCGCGTATTCGTTGTTCCCGAACACGGCCCAGACGGGCGCCTCGACGCGCTCCCGGAGCGCCCGGATCACCGCGGCGAATGCGTCGCTGTCGTTGTGATCCGTCGTGTCGCCCGCGAGCAGAAAGAGATCCACGGGGCCGAGTCCTTCGAGGTCGCGTCGAAACGATTCCAGGTGTTCCCGCCCGTGGACGTCCCCCACCGCGGCGACCCGCATCCTCGCACGGAAGGTTCTGCGGATGTTAACCCTTTTCTCAGAAGGAGCGGACGATCGCCTGGCCCGTCGCGAGGTCCACGATCGGGAGGCGCGCGGGCATCGGCTCGATGTTCCGCATCTTCTGGTACGGCGTCTGGGCCTGCCACGTGGATGCGTTCACGAGGACCACTCCCCGGTACCGGTCGACGCCGACGGAATGAACGTGGCCCGTGACGAAGATGTCTGGCACCTCCTGGATGATCAGGTGATCCTCTGCTTCCGGTGCGATGGGGGTCTTGCCCCCGTAAATAGGGGCCAGGTGACGCATCCGGAGCATCGCCTTCATCAAGTCCATCGGGCGTTGATAGCTCGTCCCGGGGAGGTTCGACACAAGATCGTCCATGCTCCGCCCGTGGTACGCGAGGACCCGCACCCCGCCAATCTCGAGGGCGGAAGGATTTCCCGCGAAGATCACGTTGGAGTCGAACAGCTTCTGAACCGAGACCGGCAGCGCGGGCTGCGGCTCCGCAGGACGAACCGCGTCGTGATTCCCGGGAATCATCACGACGGACATGTGGTCGGGAAGGTCCGCGAGGTGCCGTGCGAGGGCCTCGTACTGTCCGTAAATGTCGTCCACGGCAAGCTCATCGTCCTGATTCGGGTAGACGCCGATCCCGTCCACGACGTCACCGCTCACGACAAGGTAGCGGATCGAGCGGGCGAGGTCGTCTCCGTCCTGGAGCCACTCCCTCATCCGGGACCACTTGTCTTCCAGGAAAGTCTTGCTTCCCACGTGGATGTCCGAGAGGAACGCGATCCGCACGGGATCCCGGCCGGCCGGCCACGGGCGCGACGTTGGGAGATCCGGGGGGACGATGGATTGAGCGATGAGGAGCCCGCGCTCGTTCATGGACCCCACGACACCGATCACCTGGTCCCGGACGACGGGCTCCGATGCCACGGCCGAGTCCGCGGGGAGGAGCACGGACACGCTGTCGGTCTCGTCCTCGAGGTCGAGGATGCGATGCCCGTTCTTGGTCGCACGGACGTCGGCGACCATGCCGAGCAATCGGACCTCCCGTGTGGAGCGCTTCGCCTTCGCGATGTCCTGCGCGCCGGACAGCTCCCGCCGAGAGCGGAGGAGGTCGGAGAGCGAATGAAACCGGTGGCGGAAGTACCGTGTGAAGTCCTCCGCGGTTCCCTCGCAGGTCGAATGACCCGTGATGTCCCGGACGATCCGCACGTCGGGCGCATGGTCCGCGGCTCGACCCGATTCACGCGCGAAGGACGCGGGGGCCTCGGGCCCGGCCCGGGCGGAGGCCACCGCCCGGCGCGCGATTTCCTCGGCCTCCACGACGTCCCGAAGGGTCACGACAAGAGGCGTCCCCGTCAGGGATGCGAGGAGCCGGTCCAGGCGCGCCACGGGGTCGTCCTTCGAGAGGAGGTACGACACCGCGTCGGGCTCCAGGAGAGTTCCCTTCTGACTCACGTACGACAAAAGACGCTCGCGCATCCGCCCGGGTCAAAGGACCTGGCCGATAAAAAGGGTTCTGCGCTTCGACCGGCCAAGTTCACGAAGATTATAGCCCGCGCCGAGAATCGGGCGTCGTGATCCGCGTCCTCGTGTCTGTCCCGGTGCGACCCACGGACGATCGGACCAAGGTGGAGCGCGCCCTGTCGAACCTGTTCCCCGATCTGCATGTGGAGACCACTCCGGAGGGACTCCGGGGAGAGACGACCGGCTTGGAGCGCCTGGGGGAACTCATCCGAAACCAGAGAATCCGCGACACGGCGAGGAGCGTTCTTCTGCGCGGACGGACCGCGGGCCGCACGCGCTTCGAGCTGAACAAGCAGGCGGCGTACATGGGTCGAGTGAGCTTCGGAGCGACCTCCCCCCTTGGGGACATCCTCGTGGAGATCCAGGCCGAGGACCTCGATGCGGCAATCGACGTTGTCGCGGAGAGCACGGTCAGGCCCAAGACTATGACGTCGTCCCGCAACGCACGCAGGTGAAACGTCCCGCGTCGTACCGGGCTTCGACCCACCCACAGGCAGGGCACTGGAAGCGGACCGGGGGATAGCCGTACGGAGGGGGCCGGTACGTAGGGGCGTAGGCGGAAGGAATCTGCGACGAATCTCGACCGGTCGCGGCGCTCGGAGCCAGGGGATATCCGGGTGCGCTCGGCCAGGCCGGATTCGGAGCCATCGCGATCGGCGCGCCCACCGAAGCGGCCGGGACGGGCGGCAACGTCGGCCGCACCGGAACTCCGAAGAAGCGTCGCCACAGCGTCCGGAGATGCCGCCATGCGTAAACCGTGTACCAGACGAGGAACCCCGAACCCGCGACCGCGAGCCCGAGGTACAGGAGATCTACGAAGGCGGCGAAGGCAATCCCCCCGACCTCCATCGAGACAAGGGTGAAGGCGTAATCATTCACGAAGTGCGCCAGAATCGCCGCCGTCACCCCATGGCGCAGGAAGAGATACCCGAATCCGAGCCCGGCGACGAGGCTCGGAGCCACCTTCCACCACCCCCAACCGGGTTCGTGCGCGAGCCCGAAGATCGTCGCGCTGAACAGGAGGAACACGGATGCGACGAGGAGCGTCTCTTTGGGCGCGGCCGCGTTCACGTTCCCTCCGACGAGGTAGCGCAAGGAGCCGGCGAGGTGCTGAGGGGGCCTCATCCGTCCGCGCCAGGCTCCTGCGCTCCGCCGGATTTCGAGAAGCCGGAGGACGAACGACCCGACCGCCAAGGGGACTCCGAGGAGTACGATTCGGAACGCGAACTCCTCGTACACGGACGCGTTCGCGAGTTCGTAGAGAATCACCCAGAGGTTGTCCTGTGTCACGTCGATCGGAGATGCCGGGAGCGAGTCGAACGCGAGGAGGATGACGATCACAACGAACTGAAAGAAATTCACCGCGAGGAACACTTGGGCGATGGCGATCCAGGCACTCTTCGATCGGAGTCGGGCGCCGACCGCTTCGATCGGAGCGGTGAACGCCGCAGGGACGGCCTTCCGATCACGGACCGCGTGGAACGCGGATGCGGCGACGATCAGAGCGACGAGGAACGAGAAGTAGGCGAGGAACACGGCCGGGTCCTGGGAGACGAAGAACCTCTGAAATTCCGGGACGGCCAGGTAGAGGACGACGCCCGCGTCCGTGGCCCACCGGACATGAATGTCGTCAAAGTCAACGATCGTCGGGCTGCCCGCCCCGGAAGCGGACACGGAGAACGCCAGAAGAGTGTAGTACGTCCCGGGCCCGTCGACCAGGGACGGGGCGACGAACCTCGGCGTCGTCGTCCATCCGCTCGGGCCCGCGAAGGAGACCGTTCCGATCGCCTCGCTCGGGGCGGGGAGCACGAGGGCACTCTCGACGAAGACCCTCAGGGTGCCCGAGGCGGAGGTCGGGAGGGCGAGGGACACGTCGAGCTGAATTGTCGCGAAGAACGGTCTGGACCCCGTCACGTTGAACGACTGCCACCAGTAGCCGAGGACGTTCGTCCCAGGAAGCGTGTTCGCGGATATCTGGAGATACCCGTCGCCCGAGGGGTTCTCGTAGGTCCCGATTACGGAGGCCCCCACGGCCACGAAGGCCCAGCCTGCCGAGCTGCCATCGAGGTCCGGGTTCGTGCCGGTCCCTTGCCGGATGCCCGAGACGTTCGGGATGACGATCCCAGGGGCCAGGAGAAGCCCCGCGTAGGCCATCACAGCCAGGATCAGGAAGAGCACGATCCCAATCGTCCAGAAGACGGAGAGGACGCTTCGACCCGCCGTGGAACGTTGGGGAATTCCGTAGGCGAGAGCCGCCGGGAGGCCACACCGCGGGCAGAAATTGCCGCGATACAGGGTGCCGCAGCGGGGGCACGGCCACCCCGACACGCCGGCGGGGGCGGGCGGTGCCAAAGGGAGCCGCGGCGGAGGATTCGCCGCCGGCGCGGAGGTCGCCGCGCCGCAGGACGGACAGAAGTTCCCCTCGTACGGGGTTCCGCACCGAGGGCACCGCATCGGGGACGCTACGAAGCACCGTTCTATTTAACGCATCGGCTGCGTGGCGCGGACGAACGTTTATATGGCGTCCTCCGGTTTTCACGCCGAATCGGGAATGGGCGGACCTCCGCCCACGTGCGGGGAGGACGTTTTCATGGAGGACGAGGACCGGGGCAGGCGGGACGCGGGCGTTCAATTCGAGACGATTCGGGCCGAGAAAATCAACTTCGGACGGAACAACTTCTTGGAGGTCGCTCGCAAGCGCGCGACGACGGCCGACGGCGTCAACGAGTTCATCTCCCTTTCGAGAGGGTACTATCTGCCGGACAAGACGGAGCGCTTCAAACGGTCCCTCACGATCCCGGACGACCCGGAGGTTCGAGCGTTCGTTGCGGAGAGGATCAAGACCCTCTAGCGGCTGGCAGGCGACGATCACGGACGTTTGCGCCCGGAACGTCAGCCGAAGAGCAGCCCCATCCCCGAAGCGGCATTCTCGTCTTGGGATCGGAACGAACGATAGGCGGCCTCCGCCTCGGCGCCGGAGAGCATGACGGAGGCCTCCTTCAGGAGGGCCTCCGCCCGGGCCACGCCCGCCTCGCTCCCTTCCACGAGCACGATCGATCCGTCGCCGGGGATGCCGAGGGCGCTCGCCTCCCGGACGACGATGCTCTGGCGGCTCACGAGGTCGTCTTTACTCAGGAGGTCCAGCTGAGTCGCAGCGCCGCGGGGCACTCGGAACACCCGATACACGAACGCAGGATGAGACCGACCCCTAAATAAACGTGTCAATCGTCGGAACGACTCGACATGAACGGCAGGATGAAAAGGAATGCGCCGACGACGAGGACCCCCGGCCCGATGTACGTGTCCATCCTCGATGCGATGACGACACCCGCCATGGCGGACGCAAGCCCAAGGGCGGCGAGGAAGGACCGCGCGGAGGCCACAAGGGCCGCGGCCGCATCCCCTGCGAATAATGCGTTCGGGGCCGCCGTCCGACCCGTGATAACGACCCGGAAACGTTCTTATCGCGCGCGCCGGCTCGCACCCTCGGATGCTCCCTGGAGAGGAGACGGACGAGACCCAGATCCTTGCCGCCCTTCTCGGCATCGCGGAGATGGTCGGCGGCCTCCCGGATGCGGAGGAAGTCCTCGCCGCGATCGTCCGAATCGCTCCCAGCCTCGTGAAGGTGGACCGGTGTGCGCTGCTCACCTACGATGAGACGTCCCGGGAATTCCGCACTCTCGAGTCCTTCGGACCTTCGAGCGCACCCTCGTACGAGGGACTTGTCCTCCGGGAGGCAGACATGCCGAGGCTCGCGCAGCGACTCGTCAAGCAGCGCCTCCCGATCGTCATGAAGGACGCGTCGAAGGATCCCTTGGTGCCCGCGGCCGTGGCCCAACGACTCGGACTTCGATCCGTCCTCATCGCTCCGGTCGTATGCCGGGGACGGTTCATCGGAGCCCTTTGGCTCGACAGCACGGCGGGCCCGCACTACTTCACCTCGAAGGAAATCAACGTCGTCGCCGGGATTGCGACGGAGGCGGCGATCACCCTCGACGCGAGCCGCACCGCGGAGGCCCTCGCGAACGAACGCCGGCGGTTCGCGGCCCTCGCGGGGTCCCTGTGCGAAGGCGTCATCACGGTCGGTCCGGACCTGCGAATCGCCTCCCTCGATCCCGGAGCGGAACGACTCCTGGGATGGACGACCTCGGAGACGCGAGGCCGGCGCATGGCCGACGTGTTCGACATCTCGGAGGCAGAGGCGGGCATCTCGTGGACGAAGGATGCCGCGGGTCCATCCCCCGTTCGGAAGTCCCTCAAGCTGAGGGCCCAGGACGGTCGTCTCGTCGAATGCCGGGTCGCGGCCGCCGTCGTCCGAGACGACGGAGGCGAGATCGTCGAGATCCTGTACGCCCTCATGGCGACGGGCCCGGGAGGCCCACCCACTCGTGGCGGTCAGATCGCCGAAGTCGTAACGCCGGCGAGTCGTCCGGAATAGAGGGGAAGCCGGATCTCGTCCGGGGGAGATGGCTCCGAAGGACCCGAGCGCCTTCCGCGATGCCGGTTTGGGTCATCTCCCGGCTCGGTGCCGAGGCGTTCCAGAACGAATGGAGGTGGAGGAGAACGCGTTCCGCCGCGGTGAGCTCCACAAGCGTTCGATGCGGCGAGTCCTACCTGATCGTAGGCTCCAGATTCTCGGAGAGTATCATCACGCGGTAACCACCACGATGCGTTTATATATCATCGGGAGGGGTGAACGACCGTTCTCCCTGCCCACCGGGGGGGCCACTCGATGAGAGTCATTCTTCGCGACGACGAGTCCGGCGTCTCGGAAGTCATCGGAACGATCCTGATTCTCGCGATGACGGTCGTCCTGTTCGCGACGATCATCATCTGGGTCTCGAACATTCCGACGCCTGCCGCGACCGCCCGCCTCGACATCGAGGGGGACATGGTCCCGCTCTACGACCCGTTCGGGATCGAGGTCGCCGGCAACATCACCCTCCGGCACGTCGGCGGCGAGAGCCTTCCCGCGGCCGTCACGGTCGTCTATGTCACGGTCGAGCGGGGAGGCACCTTCGAGACGGAGGCTCTCGAGACGAGGGGGATCGTCCCGCCCCCGGCGATCAATGCGGGCGAGCGATACGGACTCATGGACGGCGCGGACGCGAGCTGGAACACCGGCGAGCGATGGAGCCTCACGAACTATTCGATTCGGCCGTCGATGGACGCCGTGACGGTTCAGATCGTGGACACGTCCCGTAGCATCCTCCTCTGGAGCCAGCTGCTGACGCCACCCGCGGGGACGCGGCCACCGGTCTTCCTCGAGAAGTGGGCGGATAACATCCCGACCACGGCGATCGTCGACCCCGTCGAGACCGGCCAGGAGTTCTGGCTGTTCGCGCGGGTCTTCGACCCGGACGGGGACCTCGACGCTGCATCCGTTTACGGCACGATCACCTTCTTCTACGGCACGCCAGACAACTGCGCGACGCCGCAGCGGATGTACGACGACGGGACCCGAGGCGACCTCGTCCCCTCCGACGGCATCTTCACCCTGAGCCGGACGTGCATGAAGTCACCGACCCTGGACTGGGACGGGACCCTCGTCCTGTTCAACGCGACGGACCGGCAGGGACACCGGACGACTTCCCGCATCACGCTGGATGTGGTCCCCGGACCCGACCTGGGCACGGGGCAGAACGGGACGGGAGGGAGCGGACGTCCGCAGAACTTGCGCTGGAACGGCCGCCAGGGATACAACGTCTTCAACGCGACGCAGTGGGACAAGTTCAAGTACGCGGCGAAGGAGACCCGCACGCTCCGGGCCTCCGAGGAGGTCATGGTCGTCGTCGGGAGCCTGGACCTGGAGAACACGTTCGTCCTGAACCAGTTCCTCTCCTGGGACCCGTTCAGCGGCTATCCGTCCCAGGCCGTGGTCTACGGATCGGCGAAATCGGTGACCCAGACGTCGGAGCCGTCCTCGACCCAGGCCTTTACTTTCCTCGAGTTCATCAACGGGTATTACATCTTCACGTACCGGTTCCATATGAACGACGCGGCGACCGTGGGGACGAACTTCTACCGCACGCCGACCCACCCGCCGAACTACTACTTCGCGCGGTACTCCCTAGACATCCTGCTCCAGTCGAGCAGCGGGATCCGGTTCAACACGACGGACAGCGTGAACATCACGGACGAGGACGGGTTCTACCGCAACTTCCCGCAGGTGTCGACCTACTCCGACGCGGGCTTCTCGCTCGCGACCCAGACGTTCGCGTCGACGGACGTCGTGTACGTCGAGGCGTCCATGTTCACGGTCGACCCGGTCGTGGACCCGAACGTGATCTTCGGGAACGTCATCATCAAGGACTACGCGGGCGCCACGCAACTGTGGAAGGCGCCCGCCGGCAGCCCCTCGAACAACGTGAACTCCCCGATCTGCAACGTTAACGGGAACTGCGCGTCCGGGGACGCAATCACAACGAACGCGATCCTCCGCGTGTACCGCTTCGCGATCAACCTGAGCCGCGCGGACCAGGACCCGTGGGTCGAGGGGCCGCAGAACTACGCCCTCACTCTCTCGAGCGTACGCGACACGGACGAACTGTACGCGTCCATCTCGACCCAGCTCGTGGTCGTCGCACCCCTGTACAAGCTTGACATCATGATCGGGAACAGCGACACGACGGCGAACGCGTGGGGCACCCACGACTACGGTTACTACTACGAGAACGTGAACGGGGTCGACCGGTGGCGCAAGGACCGCCTCGAGTTCTGCAGCGGCTCGAACTGCGCCCTCCAGATGCTCAGCGTGGCGTTCCTCGACTTCGACCAAGATGGCGACCTCGACAGCACGGGCAGCTGGAAGCGGGACACCCAGTCCTCCGAGATCAATCTGTACCGGCGGGACTTGGACTTCACAGGGAACGTGATCTTCACGCGCTTCCGTCTCGACATCCCGCCCAACGGCATCTTCTGCAACGATCTCAAGACGGGCGACCTGACGGGCGACGGCGCCCCGGAAGTCGTGTGCGGCGCGTCGAACGGCCACGTGTGGTACTACAAGAACGACGGCAGCTTCACGGCCGGCGACGCGACCACGATCACGGTCGACACGACGCGGCTCCAGGCGATCAACGGTATCGCGATCGGCGACTTCAACGGCGACGGCGCGAACGACATCGCGGTCGGCGGCGCCTCGGGCCGGGTCACGTGGTACCCGAACCTCGACGGCCTCGGCCAGTTCCAGAACACCGGTATCGTGGACGACTGGTTTGCCGAGGGCGAGCGGACCATCCGAGGTTCAATCCTCTCTGGGAGCTACCTAAACACGTTCGTGTCCGACGACTCCTACGAAGTCGTGCGCGAGGGCATCATCACGGAACCTGTCCAGTCGGGCACGACCCTGAACGCAGGCTTCGATGCGGACGCGTTGCCCTGGGCGTACTCGGACTGGGTCGACGCCGCGGCCGCGAGCGGCGCGTGGGTCGGCGCAGGCGGCAACCCGGGCGGGTTCGCCTCGATCACGACGAACTTCGACGCGAGCCAGGTCGTCGCGGGCTACTGGTACCAGGCCTTCACCGTGTCCGGCTCCCCGCCCTTCGCGGCGCTCCTCAACCTCGATTGGAGGATCTCCGCGTTCGGCGCGACGGGCGGCAGCACGCAGATGTATGCGTTCGTCGACGCGGCGGCGGGCGCGCCGGTCCTCGGGACGCAGGTGTGGGCCTCCGGGGCCGTGACCGCGGTCACGGCCTGGACCGCGGTTGTGAACATCGACGTGAGCACCCGGATCACCGCACCGGGGACGTACTACGTGAAAGTTGCGATGCGGACGCAGAATGCGGGCTCCGGCACCGCGACGGCAGGCGGCTTCGACAACGTCGCGCTCGCGTGGTCCTCGACGGGCGGCGATGCGAGCGAGCTCGAGCAGTACTGGCGCCTTGCCCTGCTCCCAACGCGGCCCGGCACGACGTACACGTTCAACCTCGAGGCGCGCCACAACGCGAACGGCGAGGGCGACAACTTCGTCTTCGCGTACTCGACGAACGTCGTCCTGAACAACCCGCTCACCGGCACGTACACGACGATGCTCTGGGTCAACGCGACGGCGGACCAGGCGTACTCCTTCATCCTGCCCGCGAGTGTCGCGGGGAAGGTCGTCTGGATCCGCGCGCTCGACATGGATCGCACGGTCGGGAACATTAGCCTCGACAGCCTCTTCGTCGACCGGATGTACATCAGGGCGGACACCCCCTCCGGGACGACCGGCTCGAGCCTGACGAACCCGGGGGATGCGACCGCGGTGAACTCGATCGACGCGGACGATCAGAATGGGGATAGCTACTCGGACCTCATCGTCGGCACGAATGGCGGGCGGCTGTTCAAGTATCTCGGTAGCGCGGGCGGCCTGCAGACGCCGGTCGGCGCATTCGCCGGGCCCTTGGGATCCGCCGTCCTTGGCGTGAAGTTCGGCGCGATCTCAGGCACGCAAGCCGGCCTCGAGGTCGCCGTGGCATTCGCGAGAACCGTGCGCCTCTATACCGCCTTCGGATCCACGGGTTCCCCGATTGGGGCTGACCTTTCGACCAACGAAATCGCCCCTCCCAACGGAGGCGAGGATATCTCTGCCTTCGGTGTAGGCGACGTGAACGGCGATGGATTGGACGACATCGTCGTAGGCACGACCTCCACCGGCGTGACGGTCAATGGCTATTTGCTGCTCTGGATCAACCGGAACAACGGCCTCACGTGGAGCCCCGTGGTCAAGGTCGACACCGTCGGCGCGAAGGTGTGGAGCCTCGCCCTGGGCGACGCGAGCAAGGCGCAGTACCTGGGCCGCTAGGGGTGGAGGGCGTCGAGGACGCCCTTCGAACGCTCGACCTCGATCACCGCGAGGATGCGGCGCGCCCGCAGCGCGATCTCATGGAGGCGGGACGCCATGTGCCGCTCTCGCTCGAGTTGCAACCGCGCGAACCCGGCGGATCGGTTCACCTCCGCGTCCCATTCGAGGACGAATTCCCGCGGGGTCTCCGCACGGAACTTCCTTCGCACCAGCTTCGAATGCGCGCGTCCCTGGAACAGAAGCTCGACGGCCCCGACCCACTTCGTGTACGCGTCCGTGTACGTCTCCTCGTCCATGTCGAGGGCCTCGACCCGCAGACCGCTCCCCTCCGCCGCGCGGAGCGCCTCCGTGAAGCAGGGCGGAGGCTTCACCGGGGTCTCCCAGGCGGAAAGGCCTGCGACGTACACCTCCTCCTCGACGTTCTCCGGAGCGACGGGCTCGCCCGCATGATGCCGGAGCCCATCGAGCTCCTCGGGCGAGATGCTCAAGGCCACGACATCCGGGGCGGTCGATGCGACGGCCCGGGCAGCCGCGATCCCCTCGCTCGGGAGGCCACGGACGACGGGGAACGCGAGGATGGAGGCTCGGCCGAGCCGGACCTCCTCCATCACCCTTTCCTCTCGTCGATGAGGTCCTCGACCGCCTCGATGTCCCTCGCCTTGCGGACCTCTTCGCGGGCGATGACAGGGATGCCCTCGATCGACCTGCGCATGGAGCGCCGCTCGACGAACAGGACCGCCTCCCTCTCGACCACGCGGCCGATGTTTGAGACGATGGCCGCCTTCCGCTCCAAGGTGCCCTGACGGTCCCCGACGCCGGTGAGCAGGACGCGGTCCTTCGACGTGAAGGCCTCGAACGGCGAGCGCACGGTCGGGAGGACGTCATAGCCAAGGTCCCGGAGCCGCTCGAACAGGTCCCGCTCGAAGGACTCGAGCTTCGCGAACGAATCCAAGACGCGTTCGACGTCCGCGGTGAACGCGAGAGGGTCGATGGGGAGGACGATGGGTTCCCCCAAGAACTCCTCGAGACGCGTGGCGACCTCCATCGTAGCGGACATCCCTTCGAGGTACATCTGGATCGTCCGGCGGGAGACGCCGGCGATCTCCGCGAGCGCCCCGAGGGAGATCCGCCGCTCGTCGCGCGCCCTCCGGAGGGCGCGCGTGTCGAGGTTCACGTACAGACCGCCCGGCGCCGAGAACACGAACGGGGGGACGCCCTCCTCAAGGAGATCGAGGAAGGTCGGGCGGGAGAGGATCGCGACGCCGAAGCGGCTGTACAGGACGCCGTCCTCGAGGTCCCCCGTGCCGCTGTGCTCCCCGACGACGAGGGGCACTCCCTCGAGGGTCTGCGCGATCAGCTTGAGTTCGTCCGCGTGGCCCTTCGAGAACGCGTCCACGTTCTGAAGGACCTTCACGAGGAGCAGGGTCCGGTCGCGACGCGCGACGACGTCGAAGCAGAGACCCCGCTGCGTGTGCCGCTCCGACAGGTAGAATCCGGTGCGGGCGAGGGCGTCCCGGACGTCGTCGAGGAGGCGGTCCCGGTTCACGACTTCAAGTAGGCCTATGCTTCTATATAAATCGGGGGGAGTGCGTTCCTCTACCCGGATGCGCGCCTCCCGGGCAGGAGAACCCTTTATCGGAGAGGCTTCCTTCGCCGGGCGCGTGACGGGGGACCTGCGCGCGGATCGGGTCGTCATCGACGACCCCGCAGAGGCGAGCGCGCTGCACAATCGAGGCTGGTTCGGGGAGCCCCGACCCGGGGGCGGTCTCGGACTGAGCCTCCTCGAAGCCGTCTACCTTGTGGAGGGAGGGCGGCTCGAGGTGCGACGGGATGGAGCGCGTGCCACGATGCGGGACCTGTTCCGCCGGGCGAGCGCCGTGGTGGACCAGTTCGAGATCCGATACCTCGTGTACCGGGACCTGCGGCAGCGCGGGTACGTGGTCGAGGAGCGGGAAGGACCCATCGACTTTCAGGTGTATCCGCGGGGCGGCGCGCCGAAGAAAACCCCGAGCCGGTACTGGATCGTCGCCCGGAGTGAGCGGGCGGTCTTCGATCTCGCCGAGGTCCTGGCCCGCGCGAGGGATGCGAGCGCGGTCCGCAAGAGCCTCCTCCTCGCGGTCGTGGACGAGGAGAGCGACCTGACGTACTACGCGGTCCGCGAGGCGGAGCCGAAGGGGCACGCGACGAAGGCCGACGCCCCGGGTCCCGTCGTCGTCCATTTCCTCGGGGACCGCGCGATGGTCGTCGACGAGGACCAGGCGAAGGCCCTCCACGCGTCCGCGTTCTTCGGGAAGATCGTCGGTCGAAGGCTCCAGCTGAGCCTCCTCGAGACCGCGTACCTCCTCAAAGAAGGCCTCGTGGAGGTCAGGAACGCGGACACGGACCGGCCGATCGGACTCCCGCGGCTGGTCCGGGAGGCGAAGGCGGTCCAGCCCGACTTCGAGCTCCGCCTCCGTGCCTACGAGGACCTCACAGCCCGTGGAATCATCGCGAAGACGGGATTCAAGTACGGTTCACACTTCCGCGCGTACGAAGGGGACCCGGACGCGCAGCATGCGAAATACCTGGTCCACGCCTTGCCGCAAGGACATCGAGGGATGTGGCCCGAGATCAGCCGGGCGGTCCGGCTCGCGCACGGCGTGAAGAAGCAGATCCTCTTCGGGGAGGTTGGGCATCGGGTCCGGTACGTCCGGCTGGAGCGGGTGCGCCCCTGAGACGGAGGACTCAGCCTCCGAGCTCCGTTGCGAGGACGTCCACGTAGTGGGCCAGTCCGGCGAGGTTTCGAAGGGTCGCGCGGACGAACGACGGGGTCGTCGGGTTCCGCCGGCTTCGGTCGAGAAGGAGGGCCACGAACCCGGACGCCGCGGCAGGCTCCAGGTAGTCGAGGCGGTCATCAACGAAGACGCACTCGGACGGACGGGCCCCGATGCGCTCCGGGATTGGAGTCCAGTAAGTCGTGCGGCTCTTCCGCGCGTTCTGGCTCGTGCCCGTGAAGACTCCGTGGAGCGCGTCCGGGAGCCCGGCACCCGTCAGGGCGCCGCGGGCGTTCGCGTCGCTCGCCCCCGTGGCGACGTACACGCGGTGTCCCGACTCTCGCAATCGTGCGAGGGCAGGCCGGGCATCCGGACAGCGGGCGTCGACGGTCGACATGAGACGGAACTCGAGGTCCCGGGCGAAGGACTGCGGGTCGTCCGGACGCCAGGAGACCCCGGCGCCCTCGAGGATCGTCCGGTAGTGGTCCGCGTCCAAGCGGTCGACGACGTGCGCCCAAGGCTCCGCGTCCCAGTCGACCTCGTCCACCCGGCGGACGTACGCGTCATAGGCCGTGTCGTGGGCCGCGAACCAGACCTCTCGATTCCCGCCGAAGCGCGCGACGAGAAGGTCCACAAGACGATCTCGGTAGCCTACTCTCATCCGGTCGGAATCCAGAAGGACCCCGTACAGATCGAGGAAGACGTGCACGGCGTCGGCGCCAGCCGGAGCTTTCGGCTTAAGCGTTGCGGCCCACGTGTGAAATACATCCCTTCGATTCCCTCCCGCACCGATGTCTCGACCCGTGCGGTCCTCCACGTTCAGCATCGTGGCCTTCGACCCGAAGACGAAGGATCTCGGCGTCGCGGTGGAGTCGAAATTCGTAGCCGTCGGCTCCGTCGTGCCGTACGCCCGGGCCGGGGTGGGGGCCGTCGCGACCCAGTCGTACGCGAACACTCGGCACGGCCCTCGGGCCCTCGCGATGTTGCGCCGCGGAACGAGCCCGAGGGACGTCCTGAAGGCGCTCATGTCGAGGGACCGTCAAGCGGCGCAGCGACAGGTGGGTCTCGTGGACGCCCGAGGCCGCGCGGCGTCCTTCACGGGCGACGACTGCTTTGAGTGGGCGGGGGACATCGTCCGGAGGAACTTCGCGGTCCAGGGGAACATCCTCTCGGGGAAGGAGGTCATCGAGGGGATGGTCCGCGCGTTCGAGTCGACCGAGGGGGACCTACCGACGCGTCTCCTCGCGGCCCTCGCCGCGGGGCAGCGCGAAGGCGGGGACCGACGCGGGCAGCAGTCCGCGTGCCTCCTCGTCGTCCGGAGGAGAGGAGGCTACGCCGGGATGAACGACCGGTGGATCGACGTCCGGGTGGACGATCACCCTATGCCGATCGAGGAGCTGGTCCGGGTGTTCAACGTGTACGATGCGACCTTGCTGAATCGGGCGGATCCTCGGGACGTCGTCGTCCTCACGCCGGCCGTCGTCCGGGAGGTCCAGCTCGGGCTGAGCGCGACCGGGTTCTTCCGGGGGCCCGTCACGGGGCGCTTCGACCGAAAGACCCGAGCCGCGTTCGAGGACTGGGCCGGGATGAACAACTTCGAGACGAAGTTGCGCCGGGACGGAAAGGTCTGGGGGAGCGTGTACCGGGTCTTCCGGGCCCAGATCGAAGCCCAATCGCGATAGGGCAAAAAAAACGACGCACGGCCACGGATGGCCCCAGGTCGGGTTTGTTTGGGCAACCCCCGCCGTGGGGGTTCGATACGCAAATGATTCGGCCCCGCTTCACCGTTTCGCCGTGCGACGGTACACATGACGGCCGCCGATCCACGTCGAGTCGACCGACATGGAGCCAATGTCCACCGGGTCGTGGAAGGGATCCCCCCGGAGGACGACGAAGTCCGCGAGCTTCCCCGCCGCGAGGGTCCCCTTCACGTCCTCCTCGAAGGAGGCGCGGGCGCCCCCCGAGGTGTATGCACGGATCGCCTCCTCCACCGGCAGCCTCTGGTGCTCGAAGAACCCGCTGACGGCCCAACGGAGACCGTACAGAGGCCCATAGGGCATCCCGTCCGACCCGAAACACAGGGGGACGCGATGCCGGCGGATCCGCCGGAACGGGGTGTTCCGACTCGCGCGATCTTTCCCCAAGCGGGTCTCGTACGTCCCGCCCGGGCCGCTGCA
>Ga0209341_10001767_pt1 | contig 21105 bp, 16 predicted proteins | sample RifCSP13_2_FD_184020 | JGI IMG/M metagenome (GOLD analysis project Ga0209341, IMG submission 184020) | Soil microbial communities from Rifle, Colorado - Rifle CSP2_sed 13_2 (SPAdes) (version 2) | ecosystem: Environmental > Terrestrial > Deep subsurface > Rock core/Sediment | place: Rifle... | reverse complement strand
GCCTGTACGGTGGCATAGTTTTCGCCCAGATAGGGCGGCATCGAGGCCTCCCCGTATCCGGTAACCCCGTCATAGGTTATTTCAGTAAGCATGACCGGCGTCGTGTTCCTCGATCCGGAGGCCAGCGTAAACACATGTTTTAGTTGAAGTACATAGGGTTTGAACTTCATGGACATGCCAGTCCCTTTCCTTTTACCAGCACCAACGCGTGCCGAAGAACCCAGCGATGCATAAGAGAAGCCGGCTCCTCCGGCAATGAGTCCGCAATAAGTAAGAAATTTCCTGCGACTGTTCATGGTGATGGTTGGTTTAAATACCAGGTATGCGATTTTAAGCCGGCAATTCCTCCCTCACCGGCTCCCCCGATCATCCTCCTGGCCATAATAAGTGATTTTCTCCGGTAGGAATCATAATTCAACCGGGTGGAATCGAGGCTGTTGATCATAACCCTTCCCGAAGCATGGATGTATTCGGAATTGCCCATGTAGACAGCTACATGGGTTATCCTCCCGGATGAACCTTCCTTTCTGCCGAAAAACAACAGGTCACCTTTGTTCAGCTGATCCGTACCGGTTGAAAGATCAACAGGTGAACCATAATTACATTGTAAGGAAGCATCCCGGGGAAGGACCATCCCGTTAATAAAAAATACTCCCTGGACAAATCCGCTGCAGTCAACCGCACGGGAAGATGTGCCCCCCCATAAATAAGGAATGCCCATATAGGTTTCAGCTGTGGTACAGATACTCTCTCCGGTTCCGGCTATCCTGCCGGCCCAATCATCAAAATCCAACGCTTCGGCTTTATTGATATAACCTTCACGGTCATCAGGCATGAGAATTTTATAAAATGAACCTTCCTCACCCGATTTAACCACAATGGAACCAATGACAAGATCACTGACCACGCCTGTTTTAGCAGGAGAGGCATACATCCATCCGGCATTTACCCGGTAAATAATCCTGTCAGCCTGTCTCCATCCGTCCATTTCTTCCGGCTTCATAAGCTGAACCGATGATTCTTCGGTCCAGGCAATATACCTGTCAGGAGTTTGTATCAACAGCCATGAATCTTTGTTCTTTAAGACCAGTACCGGGGTACCCAGGATGGCCTGTGATACCATTTCCGCGGTATGATCCGGTTGTTTTCTTAAGTTTGCCACACTCAGGGATATAAGTCCCTGCCAGAAAGGATTATTTACTGTATCCGGAAGAAGGAGGATGCTGTCAATAACCTGTAATCTATGCCTGCCCGCCGAGGTTAGCATCTCCTCCTTTGCCCCGGGAAATATGGTTTCCCCCTTCAGGATAAGTGATCTATCCTTACCCTGCTTCACCCATACCTCGCAAATGCCTTCCCTCCTGTCAGGGACCCACCTGTCAGCTATCGTGTTTATTTCCACCTGCACGCCGCGGTATATGGATGAATGACAAGCATACAGCAACATCATCATTCCCAGAAGCACTCCGGGTAATGTTCTTATGTATTTATACAGCCCTGATCGCATTAAATTCTAAAGTTCTTTTGCGTCACACCGTTCAAAAGTACGATGTTTATGTATTACATACGGTGTATTCCCGGTCAATTTATAAAATATCATTTCAAAAAATATACCGGCTTGCTTTCGGTATTGGTTGGGCTCACCGATGTAATGCTATAGGAATATTTTGAGGCTTTTGAACGGCAATTCCCGGGGAAAGTCATTGACAATGAAGATGTGACACAATATATGCCCTGCGGACCCCGGGAATCGTTTTGCTTTTCTTTGCGGTGCCTGTACAGGACAAAGTATTTGGTGTTCTTTCCTTTTTCCCATTGCAGCATGATCTGGCCGTCCTGTGGCAATAGTACCGGATTTCCGGGAGGATCGGGCATAACTGCTGAAATGCCGCTATTTGATGGTGGCAGTGCCGGGAACCGGTAAAGGTTCTTCAAAAGTTTTTCATTCAGCCGCTGTGGATTTCTTAACAAGACCTTTGCACTGAAAAAAATGTTACCGGCAATATTGGCGTACGTGCGGTTCAGTTCTATCTGGCGTATGATCTCACCTGACGATCTCCACGATTTGGCAGATGCTTTCCGGTCGATGCGATAAGGTGCCTGTCCGATATACAATTGCCTGCCCCGGGTGTTTTGGTTCCACCAGTCGGCAAGTACAGCGTAATCCGCTGCTTCCATCCCGATATGCCAGTAAAGCTGGGGTGCCACATAATCAATCCAACCTTCTTCCTGCCATTTCAGAATATCCGCAAACAAATCATCATAATTGGTTTGTCCGGCATGGGTTGCTGATCCTGCCGGATCCCTGTCCCTGTTCCTCCAGACACCGAACGGTGAAATTCCGAATTCCAGCCAGGGTTTAATCGACTTAATACTGTCATGAAGCTGTTTGATAATTAAATCCACATTGTTCCTCCTCCAATCATCGCGCCTGTTTTCGGGAAGGTCTGAGAAAGTCCTGAATGAGCTGTCATCCGGGAAAGGAACATTGGCAATACGGTAAGGATAAAAATAATCGTCCATATGAACCGCGTCAATATCATAACGCCTGACCACATCGCTCACCACACCTGCCACATAATCACGGGTTTGTGGAAGCCCCGGATCAAAGTATACGGTTCTGCCATATCTCAGGAACCATTCCGGATGCCTGCGGGTAACATGGTCCGGGGCTGTTAACATGCCGGTATCAAAAACAGCACGGTAGGGATTCAACCAGACATGGATATCAAGTCCCCGGCTGTGGCATTCTTCAATGGCAAATTCGAGGGGATCATAGTACGGTTCGGGGGCCTTGCCCTGTTCGCCGGTCAGCCATTGCGACCATGGCTCCAGGGATGAGTTGTAGAATGCATCTGCTGCAGGTCTGATCTGCAGGATTACCGTATTCAGATTGTATTGTTTAGCTATATCCAACATGCCGGTGAGTTCCTTTTTCTGGGTCCCGGTATCCAACCCTTTTGATGAAGGCCAGTCAATATTGTCAACGGTGGCGATCCACACGCCGCGCATTTCGTGTTTGGGATGGTTCTGCGCCATTGACAGCTGTGTCATTATGACAGCAGATAATAACAATATCAGGTTCTTCGCTGACATTATACCTCCTTTTTCCTGACACCAAATAACGGATCAATTTTCAGGAACGGTATCACCGCCATACCGGGCAAGGTGCATACCATTACGTAAACAAAGAAATTCTGATAACCAAGGAGTTCTTCAACAAACCCCGAAAGCATCCCCGGGAGCATCATTCCCAACGCCATCAGGGAAGTTCCGATAGCGTATTCGGCAGTTTTGAATTTACTGTTACCTACAAAAGATAATAAATAAAGCATGTAGGCTGTAAAACCAAATCCATAGCCAAACTGTTCCATCATAATGGCCAGGTAAATTCTTATATCGCCAGGTAACGGCTGAGCCCAGGCAATGTATAACAATCCAAGGTTGGGGAGGTTCATACATAGGGCCATCAGCCATATTAGCCTCTTCAGACCGTATTTCGCAGCAGTAATTCCCCCGAGTATTCCGCCAATTGTTAGTGAAAGGATACCAAGGGTGCCGTAGATGATGCCATACTGCGCCGAGGTAAGTCCAATTCCCCCGCTGGTACGGGAATCAACCAGGAATGGGGTTGCAATTTTTGACAATTGTGCTTCACCGAACCGGTATAGCAGCAGGAAAATGAGTGCAGGTACAATTCCCGGTTTACGGAAAAAGGATATAAAAACTTCGCCGTAAACGCGCAGGTTTACCTTTTCGGCAGATTTAACCTCTGCGGGATAAGGGAGCATGAACTTATGGTAAATTCCAAGCAACAGGAGGAATATTCCAAGAATACCGAGGGATATTGTCCAGCTGAAAGCAATATTGCCGGCAGTTATGCGGTATACGGCAGAGGTTTTCCTGCCGAGGTTCTGATCAACCTTAAAAGTGAACCTCACCGGCTTGTTCCAGTTTTGATCCGTAAATTCATATCTCCCGGTCTGCTTTTTCGACAGGCTTACATCTTTACTGCCAGATTTGTGGGTAAGGTTGAGCACGATTTTCTCTCCGGATGCAGGGGGTGCGGACAGGCTAACAAGGACCGAAGCAGAATCAATCTCAGAAATTCCTTTCTGATAAAGTGGAACTTTTACTTCCCGCGGGTAAATTAGAATTTGTGTTTTACCGCTGACCCCGGTAAGTGTGGTATCGGAAGGGGCAACCGTGCATTCTGCGGCAGGCAGGGCAAAGATGTTCAGCGATAGCGGGGTGAGGCCCGTCTTTTCCTGGATCAATCCCGCTATCAGGGGAAGCATCCCCATTGCCGTAAGCATGGCAATGCGGTAAAAAGTGCTCCTTATACCTACAAAAAAAGCCTGTTTGTGTTGATCCAGGGCATGCATGTAAAAACCATCAGCAGCAATATCATGACTTGCCGAAGAAACGGCAATGATGGCAAAAAGTGCTATGGTGACCGGGAAAAAAACCGTCAATGGCATGGCTGTACCAACCATGATAAAACCAATTCCCAGCAGCAGCTGCGTCCAGATGATCCAGTTCCTTTTGGTGGAAATAACCTCAACATAAGGACTCCACAGCGGTTTTATGGCCCATGGCAGGTATAGCAGGCTGGTCCAGAATGCCAGGGCCGCCACTGATATTCCCATGGTCTTGTATATCAATCCGGAAGTAACCATTACAATACTGTAAGGGATTCCCTGGTAGAGGTACAACGTGGGGATCCAGGCCCATGGATTTCGTGGGGTTCTCCCCGGTGTATTGTTCATAGATAACAATTGTATGAATACAAACAAATATTAGCTCCCGTTCCTTCTTCAATACCTTTTTCCAAGTGCCGCTCCCCTGAAATAATGCAACAGTATTTCCTTATACGAATACCCTTTTACTCCCATCACGGCAGCGCCAATCTGGCAAAGCCCCACCCCGTGCCCCCATCCTGCACCGTGCAATGTAAAACGGGTATCTGCTCCTTCCCCTGTCTTCTCAACAACAAAGGCAGAACTGTATAAATGTGTCGTTGACAACGCCTTCCTTATCTCAAGTTCTTTCCCGATTGTCATTGTTTTCCTTGTGCCTGCCACCTTCAGTTTAATAAGCCGTCCGGAAGCACCGCGTTGCACCGGCAACAAATCCCGGATCATGCCGAAATCTATACCCGTGCGGGTTTTGATCAGATCGCTAAGCTCATCAACAGTATAAGTCACCCTCCACCTGAAGAAATCACGGGTGGTCTGATCATAGTCATTCAGCACCTGTAACAGCACATTCCTGTCATCGGTATTGCAGAATGCCGGTGGCTGACCCAAAATCCAGTTCCGTGCATTTACTTCGTCCGAAAGTTGCATACGGTATCCCTCCGGAACTTCCGGGTTGTCAATTATCGTTTGAAGATAAGGATGGTTAAAGGGCTCCCAGGTATTTTCAAACAGTTCGGTTACTCCACCGCAACATTTTGAATAACGTGCATCACATATTGCTCCTTCATAGGTCAGAATTTCTCCATGGGTCTGATTTACTGCCTGCTCTACCAGTGACGTAGTTGACCTGGTAATACCCTGGTAACGCTGGCAATGGTCATCGGCACAAACATCAAAATACGCATGGTCTTCACGGTCATACCAACGGATGATTTCATCCTCTGTTTTAAACAACGTTTTGTACCCCCGGGTTCCCTTATGCAGGTTTTTGGTCTTATCGATCTGGGCCAGCAACCAGCTCCGTGAGATCACAGCATGCGCTTTCAGCATTTCTGCAGATGCGGTGGCGCTCATCTCCGATGAAATAACACTTTTCAGGTAATCTTCAACAGGAAGTATGTTAACTGCAGTTATCCCTTCATTTTCAGCCAGCAATTGCAGGCTTCCCCTGAATACCTGATCTTCTTCCTTTTGCCAGTGAAAATTGATCCCGATCATAACATTATGCAGGGTAAATGTTCCCCGGGTTACATCAACCGGATGGTATACAGTTCCGGGAGTAATGCTTTTTTCAACATCCGGTGCAGCCAGTAACACTTTCCCCTTTTGCCAGCTGGCCAAATAGGTACCTTCGCGGAGTAAATCATTCCTCAGATCGCTGAAATTGCCACTGAGACTGAATTTTATCTCTTTTCCGGAGAGAATGCCAACTTTTATTACCGGTGTTACTGCCATAATAAATGTCTTTTTATTCAACTGGTTTTTAGCGGTTTCTGATCCCAAGGCTATGCAGCATTTCCAGAAATGACTTATCATCAAAACATACCTGGCTGAGAATGTCAGCAATGTCCTCACTCCTGATCTTTTCAAAATCCTCCTGGCGCGGTACAATAAAAGCTCCGCCGAGATCAACACTGGCCGGACTGATCACTATCCTCCTGCTGCCCTCTTCAAAATACTGGGAAGGACGGTGCATTTTCCTGGGGAAAACATGAATGATCCATTCATCCTTTTCAAACCAGGCAAGTATGTTCATCATGGGTTCGTCGCTCCCTGTATGCAGAACCTGAAGCTGCGCATACAGCTTATTGAAAAAGCCGGCAAGTGCAGACAGATCATTCCCCTGCATGGTTAGCAGGTTCCTCAGATATAGCTGCCACCTGTAAAGCTTAATTCCATTATGCTGGTCGATGAAAACGCAACGGCCTGGATTAAAAAAATCACGTTCAACAGGCATAAGTCCTTTTAATCCGGCCTGAAAGTGAAAATGATCAGGAGCTGAGGCGCCACACAACGGTCCATTGTAAAAAACCACATAACCGGGCAGAGCCCTCGCCAGGTGCAACATATCCTCAAAATTATCGCGGATAAGCTGGGCTTTGTGGAGAAGACTCGGCACCGTAAGATGTTTGGTGAAAATTGGAAAGGGATTGACAAGAATTATGTAATCATCCCTGAAAATGATACCCTGTTGATGGACGGGCCGGTTATGGGGACAAAGGAAACAAGGCCGGGCTTCAATCGACCTGGCATCAATTTTTGCTGCCGAGGACAACATGCGTTTGGGATTAAATTGCAGGGTTATCTCAAAATTTTCAAAGAAAAAGCTTTTGATCTTTACCTTGCTCAGATCATGATAGTTCACCGAAGCCAGTTCCCAATCCCTCAGCTGGCTCTCAAATAAAAGATCGATTTTCCGTGCATCATCCATTTGCAAATCCTTTAAACCATCTGTCCTTCCTGCACATATCGCTGTCTTGCCCATAACTCCATGGTGCGTATCTTGTCCTTATAGAAATTAAATGCGTTTTGTTTATGGATGTCAATTGATGCATCCGAATTTTCCTCCCATCTCCTGCACAAATACAACGGTTCAAAAATCCGGCCTATCTGGTAATAACGGCTGATGGCAAGCCCTACTGCATAATCCTCACCATAACTCACATTGGGCACCAGGATCTTCCGGATCACGGGGGTATAAAACGCACGCGGTGCACCAAGTCCGTTTATTCTCAGCGCATTGTTCCTTCCGTTGCCGGGTGTCCATTCCTTATGATCAATCAGTCCCGGAGGTATTTCCTCCAGGGCAAAATTGACCATGCGGTAAGAACCAACAACCATAGCACATTGCTGACCATAAAATGCCCCTGCGATACGTTCAATTACCGTTTCATCAATATACAGGTCATCACTGTCGAGCTGAACAGAGAACTTTCCGCATAAGGGATGCATGATAGCCTCATTCCAGCATCCGCCTATACCCAGATCTTTTCGTTTGGGTACCACATGAATGATTCGTTTATCCAGGGCCGCATAAGATCGGATAATATCTGTCGTCCCATCGGATGAATGATTATCCACGACGATCAGGTTGAAGGCGAAACCTGCTTTTTGTTTCAAAACCGAATCCATTGCGTCGGTTATGGTTTTCACCCGGTTCCTGACCGGAATAACCACCGAAACCTCCGTTTTAAAATCTTCCTGGTCAAAACGTATCGGCTTAAAAACCGGTTGAAGCCATGCATTTATGTTCTTAAGGTGGTTTGTGCATGCTTGTTCCATTTCGAGCTGCATCTCATGATTTTTCGGATCAACATAATCAAATTGTATCTCTCCCGACTTCCGGCTATCCGGATCAACCCGGGTATATAAAAATTCGGGAACATGAACGATCCTGTGGTGCTGTGAGATCCTTAACCGCAGATCGTATAATCCGGCAAATCCGTAACCGGCATGCATCTGTGCAGCCGCTTCCTTCAGCGCGCCCGTATTGAACAAGAGCAAGGAACCAAAATCGAAATCATCCCGCAGGCTGCCATCCTGGTATTCAATTACCGGGTTGGGGACCATGGTGCCTTCTTTCATTACATAATAATCGGCATATACCATCCCGGCTGCAGTGCTGTCGGCAGCCTGAACCATTCTTTCCAGCGCAAAAGCACCCAGCTGTACCGGCCGGGCGCCTGTGCAAACCAGGGAATAATCGGTATTTGCCTTACATGCGACCTCACGGATAGAATCTGAAGATCTCATGGAAGGGACCTCAAAAACCGGAATATTTTCAGGGAAGCCTGAAGAAGGTTCAATTTTTATTCCCTTGAGCACAAACGCTGTTATTCTCTTATCCATGATAATCCTGTTATTTTTCAAAAAAATCCATGACCTGACGCATGAAAGTCACCCGTTGTTCATGCGAATCGATTGTCTCAAAAGGAAAACCGAGCACAATAACCCGCCAGGGGCCCCGATAAGCAGTCGCCGCACTGCTTGTGCCGTAGGTATAGCGATAAATGCAGAAGGCATCTTCCCCGGCCGGCTCAATGGCGTCGGGTGACTCAACCCGGTACAGTTCGGGACTGCTACCGGTATTGAAACGCAGCTGCGGGCAAAAGTATTTTTCTGCAAGTCCGGTAGCATAAACATATCCGAGGTTGGTGGCATGGTTTGAACGCCAGCTGAAATGCAGTGTTTCACCCGCGAACCGGATAGCTGCGGAATCTTGGTTTTCAACCATATCCGTGCCCACATAGGCTCCGGAAATAAAAATATTCCCTCCGCTTTTTGCAAAACGGATGAGCGAATTCATCATGCCCGGCGTAAAGAGGCGATATTGAATAACGGATGTATCGCGAAAATCCGCCGTGCCCCGTTCCTCACCAAATATCAAATCTACCATCCGGTAACGGCTTACAGGGAAAGATCCGGATTCAAAGACCTCATCGCTAACCGAAACAAAGGAATAACCGGCATCACGGAGCGCTCTGCCGTGTACCCGCGGAAAATCGAACGAATTTCCGGCTAGGTATTGTCCTTCCTGATCGGCAAAACTTGCGCCCCATCCCTGACTGTCATCGTGCTTCCAGTCGGAATTCCGGCTGAAATCATATTGTTTGCCGGTATGACTGTGATCCATACCCCGGGAAACCCCTTCGTCTTCCCACCAGGCAATGCCGGCCATATCACCCTTGTCAAAAACAGCAGGTCCGCATATCCTGTCAAAAGCATTGACGATGAGAACCGGACTTCCCTGTGATGAGAACAATGCCACTGAAACAACTTCACCCGGAAAGCTTTCTCCACCGCTGTTAAGGGCTGTAACCCTGAAACTGTATAAAGTTTGCCAATTATCAAGTGCAATTATCATACTTGTGTCCGTAGTATACTTACCATCAGCAAAGCCATTATCTTCCTCCTGCCTGTAAACCATGAATCCTGTGGGAAAAGAAGATGGTTCAAGCGGATCAGCAACCGGACTCCAGCTGATCCTTATCCCAAGTCCTTCCAGGGATTCAATTGCCATGTGGTCCGGGGGTAGAGGTTGTATAATCGCATCCCTGCCTTCCTGGCCTGCAAGAAAGCGGGCCATCCCTTTATAAATAGCCCTTGACGCTGCAAATTTGAAACGCGGATCAAGACCATATTGCATATCAGCTATATTCTGGTGAGAGAGCAATTCAAGCAACATGGCCGGAACGTTGGGCCGCCATGCCTCGGAGTACTGCTTATCCCAAATGGCACGGCGTGTCCATTCCGGATCAAATAAAACCCCGATATCCGATACGATCTGTGATTGTATAATATCGGTAAGATCGCGGCTTGCCATTTGAGACCTTCCGGAAGGAAATATGCCATTGTTCTTGAATGTGCTGTAAATTCCCAGTGTGCCAATGACCGAATCATTCCAGGTAACACCTGCATCGGTGTGAAAAGCAAGGGCAAGCTCAACCGGTAAGTTCAGACCTTTTTCACCCGGATTTTTTGTAGGCCCCGAAGGAGACCCCACCAGATAATTTATCCATTCTCCGCGCGACATATAATCATCGTTGTAGTCATTCTGTCCTTTGTTGAGGGTATAAACAATTGTGTCGGGCATTCCCGCATACTGAAGAAAATACCGGGATCCTTCCATCCACCTGGGCCTTCCGCTTGTCCTGTACCGAAAACCATTCCCGGGTTTACGGGCTACATTGCCCATTCCCCCCCCAAAACGTACTGCATCGGCCGTTATTGATCCTTCGGTTCCGGAACCATAAACAATGACCGATCCCTTGTCCGGATCCAACCCCCGGTGGAAATGAAATGTACCCAGATAAGCCCAGGTGGCAGCTCCCATAGTCTGATTCAATAAAAACCGGTTTGTACCGCCTGAATGGTTAACATCACAGCGAACATCATCCCGGTTATTTTCTTCGCTCCCCCATGAAACGTAAACGGCATAATCTCCGGATTCCGGTATTTCAGGAATGTACTTCAGCTTGGCGGTATCGTCCGGCATACAGGCTATCTTCAGGTAACTTCCCATTACAAAAGGATTCTCACCGGTGAAAATCGTATCCCGGGGAAGAAATCCACCTTTTACTGATTTCTCCCAGGAATTCTTCCCGTTTACAATTTCCAGCCTGGATGCCCCCTGTATTGTGTCGTTGTCAACAACCACCTCATGAACCTGCGTGTCACGCTCGCGTGGTATGATAACAGTTGCACCCGCATTTTCAAGCATGGGAGCCAGGTAGGATACAACGAAAGAAAAAGGGAAAATATCCTCCACCGTTCCATACAGCCGGGCCCGCTGCCATCGCCAGCGATCCTGCGCCTGGTCATAAAAATAACCGTGACTTGGCCACAGGGCGATGTGGTTACCAGAAAGTCCCGAGGAAAATACAGGCCGGGAGGTATTTGTCACCCATGCCGGACCTGCAAATGGCTTTGAATTGCGGCTTTCATCAGGCAGCAGGGTAGAATCACGGAAGTAGTTGGGTATGTATTCTTCCAGCTTACGTCCCCGCGCAAATAACTGTATCCCATACTGTTGAAATGGTTTCCCCAGTTGTTTGCCTATCTTACTCTCCAATTGCAGGAGCCATCCGTTTCTGATGGGCAGGTGTGTAAGTGTGGGACTGAAATAAAGTCCCACGGTATGTTCCCGGTAATCAACCCGAATGCTGTCAAGTCCAATTACACCTGTATGCTGCCATCCTTCAAACAATCCGGAAAGATCCTGAAATAGCCTGATGGCCTTTCTTTCCAGACGCAGGTTTTTCCGGTCGTTATCCTGGGAGTTGATATTCCCGCAACAGGAGATCCCGATCAAAATCAAACCTGTAAGGATATATCCGGATCTTTTTTTATTAAAACTTGAAGGGCGGTTCATACTTAAGCCGGATAGATTTGGGGTTCCTTTGGTAGTTCAAAAATAGAAACTTTCAGTTAAAAAAGTTGCATGTGTTTTGCAGATTATCGGTCCCGCATAAACTGCTTATTATATATTTGTAGAAGATAAGCACCGGGCAATGATTTTATTAAGTGACAGTGGATCCACCAAGACAGAATGGTGTCTGGTGAATGAAAACACAGGGACCCTGGAAACCTGCCAGACCAGCGGAATTAATCCCTATTATCAGGACGGGCAAACAATTTACCGGATCCTTCAGAAAGAATTCAGTCTGGTCCTTCAGGCACCGGTGAGCATTTATTTCTATGGAGCCGGATGTGGAAGCGATAAAGCCAGGGGAATAGTCCGCAGTGCGCTGAAGGATTATTTTAATGCCTCATCACTTGTTATCGAAAGCGATCTGATGGCTGCAGCCCGGTCCTTATGTCAGCGTAAAGCCGGCATAGCATGTATCATGGGTACAGGATCCAATTCCTGTTATTTTAATGGTGAAGCAATAGTCCAGCATGTGCCCGCCCTGGGATATATCCTGGGGGATGAAGGCAGCGGAGCTGATATCGGGAGGAGGCTGATTGCGGATATATTGAAAAAACAACTGCCTCCAGCAGTATCCGATATCTTTTTTAAAACGTATTCGTACACCCCCGATCAAATTCAGGAGCATGTTTACAAAAATCCGTTCCCAAACAGGTTCCTGGCACAATTCACCACTTTTATTGCAGATAATATCCAGGAATACAGCCTGCGTAACCTGGTGAAATCGAGTTTTAACAAGTTTTTTATCAGGAATATAAGGCAATATCACCATGCCCGCGAATTACCCATAAACTTTACGGGCAGTATTGCATGGTATTTCGGGGAGATCCTGCAAGAGTCAGCCGATGATAACGGGTTTCATGTGGGTACAATTACCCGGTCACCTATGCAAGGATTGATAAAATTTCATACTGTGCCTGCATTTAACGCATAAAATAATTGTAAATTTCGTTAAATTTCAATTGGTTTTAACCCCAAACCTCAAAAACTATCCTCCATGAAAAAGCTAATCATCCTGCTGTTGGTTTTCGGTTTTTCATGCGCTATAGTTCCTCTCACCGGCAGAAAACAATTTGCCTTTATTCCTCTTGAACAAATGATGTCACTGAGTGCCGACAGTTACAGCCAGGTACTTAAGGAATCCAAATTGTCCACAAACCAGAAATACAATACATCGGTCAGGAATGTTGGTCAAAACGTTACCGTGGCCGTCAGGCAATATCTTAGGAATAACAAAATGGAGGCAGCCATTGAAGGTTATCAATGGCAATACAACGTGATCGTTTCTGAAGAACTGAATGCCTGGTGCATGCCGGGTGGTCAGATAGCCTTTTATGAAGGCATAATGCCTGTCTGTCAGGATGATAATGGGGTTGCGGTAGTAATGGGACACGAGATCGCACATGCCATTGCCAGGCATGGCAATGAAAGAATGTCGCAGCAGCTTGTCATTCAGATGGGAGGCATGGCGTTGACCGAGGCAATTAAATCACAAAAGGAAACAACCCAACAGCTTGCTCTGCTGGCCTTCGGAGTAGGATCCACACTCGGTGTGATACTTCCTTACAGCCGGACCCATGAAAGTGAGGCAGATGAAATGGGTTTGTATTTCATGGCCATGGCCGGGTATGATCCCCGTGCAGCCCCGGCTTTGTGGGAAAGAATGCTCGCGAAAAGCGGTGGTGCCCGCCCTCCGGAATTCCTGTCCACGCATCCCGATCCGGCAAACAGGATCAATAACCTGAACAGGATTATGCCAAAAGCAATGGAATACTACCGGGCCAGCCAGAAATAGTTTTGGAATCATTCGCCTGCCGATGGGAAAAATATCGCCGGGAAGTGTGAGTCCCGCCTGCTGTGGACCGTGCTATTTTCTCTTCTTCAGGTCCCGGATGAACTCTTTTAATTCCTCTGTTTCACGTCTTACCTGAACAATAAAGCTGTTGTCATCTATGGTACCTATTGCTGCTGTCATTTCAGCATCGTTCCTGAAAGTTGACCTGCGGAAAGGATTATCATAATCCTTTTTCCGTGTTAAATATACCTGGTCAGAGACGTATTGCTGTATTGCGACTGCCTTGTCCAGTGCCCGATCCCAATCAGTTTTCGTAAGTGTCTCTTTTCCGGTTATTTCACAGAGTACAGCAAAGGCATGCTTCTGCTTATCAAGCTTATACTTTCCCCAAAGCTTATCATACCTGACATGAATGTCTTTCCATGTAGCAAGTTTACCCGTACCGATGTCGGCCCGTAACGTGTCAAGGTCTTTTCGCCGCATGATCTGCCCGCCCAGGTTAACCCATTCCTTTTCACGTTTACCTCCGAGGGTTTTGCACATCAAAGCGACAGTAGTTTCAGGATTTGACCGCCAGTAGTCGATCAAATTCATCATTGCATAGTAAACCATCATTTCACCGTAAGCATGATATGCCCTGGGTGCTTTCAGAATCAGCACCTTTCGCCTGGTATTTTCCATATCTTCACCCAGCACTTCCAGTCCGCTCACGGCTTCTTCATTCCCCGAAAGGAGTTTTTGCCCCAAGCTAACCAGTTTGCCCTCATCCTGTATTTCCGGATTATCTCCTTGCTTGCGGAGACTGGCCTTGGCGGTCCAGATTTCAAGCAACCTGCGGGAATGAATAATTTCTTCAACTGTGTCGGGCGCAAGGGCCTCAAATTCAATATGCTGATTTTTATTAACCCGTTTATCGCGGTTCACAAATTTCCAGGAATTCCGTGCAAGGGCATACATATTGAACAGCCACCAGTAAGAGGGCATTATTTCCAGCCTGTCTTTTGCCGTATTGTTGTTCAGCAATGAAAATGGCAACGGGATATCGAGCTCTGCGGGATAATCCGATTTGGAAAGCAATACAAAGGATGCAAACCGGCAGGAATGCTTTACACTGGTGCATAGTCCGGGCCAGAATCCCCGTCCGGCCTGGATTTCATTGTCGTTAGCCCGGCTGTTATGATTGGAGCCTATGGTGGCCCCTGCCGCCATATTACTTTGCCCCATTACAACCGCTGCAATTAAAAAGGAATTATTATGGTGCTGTTCGTGTGCGGGAAAGATGAGGTTGTTCAGTACTTCACAGCAGGATATCGTAGAATTGTCCCCCAGGAATGAATTGATCAGCCTTGCACCATATTTCAGGTTTGAATTATTACCCAGAATAAACTTCACGGCTTTGCAGCCATAAAAGATATGACAGCCATATCCAATAATACCGTTCACCAGTTCCACACCCTCTCCGATCTGAGTAGGCTCCTTTGCTGAAGAATTGATGGTCAGGTTTTTTAGTTTGTTTGCCCCTTTGATATAACAGTGTGATCCGATCCTGACATCCTTCAGTATCAGCGAGTTTTTGATCACACACTGGCTTCCGGTAGTTCCATAATAACCCCGGCGATTGTCGAAGCTTTTTTGTGTGATCTCCTTCAGATTTTCGATAAGGGCTTTGTCATCCCTGTATTTTGCCCATAAATAGGCATCAGCAGTTATCATGCCGTCAAAAGGAAGAACCTGCCGGCAACCCATCTCATTCATCAGATCAAGCCATGTTCTGACGCTTTCAGATTCCCCTTCTTTGATAATACCGTTGCCGAATTTTGCATGATCGGTCGTATCCATTTCATGCACATTGAAAACAATGCAACGGTCACCAATGATATAGTGCGCCAGGTAATGAACCTCATGAACTGCAACATCGTCCCCGATATCACAGGCAACTATAAGGCTGTTGGTTATTCCAACCGGCACTTTTAAATCGTGATGCTGGAGAATTACATTGCGCACCCGACCTATTCGTACCAGCCCGAAAAATTTGTTGTTTTTGATCTGGTTGGTGTCAAACTCGTCGGTTACCATTATTTCATCCCAGTTATCCGCATTATTGTTGTTTTTTACAAGCCTTTCCACTTCGTCCGACCGCAGGTTACGCCAACCCGACGCAGGGTGATTGGCCTGTTTGTTACGCTGATAATATTCATCCTTCCCTTTGGGTAGGTATTCCGGGGGAATGAAACCTTTTCCGATACTTTCAGGTGGCACAATCAATACTTCATCCATATGGCGGTGATTTTAAATATACAGTCGTTCCAAATTTAAAATAATTCATCACATGCTGTATATAAAACCGCATTAACATTTGGATTATATGCCATTTCATGCATGCGATAAAGAATTGATCCTTAATCAAAAAAAATATTGCCGCATTAACCTGGAATTGATAATAAATATATCTTTATGAAGCAAAAGATCATACCTAATAAATACATACACCATGAATTCTATAAATAAAACAGCTTTGTTCAATGCAAGTTGCGTTGCATTGGTAGTTACAGCACTGGCATTTGCTACAAGAGGTTCTTTTGTTGAAATTTGGGTTAAGGAATTCAACCTTACCCACACACAGGTGGGATGGATTGTTGGAACTGCGTTCTGGGGCTTTACCCTCGCCATGGTTTTTGGTGGTCCCCTCGTAGATATCATTGGTATCGGGCGTATTCTCACCATTGCTTTTATTTGTCACGTTACCGGTATTGTTCTTACTATTTTTGCCACAGGATTCTGGACCCTGTTTATTTCAACCCTGTTTGTGGGTATTGCTAATGGTAGCGTGGAGGCTGCATGTAATCCGCTTATTACCAGCATGTATACCGATGAAAAGACGCGACGGCTGAACCGTTTTCATGCCTGGTTCCCGACAGGGATTGTAATTGGCGGTTTGATGGTGTATTTTTTCACCAAAATGGGCATTGCCGACTGGAGGTATTCCATGGGTGCCATGCTGATACCTACCCTCTGGTATGGCCTGTGGTTCTTTAAAAAAGAATTTCCCCAGACCGAACGTGTTGTTTCGGGATTTACCTATAAACAAATGCTGAAAGCCTGTGTAAGTCCGTTATTTATTTTTATTGCCTGTTGTATGATCCTTACGGCAGCAACGGAACTTGGAACCAATCAATGGATTGCCGCGCTGATGTCTAATGTTACCGATAGTCCGATACTCCTGCTGGTTTGGATTTCGGGAATCATGGCGCTGACACGACAGTTTGGCGGTACACTGATACACAACATGAAATCCACCGTGGTGTTACTCACCTCTGCGGCACTGGCATTTATTGGTTTGCTCCTGTTGGGACATACCGGCGGCGTAATGGTTTTTGCGTCTGCTGCGATTTTTGCACTGGGAGTTGCTTTTTTCTGGCCCTCCATGCTGGGTTTTGTGTCTGAAAATATTCCGCAGAGCGGAGCACTGGGACTCGCAATTATGGGTGGAATAGGTTTTCTGGGCGGTGCAATTGCACAGCCGGTCCTGGGTGCGATTTTTGATGCCCGGACCAGGATAGCCATACCTGCTAATCAAACCCTGGAAGCATTAAAATCTGCCCTGCCCGGATCGACGGAGGCATCGGTTTTGGAACAGGCACAACTCACCGCAGGGGCTCATACACTCCTTTACGTTGCTATCGTCCCTGCCGTGTTAATTCTTGCTTTTACCTATCTGTACATCTCCAAAAGAAAACATCTGGCGAAATAAAAATACCGGGTTATCGCAATCAATGAGGATGGTAAGAATACCCTCGTGATTAAGGACAACAGCACCGGCGAAAATGTTGACTTTCCGCAAATTCCCGACGGATTTGTTAAAAAGGAAAATGAAATAACCGGATACGGTCAGATATTGGCGTTTCTGGATAAGTACCTGAAAGGGGTAACAACGGAATAAGACAAACATAAAAGGAATCGTTTAAACGATCGTTATCTGAAATTCATTTAATACATGCAAATACATCATCGTCACAGCATACGGCTGAAACGTCATGATTATACATCAAATGGTATGTATTTCATTACTATTTGTATCCACAATCATCATTGTTTGTTTGGCAACATTGAAAACAGGAAAATGCAACCAAATCCGTTTGGTCAAATCGCCCGGGATCAATGGTATGAATTACCCAATCGGTTTCCGGATTTGGAATTGGATGCATTTGTGGTAATGCCCAATCATGTCCATGGAATATTGATATTGGATGATACCGTATCATCCGGATTAATTGAAACACACGCAGGGGCGGGTTTTACACCCGCCCTTGTGCCCGAATCCGGCAGGGCGACCGCAAGGGTCGCCCCTACGTCGGTTTCGAAAATAATTGGTATGTATAAATCATTGGTTTTGCACCATGCAATTCAATATATAAAATCCAATTGTCCGGATATGTTACTGGGAAAATTATGGCAGCGTGGTTTTTATGATCATATCGTCCGGGATCATCGGTCCTATGAAAAAATTGCAAATTATATCATCAATAATCCCACCAATTGGCATAATGATAAATTTTATGGCAGAACAATCAACTAATATAAAATCCCCAATGACCAGCAGATCACAGGGGATTTACAATTTTGTGGTCCCACCTGGGCTCGAACCAGGGACTCCCTGATTATGAGTCAGGTGCTCTAACCAGCTGAGCTATGGGACCTCAGCTTTTAAGGCCTGCAATATTAGTAAATTGTTTATAATAATGCAAAGGGTTCTCAAAAACACAACCCACAACCCACAACCCACAACATCTTCAGTTCCTATTCCTGAATCTTATTGAGTGTGTATGTCAGCATCTTCAGGATCTTATCCTGGTTGGCGGAGATGAGGTATTTTTTTTCTTCCGGATCCGGGGGTATATCGCTTATCCGCCAGGAATCATAGCCTGTGCAAAGCGACAAGGCTGCGTAGGACATGCCCAGTTCGTTGGCCAGGATCACTTCGGGAGCGGTGGTCATATTGATAACATCAGCTCCCCAGTTACGGTAAAGTTTCGACTCTGCCCTGGATGAAGATCGTTGCCCGTCAATAGAAATAACAAGGCCTTTGGTATGGACTGTAATTCCCTGCACAATAGCTGATTCGATCAGGTGGTCACGCAATTCCCCGGAAAAGGGTTCGGCCATGGATATATAATTGCTCTCCCCGGGGTTAAGTTCCTCAATAATTCCGGTTACCGGGTGCTTTGTCATATCAATGAACTGGTCCATAATAATTACCTCACCCGGACAAATCTCCTCCTGCAGGCTTCCGCAGGTACTGGTGGCAAGTATATAGTTACATCCCAGCATCTTAAGGGCATAGAGGTTTGCCCTGTAATTGATTGTAGTGGGTGGCAACGCATTGTCCTTCCCGTTTCTTGCCAGATGGATCACTTCCAGGCCGTTCAGCATCCCGGTAAACAACACCGGAATGGGCTTGCCAAAGGGGGTATCTACGGATATCTCTTTTACATTCGACAGGTAATCGGGTATGGTATGGCCTGTTCCACCAATAATTGCTGTTTTCATTATAAAACCGGGTTTAAGTTTTTTCAGGAAACATTGCAAATATACTTTTTTTGTCCGCTTGTGAAATTCCTCTTTCAGTAATAATTCCTGATACCAGTCGGGCAGGGGTTATATCAAACCCGAAATTCAAAACCGGCGTGTCTCCGGAAATGATCTCCACCGTCGAGATTTTTCCGTCTGCCAGCCCTTCCATGCTCCTGATTTCACTTCCGTCACGTTCCTCAATGGGGGTTCCGGATGCACCTTCCCCCAGTTTCCAGTCGATCGTGGAGGAAGGCAGAGCCGCATAAAACGGGATATGATTGTCATAAGCCGCCAGTGCTTTCAGGTAGGTGCCAACTTTGTTAACCACATCGCCCCAGGGTGAAGCGCGGTCGCTTCCCACTATCACCATATCCACCATCCCCTGCTGCATCATATAACCCCCTGCATTATCAACAATTACGGTACAGGGCACGCCATGCTGCTGAAGTTCCCAAGATGTAAGCCTGGCTCCCTGGTTGCGTGGCCTTGTTTCATCCACCCACACGTGAACTTTAATTCCCCGGTCATAGGCGAGGTAAATGGGCGCTGTGGCCGTTCCATAATCGATACAGGCCAGCCACCCGGCATTGCAATGGGTAAGTATATTTACGGGTTTCCCGCCATTTTTCCTGCTCATGTCTTCGATCAGCTTCATGCCATATTGTCCTATTTTCAGGCAGTTGGCCCGCTCTTCATTAATTATTGACAGGGCAACCTTCCTGGCTGCATCTATCATCTCCGGTTTGTCTCTGCCCTGCCTGATGGTCTCCGAAGCCCGGTCGACCGCCCATGCCAGGTTAACCGCGGTGGGTCTTGATGATTTCAGCATGTCTGCGTTACGGGCAATATAAACTTCCGAACTATCGGTGCCGCTCATATTTACCAGTGCAAGATACATACCCAGCGCCCCGGCTGCGCCGATAAGGGGAGCGCCACGCAAATGCATGTCCCGGATTGCCAGGTACATGTCCCCGGCAGTACGGAGATCTTCAATCCGGAAATCAAAGGGCAGATACCGCTGATCAATGATCTGTACAACGGCAGGATCATCCCTGTTTATCCATATGGTTTCAAAATGATCGCCCTTTACTTTCATATATGATTTGAAAACGCTTCTTTTGTACTTTAAAATAAAAGTAATGAATTTATCCGAAGTAATTCATAACGGAAAATCTGAAATTAAGAACATTATTTTCGATTGGGGCGGTGTAATCACTGACCTTCATCTCGATGCCACCAAAATTGCCTTTCAGCAGCTGGGTCTCACTATTTTCGATGAATCGGTCCCCCACGTCCCGCATGATAAACTCTTCATACCTTTTGAAACCGGGAGGATCTCACCGGAAGAATTCAGGAACATGATCAGGAGTATGTCTGCCACCCCGCTGACCGATGCAATGATCGACAATGCCTGGAACGCCATGCTCGGAGAATTGCCTGCCAAACGCTGGCACCTGCTCCAGGAGGCCAGGAAGAAATACCGTACTTTTCTGCTAAGTAACACCAATGCCATTCACCTGCCCTATTATTCCGGACGGATATTTAAGACTTACGGTACCAACGGGTATTTCCACCTTTTCGAAAAAACCTATTTCTCTCATGAGCTGGGGATGCGAAAGCCCAACACCGATATTTTTGAATATGTATTCCATGATGCCGGCATCTCCCCTGCAGAAACCCTTTTCATTGATGATTTTATCGAAAACATCGAAACAGGCAGCAAGCTGGGGATGAAGGTGTTCCACCTCAAAGCGCCTTACACGCTGGCCGACTTATTCGAAAATGACAGCCGTTGACCGATAAAACAATAATTTCAACTTTCCGAAGTTAATTCTGTTATCTAAAATAGTCATTTTATGTTAATTGCCATGAAAGGATATATACTGTCATTTATTCTGCTCACCGTTTCTTCCTCCGCCCTCTTTGGGCAGCCACTGGTAAAAGCCACCATTCTCCTGAAAGACGGTAAATCCATTGCAGTGCACCATTTCGGCAAATTAAGCTGCGAATCCAACCGGTATGCCAGGACTTTTACTATCCTGCGGGGAAAATACAACGGAAGTCCCACCGAGATCAGCGATTACAAAGATATCAGCAAACTTGTATTCAGC
>Ga0209341_10001764_pt1 | contig 21120 bp, 13 predicted proteins | sample RifCSP13_2_FD_184020 | JGI IMG/M metagenome (GOLD analysis project Ga0209341, IMG submission 184020) | Soil microbial communities from Rifle, Colorado - Rifle CSP2_sed 13_2 (SPAdes) (version 2) | ecosystem: Environmental > Terrestrial > Deep subsurface > Rock core/Sediment | place: Rifle... | reverse complement strand
GCTTTGACTTGGTCTGCAGTAGGCATAATGTTTCGAAAAACCCTTCGTTTCAGGTTTATCCGCTTTTTTTTACAATTTTACAAGATAAACACACCGATAACCATGATCCAGTAAACGGAAATAGAGGCAACACAGAACAACATCTAAGCCAGGAATTGCGGCCGCCCAAAGTACGGGCGAGTCTTGAATCTGATTTCGCCAGTCAGGTTCAAGTGGTTCAACACTATAAGATTAGCTCGGTTTCGGAGTTCATTGATCTTTTGAACCTTCCTGGACCCGGGGTCAGGCTTTCGTTTCTGGACAATCTTTGCGCATTCTCATGCTCGATGGCTTACCTTCTACAGTCTCCGGTCCAAACTCCGGTACTGAATCGCCTCGGAGACATGGGCGGGCTGGATCTCCTCGGATCCTTCGAGGTCGGCGATGGTGCGGCTGACTTTGAGGATGCGGCTGTAGGCGCGGGCGCTCAGGCCCAGTTTATTGATCGCCACTTCGAGCAGCTTTTCTCCCCCTTCTTTGACCGTGCAGAAGCGCTTGATATCTTTTGTTCCCATCTGGGCGTTAGCATGGAGACCTTTTTTCTGGAAGCGATGGAGCTGAATGGCGCGGGATGCGTTGACTCTTGAGCGGGTGATTGCAGACGGCTCACCTGGATCTCGGCTTGCCAGGTCCTGGTAGCGGACTGCAGGTACTTCGACTTGAATGTCAATCCGATCGAGCAGCGGGCCGGAGACCCTGGACCGGTATCTCTGAATCTGCAGCGGCGTGCAGCCGCATTCTTTCTGGGGATCGGTAAAGAAGCCGCAGGGGCACGGATTCATGGCGGCCACCAGCATGAAGCTTGCCGGATAGCTGATCGAACCTATGGCTCGAGATACAGTAATGGTTCCATCCTCCAGGGGTTGGCGTAGAACCTCGAGGACGTTGCGCTTGAATTCGGGCAGTTCATCGAGGAAGAGGACCCCGTTGTGCGCGAGAGAGACCTCTCCCGGCTTCGGGATGGTTCCTCCCCCGACCAGGCCGGCGTCGGAGATCGTGTGGTGGGGAGAGCGGAACGGGCGGGTGGCAACGATGGCCCGGCCATCCAGGAGGCCTACGACGCTGTGGATCTTGGTGGTCTCCAGGGCTTCAGAAAGGGTCAAATCGGGAAGGATCGTCGGAAGTCTCTTGGCGAGCATCGTCTTCCCCGACCCCGGTGGACCTACCAGTATGACATTGTGGGCGCCGGCGGCCGCGACCTCCAGCGCTCGCTTGACGTGCTGTTGTCCTTTGACGTCGCTAAAGTCAGAGTCATACTGGCAGTGCTGCTCGAAGAGATCCTGTAGGTTCACTCGGGACGGCTCGACAGCGCAGTCGCCGTTCAGGAATTCGACCGCTTGGGACAGGCTTTTCACTCCCAGAACCTCGATCTCTTGGATCACAGCCGCCTCCGCGCCATTGATCCGCGGCAGAATCAGACCCTTGAACCCTTCTCTTTTGACAGCCGCCGCTGTGGGCAGAGCCCCCCGTATGGGCTTGACCTCGCCATCCAGGGAGAGTTCTCCTACCATCATGTAATCACGCAGCAGCTCTTTTCGGACCAATCCCTCGGCAGCCAAAATCCCTATGGCCATCGGCAGATCGTAAGCTGAGCCTTCCTTGCGCAGGTCGGCCGGCGCCAGGTTGATCGTGATTTTCTTCGTGGGAAAGGAATATCCACAGTTCTTGATGGCCGCGCGGATCCGGTCTTTACTTTCTCTCACCGCCCCTTCGGCCAGGCCCACCGTGGCGAGTTGCGGAAGCCCCGAAGCGAGATCGATCTCCACCTCGACTCTCAGCGCGTCGATGCCGAAGAGGGCGGCGCTGTTCACTTTGGCGAGCATAGGAGCGAAGGGATTCCCAGGCTAGCAGAGGCCTGTAGGGATGACAACTAAAATATCCGAAAAAGCGGAGGTGGAGAGGATTTATGAGGGTTCTATTAAGTCCAGTTCGAACAACGCCTGCCACAGTTCGTTCTTCGCCTTCCGGCAGTTATACTGGAGCACGGGCAGGTCGTGCTGGGAGAGCTCCTCCAGGATTCGATACGCGACGCAAAGTTTTTCTTTTTCCGCGTCACCCAGTGCCTTGGTCTCCATATTCCTTTGCCTCCATTACGGGCTTGACCGCAAGTCCTTAAAGCGCCTCGCTTTTAATTCGAAACGCGGTAAGGAATTTGAGGGAACGACTTCCACCTCGGGGGTGAGCCCGATGTGGGTCTTGAATTGCTCTTTGATCTTTCTCAGAACTTCAAGAGAAGATTGCGGGGTCAAGTCGTTTGCGAGTTCCACTTTGATCAGCAGGCTGTCCAGCCCGCCCCGGCTCTCCACCGTGGTGAAAAACTCCGCAACCTCAGGAAAGGCCCTGACGATTTCCTCGATCATCTGCGGGGTAATCTGTACTCCCCTCACCTTCACCATGTCATCGTACCGGCCCAGGATGCCCCCTCGCAGGAGGTCGAAGACCCGGCCACAGGAACACGCCTCGCGCCGATCGAGGATCACGATGTCGTTGGTGGCGTAACGGATAAGCGGCATCGCTTGTTTTCCTAACGGGGTCACCACCATCATGCCCCGCTCTCCGTAACCCACCGGGGCCAACGTATGCGGATGCACGACTTCGGCCATAAACCGATCTTCGTTGATGTGGAGCCGCCCGCAGGATTTGGCGCAAGTGAAGGCGATGATTCCCGCGGTTTCCGTGGTGCCCATGAAGTCGCCCACGTGGGCGTCGAAGCCGCGCTCGAGGATGGCTTTGGTTGAGGGAATGGAGGCCCCGGGCTCGCCAGCCAGCACGATCTTACGGAGTTGGGAGTCTCGGGCGAGATCCATAGCTTCTTCTTTGGCGACTTGAAGGATCCTCAGGGCATAAGACGGGGTGCAGCAGAGCGTGGTGATGCCGAGATTGAGAATGATTTGGAGTCTGCTTTTGGTATCCATCCCACCGGTCGGGTGGACCCGACAGCCGATTTTTTCGAAGGCGTAATGGGCTCCCCAGAAACCGATGAAGGCCCCATAGCCGAACGCCACCATTACAATATCAGCAGGCCTTATCCCAAAGTTGTAGAGGCTTGAGGCCCAGGCGTTCGCGCCCCAGATCCAGTCTCTCTCCGTGTCGAAGGCTTTTACCGGCGGTTGGCCCGTCGTGCCGGAGGTGGCGTGATATCTCAATGCCGTCTCCGGCGCCAGGGCCAGGCGGCTGCCGAAAGGGGGATGATCCAGTTGGTCGCGATCCAGGTCATCTCTCCGGGTGAGGGGGAACCTCTTGAAAAAATCCTCCAGCGTATCGATGTCATCGGGTGTGATGCTATGCTTGGTCATCAGCCGGCGGTAGAAGGGAGACTGGATCCAGCCAAGTTTGATAGCTTCCTTTATGCGCTTGAGCTGAAGCTTTCTCAGCTCACCTTCTGGGAGCAACTCTATTTCTGGATTCCAATAGCCGTGAGGGAGATCTGCTTTCATGGTGGACTCACCCTCCTGCGCAATGCGTCTCGGTGTTCGCTAAATGATCGCTATACCCATTCAAGTAGCGCTCCGACCTGGAACATAGAAAACCGACGGATCCACCTTGAGGTCCTCCCTCAGCGGCTTCGCTTCTGCGGAAGAGACCAGTTGGGCCAGTTCACTCCCTGGCTCGTGAAGGTCGCCGAAAACCATCGCCTTGGAGGGGCAGGCCTGGACACAGGCCGGCTGTAAACCCGCCGTGATTCTCGGATAGCAGAGATGGCATTTCTCCACGGCGCCGTGGCGGTGCGCCTCATAGGCGTCCCTTTCATCGGGGGTCAGGTATTCGGGGAAATAGGCGGGTTTGCCCTTGTTGACCGCCATTACTCCAAAGGGACAGGCGGCGACGCACGGTTTCACGTCACCGCAGAGACATAGCTCGTCGTCAATTAAAACGACGCCCCCCTCAGCGATGGAGATGGCGCCTAGGGCGCATGCCTCGGCGCAGGGCATCTCGCCGCACTGCGTACAGAGCATTGGAGTGAAGATTTTGGCTACGTCGGGGTACGCCCCCTGCTCTTTTTCCTCGATGCGGATCCAGAAGGTGCCTGGAAGCGTAGAGTTCTCCGACTTGCACGCGATCACGCACGCGAAGCAACCGGTGCAGCGGCCCATATCTATGGCCAAACCATAGCGCGACATCATTCTTACTCCTTCCTCACCCGGCATGGATAGGAGGCCATGCCGATGGTCCCACTCAGTGGATCGGTGAATGAATCGTCGTAGAGATTGTTCACGTTGGCGGAGCCATCCAGGGCGCCGTGGTCCTTTAAGCCGAGGGACTCGCAGCCTTGCCACCATCCGTAAGGGATGTAGACCACCTGAGGGTGCACCGATTCAGTGAGCAGAGCCTTGAGGCGAATAAAACCCTGGACGGTTCCGTCCCGCTTAGGAGTTTCCACGAGGAGCTGGTCTCCGTCGTGGATTTGCAGCTTCGATGCGGTTCGTCGATTGATCAGGATCAGAGGCTCTTCCTGGCACTCTCTCAACCACGGCACAGCTCTCATCTGGCCGTGGAGCCAATACATGGGTTTAAATCCGCTGCTAAGGATCAGAGGGAACTCTCGAAATAGCTCCGGCGTACTGACGGGTCCGGGTTCGGGCTCCCGCCAGTAAGGAAGAGGATCATAGCCCAGGCTTTTCAGCTTCTCCGAGTAGATCTCGAGCCTTCCGGTCGGGGTGGCAAACCCCTTTGGTTTGCCGGTTTTCTCATCAATGGTGGCGTATGTTTTGTGGCGCGGCTGCGGCGGTTCGAAACGAACACCCTTCGGTGAAGCGGCCAGCTCCGCGACGGTTAGCTTGAAGGGATCGAGCATCTCATCAAATGCCTTATGGAGATCGCCATCCCAGAACTGCTTTGCGTAACCCAATCTTTTGGCCAGCTCGAAGACGATCTTCAAGTCCGGCCAAGATTCGTACTGGGCCTTTACGATTGGCCGGCGGTACATGAGATAAGGTGGATTGAAATTGACAAACTCAGACTCCCAAGCCGTGGCGCAGGGGAGAACAATATCGGCCACCGCCATGGCCGGGGTTTGCCAGATATCCCCCACGGCCAAGAACCCCAAATGGCCGAGCGCCTCCATCATCCTTTTAGAATTGGGGTTCGAAGTGGCTAGCCCTGAGGCAAGAGAAAGCATTCCTTTGATCGGGTAGGGTCTTTCGGTGAGGATAGCATCGGCCACGAGATTCATCGGCCCGACGTACTCCTTGTTGTGCGCCCTGACCTTGAATCCAGCCGCCGCGACCAGACTCTTCCCGACCCAGTCTCGGGGGAGGAACTCGGACCCTTTGACGTCCCTGAAAGATACATCGGACTCGAACGAGAGCCCCCCGGGTACGTCCCAATTCCCGGTGACGACGGAAAGGAGCGCGAGGGCCACGGCCGTATAGTAGCCGTTGGAACCGCGGTGCAAGCCGTTATACCAGTCTGTGCTTGCCGGCTTGGTGGTGGCATAGATACGAGCCAACCTGCGGATCTCTTCCGCCGGCACCCAGGTGACTTCCTGCGCCCACTCAGGGCTGCACGGCTCCACCATCTCGGCAAAAAGCTGCCAGGCCGGCTTACAGCGGACACCGTTTACAGTGTAAGAACCGGTCAACGCGGGCTGAACGTGAGAGGGGAACCATGGGTCAGCCGGATACGGCTCGCCGCGCTTTGAGTCCCAAACCCGGTAAGGCGCGCCGGTACCGTCGAGAAATTGCCCGTTGTCTTCTCGCACCAAAAAGGGCGCGTTGGTCCAGGAGGTAAGAAAATCGGCATCGTAGAGTCGTTCCCGGATAATGACGTGGTGCAGGGCGAGAAAGAGGGCCAGGTCGGTACCGGGTCTTAACGCGAGCCAGACGTCGGCTTTGGCCGCAGTATGCGAGAGAAGAGGATCCACCACAATGAGTTTTGCCCCGCGCCGCTGCGCGTCGAGGATTCTACGGGCGAGCGGCGGCTTGGTGTGGAGGATGTTGTAGCCGACGAGCAGGATCAGATTGGTCTTCTCATAGTCGATGGAAGGGTGGAGTCCCTTGTTGCCGAGATGAAGGGGAAGGCCCGGACAGCTACGGCTGTAGCAGCAGATGTGTCCGGTGCCGCCGAAGTTCGGAGTGCCGTAGAGGCTTCCGAGGCGATTAAAGAACCTGTACCATTCGGTCCCTGACGAGCCATCCGTGGAGCCTTTTTGAAAGAAGAAGGCCTCCGGACCATAGCGCTCCTTTATTTCTTTCATCTTTTCGGCGATCGTATCCAAGGCCTCGTCCCAGCTAATTCTTACCCAGCCGGGATCGGCATTTCCTTTCGGCCGGGTTCGTTTCATGGGATGTTTAAGGCGCTCTGGATGATAAATCTCCTGCTTGGCTGCAAGTCCCTTCGGGCACAGGGTCCCGGCATTGTTGCTGGCCTCGGGATCCCCCTCAACTTTAACGAGATAACCATCCTTTACGTGGGCCACTACACCGCATAAGGCCGCGCAGTGGATGCAGTAGGAGAAGATTTTTTCCGTGCCGTCGTTCATGGTAAGCCCCCTTTTTACCCGCCACCGATCGCGGTCATGGTCAACAGAATATGGGCCGAACTCTCAGGCGCGATTTCCGTATCTAATCCGTTTGCGTAAAGGATGTTTTTACCGTCGAGCAGGACGATGGCATTTGCGAGGAGAGTGCCTTCCGCGGTGAACATGGCGTCGTGGAAGCCAGCGCCATATTTGCGGGCGAGCAGGTCGAAGAGTTGGCGGACGGTGGCTCGAGCCGGCAGCGTCAAGGCCTCTCCGGCCACCGCCACGACGTTTCGAATAAGGCCAAAGTAAAGGACCTGGACATCTATATTATCTTTTTTCGGGTCCGTCATGGCCGCCCAACGTCCGCACCCTTTTTAGGTCTCTAAAGCCTGCTCACCTTGACGCGGACGCAGGCATCCAATGCCGCAGAAAGGGCATCGATCCTATCGAGCGAATGGGGCAAAAGCGTATTGAAGTGAACCCCTTGTTGATAGGAAAGCGCCAATTCCGGGCTTTTCCTCCCGAAGCAGCCGGCGATTCCCGCAACTTCGGAATGAATGCATTCCGTCAGATAGGCGCATCCCTCGACCGCAAGTCCCGACTCTGTTTCCAAACGGATCCGGTCTCCCTGCCGGATTCCCCTTCGCCGCCCCGTGTCCGCGTTCAGCAAAATGGAGTAGGCAGACGGGCTTTTCTCGCTCAACTGGGCGAGCAGGCCGTTGTGGGCCGTATAGCTCAAAGAGTGGAAGGGCAGTTTGTAGTTGACGGCGAAGAGGTCGTAGCCGGGACGCGAGGAGCCATAAGCAGGGCAAGGCTTCCAATCCACGAGCGGCTGGTAATCGTCCGTGTCCCACTCTATGCCGAGGGTCCGGGTCACTTTTCTTATTTCCTCTCCCGCGTCCAGAAAGTACTCGAGGTAGATCGGAAGTCGCGGCGCGAGAAAGGCTCTCGGGTATGCCTCCTTAACCGTTTTTCTGCCGCTGCGGATGAAGCCGTTCTCTTTAAACCACCCGATCCCTTTCTCGGGGCCAAACCAGGATTTTGCCCATCGATCCGCCAGCTCCTCCCAGCCGTATTTCTCCGTAGACTTGTAGGCGAAGGGCTCTTTGAGGTCGAGAATGCCGTTGAGCAACGCGTAAATATCGCCCACGAACCCCAATCGATCCGCCAGCTCAAACAGGACTTCTACCCATTGCCGCGCCTGTCCCCGGGGAGGGAGAGCGGGCTGGCGGATCATCCAGTGCCACTCGCCTTCCCCTGCTCCCATAAACTCCGTGGGTTCATTGGGGAAGGCATCGAGTCGCTCGAGATAATGGGCATCAGGCAGCAGCAGATCGGCAAACCGCGCCGTCTCATTCATCTCGCAGGCGAAGGCCACCACAAACGGGAATTTCTTCAACGCTTCAGCCATCACCTCCGGGTTCGCGCAGGTCATCAAAGGATTGCAGCGTGAGACGATGAGCATCTCCGGGGAATAGGGGAGTTTAAATCTTTCCGGGTGGAGCAGCGTCTCGGTGAAAAATGTCGTGCCGTAGGGTGCCACGGGCGCGAGATCGAGCAAGTCGAAAGTCTCCGGCGGCTTGACCTTGGTTGCCGGGTAGGGCGGCTTTCGCCGCCTTGCGTAGCCCTGGGGAATCAGCAATCCGTCTGCGGAGGAGACGGGGGACCAGCGCAAGGGAGGGGTTTCGGATACAGGATTGCTTCCCAAATGTCCGCCGGGAACGTCGATAGCCCCAACGACCACATTGAGGAATTGAATGGCGAGCCCGGTTAGCATGGCGTGTTTATGGGCGATCGCTCCACGGTACCAGCTCACGGCCGCTGGCCTGTACGGAAGCTCGTGACCTTCGATCATGATCGTGCTTCCGATCTGGGCGGCGGCGCCGAATTCATGGGCCAGGCGTCGAATGGTCTCTGCCGGGATCGTGGTAATTGAGGAAACGCGCTCCGGCGTGTACGGCTGGACGTGCTCTCTGAACAGGGTGAAGGCGGTAGCAGCCGTCTCTCCGTTTAAGCCGAATCTCCCCTCGAGAGCGACTTGGCCTGCGTTGGAGTCGTCAAAAGGTGTGGCCCTTCCAGTCGAGGCGTCCCAAACCAGAGGTTTCTTGCTCTGAGGATCCCGCAGGTAGTGCCCGTCGCGGCGGATCAGATACGGCCCGTTGGTGAACTTCCGGAGAAACTCGCGATCGTAAATGCTTTCCTCGTTGAGTAGTACGTGGATCATCGATAGCGCCAGCGCCGCGTCGGTTCCGGGGCGGATGGGAACCCATTCGTCCGCCTTGGAGCCAGTATTGACTCCCACCGGATCCACAACGACCAACTTCATCCCTCGCATTTGGGCGTCGGCCATCTTGGACGCTAGGTCCATTGGCAGATGATTCACGACCGAGCCGTTCTGAGTGCCCATGAGGATGAGATAGCGGCAGCGGCGAAGATCGGGCTCGCCGAACCATGTTCCGTGGGTAAGATAGGTCACCGGGTGGAAGCCATTGCCACAAAAATAGTTGGCCGCTCCTCCCCACTGGTTCGGCGTTCCAAATGCTGACGCCCATGCCATCCAGAATACGCCCGACTGGCCCCGGGTATCGAAGGAGGCAAGGACAAGCTTTCGCGGGTTGTCCGACCGGATAGCTCTTAACTTCAGCTCAAGGATGTCCAGGGCCTCAGCCCACGAAATGGGTTCCCATTGGGGATCGGCATCAAACCCTTTGATCGGGTTCGTGCGGCGAAGCGGGACAAGGACACGGTGGGGATCGTACAGGGAGAGGTGGCCTGAATTCCCTTTGGCACAGGTCTTCCCGAAATTCTGCGGGCATTCCGGATCGCCCTCGATCTTGACCACAGTACCATCGACCCGGTTGACTCTGATGCCGCAGGTGTTCCAGCACATGAAGCAGGTCGATTTGATCCAAACGTTCTCTCGCACTCTTGATTTCCTGAGAGCTAGCAGAGACTTTCTTTTAGATTGCTTAACCTCTTCTTAAGCGCAGCTTTTGGTGCAAAAGCCATACCATTATAAGAGGCAGGAGGAGAGGTTACTTGCGGGTTTATTCCTCGGCTCTCCCTGCTTCGCTTTCTTATGGTTGGCAAAAGACGCTCCGCCTTTTCCTAAATTCTAGAAAGGAGGTGATGGATTCGCCTTCGGGACGCAGTGAAGAGGAGAGCGGCTTATCGTTGACCTTCTGCATGGCCTCGAAGCGGTGACCTTTCGAGCATTCGTATTCGTAGAGAGGCATAGGCGGGAGCGCAAGCCAATCATACCGAAAACGGGAACCGAAGACCACCCGTCGACCTTGTCATAAAAAATTTTTCCTGGTATAAGAATTTATGTTTGCATTGAAGCGGTTCCGTGCTTAAAAACCCAGGCCTCGGTCTGGGTTTTTTGTTTCCTTTTTCGGGAGGCAAGCCATGTTGGATCAGGAAATCTTACCCTTGGGTTTAACGTTTGACGACGTACTTCTGGTGCCGGCTGAATCGTCCATTCTCCCCCGGGATACTGACGTCGCGACTCGTTTGACGGAGCGCATCGGACTCAATATCCCGCTCCTCAGCGCGGCGATGGACACGGTGACCGAGTGGCGCACCGCCATCGCAATAGCGCAAGAGGGAGGTCTGGGAGTGATCCACCGCAACATGTCGGTGGCGGCCCAGGCCGCGGAGGTCGAGAAAGTCAAGAAATTTGAAAGCGGGATGATTGCGGACCCGATTACGGTGCGTCCGGAGCAGAAGATCGCCGAGGCGAAAGAGATCATGCAGAAGTATGGCATCTCGGGTCTGCCGGTAACCCAGGACGGGCGTTTGGTGGGAATTCTGACCAATCGGGACCTGCGTTTCGAGAAAAGGCTGGATCGGCCGGTGGCGGAGGTTATGACCAAGGAAAACCTCGTGACCGCCCGGCCGGGTGTGGATCTCGATGAAGCCAAAGAGATCCTCCAGCGCCATCGGATCGAGAAGCTATTGGTTATCGACGAGCGTTATCATCTCAAGGGGCTGATTACCGTCAAAGACATAGAGAAAAAGATCCAGCATCCCTTCGCCTGCAAGGACGAGAAGGGCAGGCTGCGGGTAGGTGCGGCGGTGGGGGTGGGACCCGACTGCGACGAGCGCGTGGACGCGCTGGTCAGGGCTGGAGTGGACATGATCGCCGTGGATACAGCCCACGGCCATTCCAGAAATGTTTTGGACGTGGTCAGGCGACTGCGCCGTCGCTCTTCGGATTTGGATATCGCGGCCGGGAATGTGGCGACGGAGGAAGGAACCCTGGCCCTGATCGACGCGGGCGTCAACGCGGTCAAGGTAGGAGTGGGTCCCGGGTCGATCTGCACCACGCGTGTGGTTTCAGGGGTAGGTGTTCCCCAGCTTACAGCCATTGCAAGCTGTGCCAAAGCGGCCGAGCGGCACAACGTCTCTATCATCTCCGATGGCGGTATCAAGTATTCGGGCGATATCACAAAAGCGCTTGCCGCCGGCGCCCATTCGCTGATGATCGGGAGCCTTTTCGCCGGCACCGAGGAGAGCCCCGGCGAGACTATCCTCTATCAGGGAAGGACTTATAAAGTGTATCGCGGTATGGGCTCCTTGGGTGCTATGGGGGAGGGCAGCAGGGACCGGTACGGCCAAGGTGATGTAGAGGACAAGATGAAGCTCGTTCCTGAAGGGATCGAGGGCCAGGTGCCTTATAAAGGATCGCTGGCTTTCAACGTCCATCAGCTCATCGGGGGCCTGCGCGCAGGGATGGGCTACCTCGGCTGCCGGACCATCCGTGAGTTGCGCTCGAAGGCGCGCTTCATCCGGGTGACCGCGGCGGGGCTCAGAGAAGGCCACGTTCACGATGTCTTCATTACCAAGGAAGCCCCTAACTACAGAGCGGAATGATCCTCATCCTCGACTTCGGTTCTCCATACCGGGATGTCTTTCAGCTTGTTACGTGATAGCAACATCTTCCAGGCGTTTGTGCTCTTTTACTGTCGAAGCTAATTAAACCTGGGCAACACAGGACAGGAATGAAAAATTCCATCGCAATCATAGATCTCGGAGGTCAGTACTGTCATTTAATCGGGCGGCGACTGCACAGACTGGGTATTCATTCACGGATTTACAGGCCCGAAACACGAGCGCAGACCCTTGGTGGCCATGCCGGCATCATATTGTCTGGGGGTCCACAGAGTGTGTATGAGGAGGGTGCACCTAAGATCAGCCAAGAGGTTCTTCAGCTCAAAGTACCCATCCTAGGAATCTGCTATGGCCATCAATTACTGGCTCAAATGCTAGGGGCAAAGGTCGAAAAAGGTAGGAGCGAGTATGGCCCTGCGAAGCTTTCCGTTGCTTCCAAGAACAGCCTATTTACAAGATTGCCTCAGGAACAGACTGTATGGATGAGCCATACAGATACGGTAACTGAACTCCCACGCGGATTGCTGACCTTGGCATCGACGGAACAATGTCGTATCGCCGCGTTCGGTGGCACTGCCAAGGGTTATTACGGAGTGCAATTCCACCCCGAAGTCGTTCATACGCAGTATGGGGAACAAATCCTCAGACGTTTTGTTTCCTCAATCTGCGGCCTCAAAGTAAGGGAAGATGCAACGGATCAAATCAAGCCGCTCGTCAGGAACATTCGCGCCAGGGTCGGTAAGAAATCCGTCTTTTTTCTCGTTAGCGGCGGGGTGGATTCAACAGTAGCCTTTGCTCTTTGCGCCAAAGCGCTTCCCAAAAAGCGTATTTTGGGTCTTCACGTTGATACCGGATTAATGCGCAAAGGTGAAACAGAGGATTTGCGCGCCAATTTATCTGCCTTGGGGTTGGCCGATAGATTGCAGATCATTGACAAATCCAGGTTGTTTCTTGCTGAGCTGAGAGGAGTCATTGATCCGGAAGAGAAGCGGAAAATCATAGGCCGCCTCTTTGTCGAAGTGCAGTCGGATGCGATGCGAAAGTTTCAAATTGACGAAAAGCATTGGCTGCTCGGACAAGGTACCATTTATCCTGATACCATCGAGTCCGGCGGAACAAGAGGCCTGGCGGCTGTGATAAAAACGCACCACAATCGCTGCCCTGAAATTATAGATTTGATCCGAAAAGGCCGTGTGATTGAGCCGCTTGTTGAATTTTATAAAGATGAAGTGAGAGAGCTAGGCAAGCGTCTGGGTCTCAGCTCTAAATTGACCAACGGGTGGCCATTCCCCGGTCCGGGCTTGGCGATAAGATGCCTCTGCAGTCGGAGCAGGGCGAAAGCCCAGCCAGCCGGCAAGGCGTTAGCTACATTAATAGCCGATCGAAACTATGAAGGGGTCCTGTTGCCCATCAAGAGTGTGGGGGTCCAAGGTGATGCCCGAACTTACAGGCGCGTGCTAGCCCTGCATGATCGCCGAGGCCTGTTTGACTACGGGACGCTTCAATTTATAAGCACAAAGGCATGTAATGTGCTTGCGAAGACAAACAGGGTTATTACCTTCGTTGCTGGAAATGTGACTAGCCTTGCGGCGGCTTCCGTCAAGCGCGCCGAACTTAATTCGGAACGTCTACAGTTAGTTCGAGAAGCCGACTTTATCGTGAGATCGAGGATGGAAGAGAACAATCTCACGGAGAACGTATGGCAGTTTCCGGTGGTGCTGGTTCCGATTTCCTTTGCCGGCGGTGAGACCATAATTCTTCGTCCTGTAAATTCAGAAGATGGCATGACGGCTGACTTTGCGAGGCTTCCCAAGGGTGTATTGCGGCGCATCGCGGAGGATATAATTAAATTGCCGGGTGTCGATGCGGTTTTCCTTGACGTCACCAGTAAACCGCCAGCTACGATTGAGTGGGAGTGAGATTTTTCCGACTGGAGGCAACTTGGTTTTATCGGTGTGGCTCTTTTTTTGATTTGACACGGATCGCTGCCGCTATATACTTGGACTTATCGGGTTTCCATAACCAGCAGAGGAAGCGGAGGTCTTATGAGCGGGACCATACGCGCTCGGGTGAAGCATGGTGTCTTAGAGCCACCGGTGAACCTCCTTATTCGTTTGCCACCTCCTTGTTAGTCGATTTCGAAACGAACTGATTATTTGAAATAGCCCTCCTTCATCAGCTGCTCCGCGAGGCTCGTGTCAATGAAGACGGTCGGATCTGCAGCGGCCGCTTTCGGGGTAGCCTTCTTGATGGTCTCCAGAGAAAAGGTGACATGCTACTTTTCCGATGTCTAATGAATCAGTTTCTTTTTACTTCTCTGATTTCTAACCCAACTGGTGAACAGTGACCTTCAAGCTAACCCTCACAAACTAAAGGGCATTGATACCGACCTGGGCAATCTCCTGGTCCTGTTCGGGCTTGGCCCCACTGACACCGACCGCCCCAAGGATTTGCTTGTCCTTCAGGATCGGAAGGCCTCCCATACCCGCGAGGAAACGCCCATGCGCCAGGATGGAGATTCCGGAAAAGAAGGTCTGCCGGTTCTCCGCCGCAGTTTGAATCTCGGCCGAACTGCGCTTAAAAGCTGCCGCAGCGCCCGCCTTTCCCAAGGCGATGTCCGGGGTAAGAAAACCTGCCCCGTCCATGCGCGAAAGGGAAATCACATGTGCCTCCTCGTTAACCACCACAATGGAAATATTCACTCCTATCTCCTTCGCCTTGGCCAGCCCCGCATCTATGATTTTTCTTGCGTCGTCCAGCTTCATTACCATAAGACCTCCTTACTCAATAATTAGGGTGGATTCAGGGTGAAAAAAACAAAGTACCCCTGGGAGATAGTGCTGTCAATGCCCGTGAAAGTCTGGAAGATGGGAAGGGCTACTTTTCTGATGACCATCTATGAATAGCCCTGAGTCGCGAGAACTAATCCAACAAATCAAAAGGCACCGGCGGCCTGGTCAGCCGGCCCGAGGCCCTCGCTTGGCCAAAGGTGTAGAAGCAATGAGCTTCACTGTCTCACTTTTCTTACCTCTGCACGAGTGTCCCGGTCGCTGAATCCCGGGTGAAAGGAGTCTGAGCTGGACTGAAGATGGTAATAACCTCCGGCCAGCTCCAGCGGGTTTAATGGGGAGGGCATCACTCCTTTGAAGTGCTTCCACCCTCGGAACTGGAAATTCTCCCAGGCGTGGTAGATGATCAGTTGTCCTGTCCTTACCGCAGGCGAGACCGCTGCCGCGGCCTGGAATGAGGTCAGGTCGTTATAGGCTTCTATGCGGTCTCCGTCTTCAATGCCCCGGCTGCCCGCGTCCTCACTAGAGACGAAGATCAATGGCTCCCCCCGCTGGAGCCTCAGCAGTATAGGGTCGTCCACTTGGCTGGAATGGATGCTCCAACGGGCGTGGCCGCCAGTGATCCTGAGAGGATAGTCCCCCCCGGCCCTGGGGTCATCTTTCTGCACCGGCAATTCTTCGCCGAACTCCAGATACCAGTCATGATCGGTATAGAATTGCATGCGCCGTGTCTGGGTGGGATAGGGCTCCTTTCTCTCGATATGCCAGGTCAAGGGCACGAGGGGCTCCCCCGGGGTCACGTCGCACGCATTGCCAATACCGCGAGTGGTCAAGCCAAGCCCGGTGGCGGCCACCAGGCCCTTTTCCTTTGCCTCCTCCCACGACATTTGTTCCACATTGGTCGTGTTTAGGTAATAGTCCCGTGTCACCCCTTCCTCGTCGTCCTCGGTGTAGACGCCATTGCTGGTCACCCGATCGTACAGGTTGTCCAGGCGCCTGGAGTTGCCGGCCGGATCAGTAAAGCTCAAGACTCCTCGGGCCTGGGCCCGCTCCTCGATCTTCCTGGCCAGAAGGCAGGCGATCTCCCATTCTCCTTTGCTTTCGCCCACGGGCTCCACCGCCTTGTTGACCACGAACCCGTACGGGTAGTCGACCTTCTGCGGCCCGTAAAAGCTAAACTTCTCGTACCAGCCCGCGGCGGGCAGCACATAGTCGGAGTAAAGGGCAGTAGCGGTCCAGCGGATATCCGCCGTTACCAGGAGCTTGAGCTTGGGGAGCAGGGTTTTCAAAATCTGCTCCGTCCCCTTGCACCGCCTCAAGAAGCTGCCCCCGAATTGGATGGCGACACTCGGGGCCTTGTCCGGCGCCGGGCGGACCTTATGCCACCCTTTGTCCATGGCCTCTTTAACATACGCGGCCAGCGGGCGCTTCAGCGACGGGTCCCAACTGTTGTGTTGCTGGCTCAGCTCGAGAAGTCCACTATGGAAATAGTGGAAGACACAGCTCGGCATCACCCGCTCCTGGGCCACGGCCTCCCAAGCGTACTCCATCATGATCATCTCATCGGTATAGCCCTGGGACTTCCACTGGGCGTAACGGGGATCCGCAGAGGCCGACGCCCGGAGCACGAGCACTCCCGGAATCTGCCCGCCTGCCAGGCTATCGGCGGCATTGCCGGTATAGGCGTTGTACACCGCGCCCTTTTTTCCCATGTGCCCGCAAAGGGCGAACAGAAGAATGATGGCCCGCTCGATCTCATGGCCGTGGTAAAACTTTCCCCAGTTGTAGGTGCTCACGTTGGTCACGGTTCTGGCTCGGGCGATGTCACGCGCCAGGGTTCGGATCACCGAGGGCGAAACGCCGGTAATGCTGGAGACCTTCTCCGGCGTGTAATCCTGGAGATGGGTCTTCAACCGCTCGAACACGGGTTGGACCTGAACGGGCCCGTCGGACGTCATAACCGTGTAAGTCCCCTCCATGGCGGGTGCGGCACCGCCCAGGCTTAGGCTCAAACGGGGCGCCTCCGTAAGTTGGTCAGACCTGCTGTCCCAGAAGAAATAAATGTCGTCCCGTCCACCGCGTTTGAAGTCTCCTTCCCGCAAGAACTTCCGGGTGTCCATCCGCACCAAAAGGGGAAGATCAGTTTGCTCCTGCAGGAAATCCTCCCGGTAAAGCCGTTCATCGACGATTACCTGGGCCATGGCCAGTGCGAGGGCCGTATCGGTTCCCACATTTACGGGAATCCACAGATCGGCGTGGATAGCCGAGGGGTTGTAGTCCGGGGTGATGCAGACCATCCGGGTGCCGTTGTAGCGGGCCTCTGTCAGCAGGTGGTAGTTGGAGATGTTTGTATAGGCGGGGTTTCCGCCCCATATCAAGACCAGGTCGGCGTACCACCAGTTGTCCACCGATCCCCCCACGAAAGGCTGTCCAAAAACCAGAGCAGCGCCCATGTGCTCGTCGCCCGTGTCGGTCTGGATGGAGTCATAGGGAACTCCCAAGGCGCCCATCAGGGCCTCAAACCCCACGGACTCGCTGCCCAGAGTCCCGCTGCCGCGAAGGCGCACAATGGTATCCACCCCTTCGGTAGAAAGGACCTGGATCAAGGTGTCGGCGATCTCGTTTAGGGCTTCATCCCAGCTGACCCGTTGCCACTTGCCTTCTCCCCGCTCACCAACCCGCTTGAAAGGATAGAGGATACGGCATGCATCGTAGGTGCGCAGCGCCGAGATCAGTCCCTTCTGGCACCCGCGCGGGTTCCAATCGGGCAGATCGGGATCCTTGGAAGGAGGATGGGCGCTACTCTGCTCCAGGCGGATGATGACCCCGTCTTTGACATAGCAGTTGAGGATACACGGCTTCTGGTATGCGCAGTTGGTGTGGCAAGTCACCTTGACCACTCGATCCCAATCCATATGTCCCTCCTCTCGCGGGTTGGCTAGTGATAGTTCGACTTCTTTGCGGCGTGAGGATATTCCAGAAGCGTGTCGCAATCAACCTGCGAGCCTCAAGGGCTCATGACATAACCGCACTTACGCCTCCGTCGACGACACCGGTACGGTTCTCGCCCGTTCCTGATACGACTGCTTTCTCTTCAGAATCCAAGGTGCCAAATCGGTGCCAGGCATGACTATTTGACTACGATATCTGCCCGGTTCCATATGATTTTCTGCTTCGGTATTGTTCATCTGCTTTTCCCCAAGATATGATAGTATATTCGGGATCAGGCCTGAATCTGGACTCTATGACTCAAAACGAACAGCAATCTCTTGACCCTCCGTACGTACGCGCCCGTGGGGCGAGCGGTCGTTTTACAGCCAGACTGCTCCCTTTCTTGCACAATCCAACCTGACAGGCTAGCGTTAACAAATTCAATCACGAGGTACACGATTTCAATTTATGAGCACTGAACCAAACAAAGTTATCTATTCGATGGTCGGCGTCAGCAAATACTACGACAAGAAGGCCGTTCTAAAAGACATCTATCTTTCCTATTTTCATGGCGCCAAAATCGGCGTGATCGGTCTCAATGGATCGGGCAAATCGTCGCTGCTGCGCATACTGGCGGGCGTGGACAAGGAGTTTAACGGCGAGGCCGTTATCTCGCCGGGCTATACGGTCGGCTATCTGGAGCAGGAGCCGTTGATAGACGATGCGCGAACGGTGCGCGAGATCGTGGAAGAGGCCGTGCAGGAGACTGTCGATCTGCTGAAAGAGTTTGAAGCGATCAACGCCAAGTTCGGCGAAGCGATGTCCGACGACCAAATGAACGCGCTGCTTGAACGGCAGGGTGAGGCGCAGGAGAAACTGGATCATCAGGATGCCTGGGATCTTGATGCGCGTTTGGAGATGGCCATGGATGCGCTGCGGTGTCCGCCGCCGGACACGCAGGTAAAGGTGCTGTCCGGTGGCGAACGTCGCCGAGTTGCGTTGTGTCGGTTGCTCTTGCAAAAGCCCGACATTCTTCTGCTTGACGAGCCCACGAATCACCTCGATGCAGAGTCGGTCGCGTGGCTCGAACATCACCTGCAGAGTTATCCGGGAACGATCATCGCGGTGACCCACGATAGATATTTCCTGGACAACGTCGCGGGTTGGATTCTGGAACTGGATCGGGGCGAGGGCATTCCTTACAAAGGAAATTACACGTCATGGCTGGAACAGAAACAGGAGCGTCTGCGGCGCCAGGAAAAGTCTGAAAGTGAAAAGCAGAAGACGCTGCAGCGCGAACTCGAATGGATTCGCATGTCGCCGAAAGCGCGTCGCGCGAAGGGCAAGGCGCGCATAAATTCCTACGAGGCCCTGCTGCAACAGGAATCAGAAAAGCGGCGGGAAGATTTGGAGATTCACATTCCACCGGGGCCGCGCCTGGGCAACGTCGTGATCGAAGCGGAAGGGGTCAGCAAAGCGTACGGCGATCACCTGCTGGTCGAGGACATGACCTTCGCGCTGCCTCCCGGCGGCATTGTCGGCGTGATCGGTCCGAACGGCGCCGGTAAGACGACGTTGTTTCGCATGATCACAGGGCAGGAGCAACCCGACAGCGGAACGATTCGAACGGGTGAAACGGTCGCACTGGGCTACGTCGATCAGAGCCGGACGCTCGATCCAGAGAAATCGATCTGGGAAGAAATCACGGGCGGCGCGGATTTATTGAAATTCGGCGCCCGCAAGGTGAATTCGCGCGCGTACGTGGCGCGATTTAATTTTTCCGGCACGGATCAACAAAAGAAGGTCGGCATGTTGTCGGGCGGCGAACGCAATCGAGTCCATCTGGCGAAGATGTTGAAAGATGGCGCGAACGTTTTGTTGCTCGACGAGCCGACGAACGATTTGGATGTGAACACGTTGCGCGCGCTGGAAGAGGCGTTGGAGAGCTTCGCCGGTTGCGCGGTGGTGATCTCTCACGATCGCTGGTTTCTGGATCGGATCGCGACCCATATCCTCGCGTTCGAAGGTGACAGCAAGGCTGTCTGGTTCGACGGCAATTATTCCGAGTATGAAGCCGATCGAAAGGCTCGGCTTGGCGCAGCCGCGGAGCGACCGCATCGGATCAAGTATCGACAGTTGACGCGAGGGTAAACTGGGCCGGAAGCACACAAAAGAGCTATGTCCGATTTGCTATTTGACCCGGACTCTCTGTATCTGCGACTCGATACCGACACTCGATTTAAACACCAGGGTTTGTCTTGTCGTTCATGTGAGAGAATTGAAACGAACCAGCAACACAGGCCGGCTCGCGCTAAGGGCGCTCGTGAACAGCGAGATGCGGGTACGAGGGGACACAAGAGAACCTCTCGACCTGAGGGATCTCTTAAACCCTCGGTATCGGACTTTTTTGTTTTACCCCTCCGATGATGCCGTGGAATTAGACAATGAGCTTGTGGCGCGAGACCGGACGCCCATTCAACTCATCGTTCCCGACGGAACCTGGCGGCAGGCGAGCAAAGTTCATTTCCGGCATCATGAATTGAGGGACGTGCCAAGGGTGAAGATCAGCGCTCCGGACAGTTCGAAGTTTCATCTGCGCGCCCAACATAGACCGGAAGGGATGGCCACCTTGCAAGCCATAGCTCATGCTCTTGGCGTGCTTGAAGGCGATCTCGTGAAGGCTCAGTTGATGAAGCTTTATGATCTAAGAGTCGAGCGAGCGCTGGTTGCGCGCGGTTGGTTGAGCGGAAGCCGTCAGATGTGGAGGAAGCGACATGACCTTGGCCACCTATAACCACGTTCCTCTTCCTTCCTTTATATATGGCACGGCTTGAAAAAAAGAGGCCGCGACCCAACTGGTGCAATTAGCCGTGGTGTCGGGCTTCACGGCCCTGGTGGGCGAAGCCTTAGAGGCGCCGAAGGAAAGGGACGGATGGAGGAAATCGAATCGTTGAATACGCCGGAGTCCGAGGGGTACATTTACGTCCGGGAAGCCGCCGCGATGGAAACGTTGGTCCAGCGCATCGGCGCGGCCGAAAGGGTCGCGGTGGACACCGAGGCCGACAGTCTGCACAACTATTTCGAAAAGGTCTGTCTGGTCCAGCTTTCGCTTGGAGGCGAGCACTACCTTGTCGACCCTCTTTCCGAATTGGACCTGACCGGATTCTTGGAAGCTCTGGCCGAGAAGCCGTTGATTCTGCACGGCGGCGATTACGATCTGCGCATGATGCGAGCCTCGATGGCCTTCAGACCGCGCCGTGAAGTTTTCGACACCATGATAGCGGCGCAGTTGCTCGGGATCGAACAGATCGGGCTGGCCGCCCTCATCGAGCGATTCTTTGATATCACGATTGGAAAAGGAGGGCAGAAATCGGACTGGTCGCGCCGGCCGCTTAGCGAAGAGCAACTGCGCTACGCGGTCAACGACACGCGTTTTCTCGAGCCGCTCGCCGAGCGCATGCGTGGCGAGCTGAGCGAGCGGGAGAGGATCGATTGGCACAGGGAAAGTTGCCGGGCGATGGTGGAGTCGACCGGACGTGATAATCCGCGCGACCCCGAGGAAGCCTGGCGCATCAAGGGGGCCGGGCGGCTGACCCGCCGCCAACTGGCCTATCTGCAAGAACTCTGGCGCTGGCGCGACATGCACGCCCGGCGCGCCAACCTGCCGCCCTTCAAGGTCTTTGGGAATCAGCAAATCCTGGACCTCCTCCAATGGGCGGAGTCCCACCCCAGCGTGCCCCTGCACCAAGGACCCAAATTGCCGCGAAACATCGTCGGCTCGCGGCTGAGCACGCTCGAGGAGGCGATTGCGCGGGCGGCCGGAATGGCCCAGGCGCAATGGCCGGAACTTAGAACATTCGACCGCGGCGACGCTCCACGCACCGACTGCAAGGAGCAGATCGACGCGCTGCGCGGCGAATGCGTGCGAATCGCCAAGGAGCTGGAGATCGCCCCATCGACTCTGGCGCCCAGAGCCGCGCTCGAGGCCATTGCCCGGAGCCGGCC
>Ga0209341_10001761_pt1 | contig 21141 bp, 19 predicted proteins | sample RifCSP13_2_FD_184020 | JGI IMG/M metagenome (GOLD analysis project Ga0209341, IMG submission 184020) | Soil microbial communities from Rifle, Colorado - Rifle CSP2_sed 13_2 (SPAdes) (version 2) | ecosystem: Environmental > Terrestrial > Deep subsurface > Rock core/Sediment | place: Rifle... | reverse complement strand
TTTGCGGGCACAGGAAATTGCACTGGAAAATAATCTTCCCTGCCTGTACCTGGTAGATTCGGGTGGCATATATCTTCAGGAGCAGTCAAAGGTTTTTGCCGATAAGTTTGATTTTGGACGTATATTTTATAATCAGGCTGTACTTTCATCATTGGGTATACCGCAGGTAGCGGTGGTCATGGGATCATGCACGGCAGGCGGAGCTTATATCCCGGCCATGAGTGATGAAACGATAATCGTAAAAGACCAGGGTACGATCTTTCTCGGGGGGCCGCCACTGGTAAAAGCAGCCACAGGGGAGGAGATCAGCGCCGAAGATCTTGGAGGGGCAGCAGTACATACTTCTGTTTCGGGTGTAGCCGATCATTTTGCGCTTAACGATGCCCATGCAATCAATATTTGCAGGAATATTGCAGAAACTTTCGCCCTGCCCGATAAACAGCAGGTAAACCGTATTACTCCTGAAGAACCCCGTTATGATCCGGCTGAATTATACGGTATACTTCCCCTTACAACAAAAGAAAATCCTGATCCCCGTGAAATAATCGCCAGAATTATTGATGGCAGCCGGTTCCATGAGTTCAAATCCCGATATGGTACCACGCTGGTGACAGGCTTTGCTTATATATTGGGTTATCCGGTCGGAATCATATCCAACTATGGAATATTGCATTCCGATTCGGCATTAAAAGGTGCTCATTTTATTGAATTGTGCAATTTCAGAAAAATTCCCCTGCTGTTCTTGCAGCATATTACAGGATTTATGGTGGGTCGTGAGGCTGAGCACGGAGGAATTGCCAAGGACGGTGCAAAAATGGTTCATGCGGTGGCCACAGCCACAGTGCCCAAATTTACAGTGATAACCGGGGGATCATTTGGTGCAGGAAATTATGCCATGGCTGGCAGGGCGTATAGCCCCCGGCTACTGTTTATGTACCCGGGGGCAAAGATTTCTGTTATGGGTGCGGAACAGGCAGCAGATGTCCTGACATCCATCAGAAAGGATAAGGAAAGAGGTAGAGGAAAAACACCGGTAAAAGGGTTCAGAGAAAAGATCCTTGAAAATTTTGAAGAGGCAAGCTCTCCCTATTATAGTACCTCACGACTGTGGGATGACGGAATTATAGACCCGCTGGAAACACGCAATATGATTGCCATGGGTATAGCCATGTCGCTGAACAAGAAATTTCCCGAACCAAGGACCGGCATTTACAGGATGTAAATTATGACCATGTTATGACCAGTAAAAATACAATCATCACCGAATTAAACGGTACCATGGCAACAATATGGTTCAACAGGCCTGCGGTTCACAATGCTCTGAATGATACCATGATCGAAGACTTCCTGAGATCAATAAAAGCATTGAATACACTCGAAAAAATACGGATTGTCCTGGTCAGGGCCAGGGGCGAATCTTTTTGTGCAGGCGCAGATATCAGATGGCTGCAAAAGGCCGGAGTTCTTAACAGGGAAGAGAATTACCGGGAAAGCCTTGCCCTGGCAAACTGTTTTCATGAGCTCCATACCAGCCGGAAACTTACGGTAGCTCTTGTACAGGGTGCTGCCTATGGCGGAGCCAATGGTTTTATTGCCGCCTGTGATCTGGCTTTTGCCACCCAGGCTGCGGTTTTTGCCTTTCCTGAGGTAAGGCTTGGACTGATCCCCTCCACCATTGCACCCTATGTTCTGAAAAAGACTGGTCACCGCAAAAGCATGGAATTAATGCTTACAGGACAGAAATTCAATGGCACGGTAGCGGAACAAATAGGCCTTGTGAATAAAGCCCTTCCTGCGGAAGAATTTGAATCCTATGTGGGCAATGTTATTTTGAATTTACTAAATGCCGCTCCGGTTGCACAACAGGAGACGAAAAACATGCTTAACAGGTTAGCTATTCCGGTAATTGATGAAAAGCTGATAGAACAAAGCGCAGCATTGCTGGCCAATATCCGGGTTTCTGCAGAAGCCCGTGAGGGGATGAATGCATTTATAGAAAAGAGAGCCCCAGACTGGAACCACAATTAACACCATGAAAGCAGGATTAATACCATCACCTATCAGAAAAATATTAATTGCCAATCGCGGTGAAATTGCCTTGCGTATTTTTCGTGCTGCCAGGATGTTGAATATAGCAGTAGTTTTTATATACGCCGAGGAGGAAGCAAGCTCTTCCTGGATTTCGCAACCGGCAGAATCTTATTCGCTTGGGGATGGTAATGTATCTCAAACTTATCTGAATATTCCAAAAATCCTGGATGTGGCCAGGCGTTCAGGTGCCGATACCATTCACCCCGGATACGGGTTTCTTTCCGAGAACTATATGTTTGCAGAAGCCTGTGAAAAGAACGGGATTACCTTTATTGGCCCATCACCGGCCATGTTAAAACTTATGGGCGATAAAATTGCCGCCCATGAACTGGTGTCGTCATTGGGTATAAAGGGTCCGGAAACAATTGTAAAAAAACCGGATGAGATACTGTTCCTGAAAGATTCAATTGATTATCCGGTGCTCGTAAAAGCCGCGGCCGGAGGCGGTGGAAAGGGAATGCGTCTGGTCCGCCATCCGCACGAACTTTCCGGAGTTCTTGAAACAACGGCAAATGAAGCGATGAACTTTTTTGCCGATGACCGGATATATCTTGAAAAATACCTGGAAGGTCCGCGACACATTGAGGTTCAGATAATGGGAGACCGGCATGGCAATATTGTTCACCTTTATGAAAGAGAGTGTTCCATACAACGCAGGCACCAGAAACTTATTGAGGAAGCTCCTGCAGTAATATTATCCGGCGACTTGCGGGAGCAGATCACCGGGGCTGCCCTGAAAATTGCCGGGGCTATCGGTTATTACGGCGCAGGGACCATTGAATTCCTGCTGGACAAAAAGGGTGATTTTTATTTCCTTGAAATGAATCCGCGTATCCAGGTGGAGCATGGTATCACTGAAATGATAACGGGACTTGATATTGTGGTGGAACAGATCAGGATTGCAGCCGGCTATCCTTTGTCATTTAAGGAAAGGGATATTATGGTACATGGTTTTGCCATAGAAGCCCGCATTTATGCCGAAGATCCTGCAAATAACCTCATGCCCTCTGCCGGTAAGATCCATTTTTATCAGGGGCCTTCTGAGGAAGGAATCCGCATGGAATCCGCCATTCACAGCGGTGATGTTATAAGTTCCAATTATGATCCCTTGCTGGCAAAGGTAATGGTACTTGCATCGTCAAGACATCAGGCTATCGGAAAACTAAAAAGGGCACTTGACAGTCTGGTGATTACCGGTGTGCGGCACAATACCGGGTTGCTCAATACCGTTTTGCTGAACAGGGAATTTCAAAAGAATGACATTTCCACCACCTTTCTGGATGAAAAGATGGACGGGTTCGCGCAACAAATAATTGCGAAAAGACGGGAAACAAATTCTCTGGAGCTGGTAATTGCTGCAGCCTGCATTGTCCTTTTCACCGGAAAAACCGGTTTGACTCCCGGTGCCCCGGTGTGGCAGCAGATAGGTCACTGGAGAATTATTCCTGCGATCAGGTTCAAAACTGGGTCGGAATACTGGAAACTTAAATATTTCAAAACCGGCAGGAATTCCGTTGATATAGTGCACGGGGATATAACCCATGTTGTTCAACAGATAAGCACAGATGAATATCAGGTAAGCTTTCAAATGCATAACAAACGATTCCGGTTTTATTACTACCCCGGCGGGGAGGCTGCCCTTGAGTTAACCGATGGTACATCCTTTTTCACTGTTGAACGCTGTGACCTGCCGGCAACTGCAATTCATGAAGATTTTAAGGATCTGTCCACATTTCAGGACGGAGTTGTGCTATCCCCACTGCCCGGAAAAGTTACAGGAATACATGTGTCCCGGTATGACAGGATAAAACTGGGTGATAACCTGATAACGATTGAGTCGATGAAACTGGAGAACAAAATCCTGGCACAGCATCCGGGAATCGTAAAGCAGATTAAAGTAAACGAAGGTGACCAGGTACATAAAGATACCCTGCTGATGTTGCTGACATCGGATAATAATTAATAAGAATTTAACTTATCCAATATAGATGAATCCCCTACTTACAAAAGCACATGAAATACTAAGGCAACAGGTCCGTGAATTTGCAGAAAGAGAAATTAAACATGTTGCTCAGCATCTCGATGAAACCAGTACTTTCTCTCCTGAACTAACCAGAAAAATGGGGGATTTTGGCCTCTTTGGCATCAACCTGCCGGAAAAATTCGGAGGCCGTAACCTGGATACTCTTTCATATATCATTGCAGTCGAGGAACTTGCACGTGTTGACAGCTCCCAGGCGGCTACGGTTGCCTCACACAATTCTCTTGGCATAGGCCCTATATTCCAGTTTGGAACAGAAAAACAGAAAGAAGATTTGTTACCCGGACTTTGCACCGGTGAGAGACTTTGGGCATTTGGCCTTACCGAGGAAACTGCCGGATCGGACGCTCGCGGAACAAAATCCGAAGCACGACTCGAAGGTGACCAATGGGTTATCAACGGTTCCAAGATGTTCATCACCAATTCGGCATCGGTGCTTTCCTATGGGTCTGCCGTTCAGGTAGTAACCGGCACCAGGAACGGGGAAAAGGAACTTTCGGTGATCCTGGTGCCGCGTGATACGCCGGGATACCATTGTGAACGCATCAGCAATAAAATGATGTGGCGTGCCGCTGATACAGGAAGGTTATTTTTTGAAAATTGCCGCGTTCCGAAGGAAAATCTGTTGGGAACCAGAGGTATGGGTGCAAAGGTAATGTTACAGACCCTCGACAGCGGAAGGTTGTCGATTGCAGCCATGGGACTTGGCCTGGCCCAGGGAGCTTATGAAATGGCACTTGACTACGCCAGGAAACGGGAGCAATTTGGCCATCCCATTGCCAAGTACCAGTCCATTGCATTCAAACTGGCCGACATGGACATGAAAATTGAACTTGCCCGGAATACCCTTTATAAAGCCTGCCGGATGAAGGATGATAATCTTCCGTTTGGCAGGGATGCAGCCATCGCCAAGCTGTATTGTTCTGAAATTGCCCGGGAGATTGCTGATGAGGCAGTGCAGATTCACGGGGCATATGGATTGTTTAAGGAAAATGACATTGAAAGGTTTTACCGCGACCAGCGGATACTACAAATCGGTGAGGGAACATCTGAAATATTAAGGATGGTGATTGCCCGGTATATGGGCCTGAAACATCTGATGTGACATGGAAAAACGTAAAACCGACCATATTGAAATGGCATTAAATGCGCAGACCACCAGGGATACGCATGACAGCAGGTTCCATTATGAACCCATGCTGAAAGCGCATCCTTTGAAGGAACCTGAACCGCTCGTATTCCTTGGAAAGTCTTTCCGGGTACCCCTTTGGGTATCGAGCATGACCGGCGGCGCGGCTGCTGCGGGAAAGATAAATCATAACCTGGCCAGGGCATGCCGGACTTTTGGTATGGGAATGGGTCTGGGTTCATGCCGTGTCCTGCTACAGGACAACAGCTGTTTTTCAGATTTTGACCTGCGCGATACCCTGGGTGAAAACCTGCCCCTCTATGCCAATCTGGGAATCAGCCAGGTTGAACAATTGTTGCAGGAGAACAAGATCCATAAAATACATGATCTGGTATCAAATTTGCGTGCTGATGGATTGATCATCCACATTAATCCCCTGCAGGAATGGTTTCAGCCCGAAGGTGACCGGCTCCGGTACGCGCCCCTGGATACGGTGAAAAGTTTCCTGGATAAAGCACTATATCCCGTAATAGTAAAAGAGGTGGGACAGGGAATGGGACCTGCCAGTCTTGCAGAATTGTTCCGTCTTCCACTTGCTGCCGTTGAGTTTGCCGCATTCGGCGGCACCAATTTTTCAAAGGTTGAGCTTCAACGGAATGAGACAGGTATCCTGGAGGCTTATGAGCCTTTTTTGCAAACCGGTGAAAAAGCAGAGGATATGGTTGATTACGTGAACAACATCCTTCTCACACTCACAAACCCGGGATGCCGGGAAGTGATCATTTCAGGAGGTATAAAAAATTACCTGGAAGGTTATTACCTGATGAAAAAAATAAAAACACCGGCGGTTTACGGACAGGCATCTTCCTTTCTCCGTTATGCGAAAGAGAGTTACGAAGCCCTGCATGCATACGTTCAAAGTCAGGTTAACGGACTCATGCTCGCCAATGCCTATCTTACTGTCAAAGAATAAGGAATGAACAACAAGGGATTCATAAACGATTTCTCAAAACAAACCCGGCAGGAGAAAATCAGGCTGTCGGCGGAATATACCGACAAACCCGTGGAATTTGAACGTTGTCTCCGGGAACATCTCCACAGCGATCTGTCAGTTCAGGCTTTGTATGATGAATTCACGGAGAATGCGGTTTCAAATTTTTACCTGCCTTACAGCGTTGTTCCCAATTTCCTTATCAACGACCGCTATTACATGGTACCTATGGTTACTGATGAAAGCTCGGTGGTTGCTGCAGCCGCCAAGGCAGCAAAATTCTGGGCATTTCATGGCGGTTTCCGGACCCGGATCATTGCAACGAACAAGACCGGCCATATCCATTTCCTTTGGAAAGGCAGCCGGGAAAGGTTATCAGGTTTTATCTCAACCATAAAGCCCGGATTGTTCGACACTGTGTTACCGCTTACCGGAAGTATGACCGGCAGGGGAGGGGGTATCCTGGATATCCGTCTGAATGACCTTTCGGAAAAGATGGAAAATTATCACCAGGTGGAGGTTATTTTTAATACGGTAGATTCCATGGGAGCCAATTTCATCAATTCCTGCCTCGAGATGATGGCTGATTATTTTCTTTATCAGGCAGCTGATCATGGATTAGCGGACGATCTGGAGATCATTATGTCTGTTTTATCAAATTATTCTCCCGGGTGCCTTGTGGAATGTTCGGTATCCTGTCCGGTTGATGAACTGGCAAAGGCAGATGACACGATTAGCGGACATGATTTGGCTGGGAGATTTGAGATCGCGGTAAAAATGGCACAACATGATGTTTATCGCGCTGTTACGCATAACAAGGGCATATACAATGGTATTGATGCGGTAATCGTGGCAACCGGCAACGACAGCAGGGCTGTTTCAGCAGCAGGTCATTCCTTTGCTGCTGGTGACGGCAATTACAAGGGGCTGACACATGCCACGATAGACGGGAATAACTTTGATTACAGGTTAAGACTACCCCTGCCGTTGGGAACCGTTGGAGGACTTACCCGTGTGCATCCCATGGCAAAGATGTCGATGTCGTTATTGCAGTATCCCGATGCAGGAGAGTTGATGGCAATTGTTGCAGCTGCCGGTATGGCAAGCAATTTCAGCTCGGTCAGGGCACTGGTGACCTCGGGAATTCAACAGGGACACATGCGGTTGCACCTGACAAACCTTCTCAGGCAGCTTGGGGCGTCGGATCCGGAAAGAAACTCAGCCATTGAATTCTTTCGTGAAAGAACTGTGACACATGCCGGTGTCGCAAATTTCCTGGCAACATTGCGCAAGAAAAATCACTGAAGGCGGTTGTCATGATTCAAGAGTTTTTCGCAAACGGGAAGTTGCTGATATCAGGAGAATACCTGGTGTTACACGGTGCAAGGGCACTCGTTGTTCCGTTGACCCTTGGCCAGCAGATGCAGGTGGAATCACCCGGTGAAGCGCAGGGATCTTTGATTCACTGGCAAGCCAGTGCCAGGGACCAGGTATGGTTTACAGCCGTGATCAGCACTGTTGGATGGGAGCTTATCAGTTCTTCGGATAAGGAGATTGCAGGGAGATTGATTGAGATACTGAAAGCAGTGGATACGCTTAATAATAAATTATTCGAACCCCGCCTGAATTACCGGATCAAAACCAATACACAGTTTAATATGAACTGGGGTTTTGGCAGCAGTTCCGCTCTGATCGCGAACCTTGCACGATGGGCCGGTATCGATCCGTTCTTATTGTACTTCAGGGTTTCAGAAGGCTCGGGTGCCGACCTTGCAGCTGCAATTTCCCGGGGTCCTGTTGTTTACAGCCTGAACGGTTCACAACCGGTCATCACCAACGCAGATTTCAAACCATCCTTTCAGGATAAGATCTGGTTTGTATACCGCGGACACAAGCAAAACACTGCCGGCAACCTGACAGCCTTTCATGGTGAGGGTAAAAGTTCAGCTTACGATGTTGAAGCAATCAGCCTGTTGACTGACAGTATGCTGAAGGTAACTTTACTGGCAGATTTTGAAGCGGTTGTACGTGATCATGAGCGTATGATTTCAGGCGTGTTGGGAAAAAAAAGGATAAAGGAGGTACTTTTTGACGACTTTGAGGGTGAGGTCAAATCACTGGGTGCCTGGGGAGGTGATTTTATTATGGCTGTGACAAGTCGTCAGGAGGATTATGTACGGGCTTATTTTGCAGGAAAAGGTTTGCAGGTTATAATTCCTTTCGATACGCTGGTAAAATATGACTAAGGAATTCCACCATGAATCACCGCTGAAATGAATAATACACTGGATAAAAAATACCTGGGCGAGGCTGCTAAATTAAGCGGCATATCCGGAATACGGTCCGGTCATGTGACCTGGGAATGCCCATCCAACATTGCGCTGATCAAATACTGGGGTAAAAAAGGATTTCAGAAACCACTGAATCCTTCGCTGAGTCTTACGCTACATGGTGCCATTACCCGGTTATCGGTTGATTTTAAACGGTTGGAGGGCAACAGGGAGGTTACCCTCGATTATCTTTTTGAGAACATGCCAAACCATTCGTTTCATGATCGCTTTTTGAAATACCTTCAGCTTGTTTCCCGGTATCTGCCTTTTCTAAACACCCTCCATCTTTCCATACAAAGCCATAACACCTTTCCACATTCATCGGGCGTTGCATCATCAGCTTCCGCCTTCGGTGCCCTCGCTCTTTCACTCTGCAGCATTGAACAGATATGCTTCGATACACCGGATACAGGAACAGAATTTTTAAGGAAGGCTTCGTTCTTATCCCGCCTGGGTTCCGGTAGTGCATCCAGGTCGGTTTATGGCGGATATTCACTTTGGGGCAAAGCAGAAGAAATCCCATTGTCTTCCGATGAAGCGGCCATACCCATCAACAGTGAAATCGCCGATGTATTCAGGAATTATTGTGATTCCATATTGATCATACAAACTGGTAAGAAAGAAATATCCAGTACAACCGGGCATGCACTCATGAAGGATCATCCCTTTGCTTCTGCCAGGATCATCCAGGCGAACCGCAATTGTGTGGATCTGATCAGATCGCTCCGCGAGGGTGATTCCATGCGTTTTGTCGAAATTATTGAAAACGAGGCGCTTACATTGCAGGCATTGATGCTTTCTTCCTTACCGGGATATTTTCTGTTTCATGCCAATACCCTGGAAGTAATAAAAAAAGTAAGAGAATTCAGGCGTGAAACGGAAATTGGGATTGGATTTACATTGGATGCGGGTGCCAATGTTCACCTCCTTTATCCATCTGGGGTGGCTAATGAAGTCAGAGAGTTCATCGACACTGCGTTGCTGCCCTGTTGTGAAAGTGGTCTGGTGTTCCACGACATTACCGGAAATGGTCCGCTAAGAATTGAATAAATGATGATAATGCATTCTATAAAAAGGAAATTTCACGGCAAAATTTTACTTTTTGGTGAATATTCGGTGATCCTGGGTTCAATGGCATTGGCAATACCCTACCGCAAGGTTTCTGCATGGCTGCAATTCCCGGGAAACAGCAGGGTAAATTCTCAGGCCGTTGAATCCAACCAAACACTGGGAAAGTTTGCCGTTTATCTGTCAGAAATCCGGGAAAAAATCCCTGAGCTGTTGGGTATTGATGTATTGCGTTTCCAGGCCGATATTGGGAATGGTCTTTACCTCGAATCCACAATACCCGGTAAATATGGACTTGGCAGTTCAGGTGCATTATGTGCCGCAGTATACGGCGCTTACGGGAGTAAGCCCGGAAATCCCGATCCGCAAGTCAACGGTCCCGGACTCCGCCGGTTGTTTGCCGGCATGGAATCGTTCTTTCATGGTTCCAGCTCAGGCATTGATCCGTTATGCATATACACCGATACTCCGTTGATCATTCAGAGCGCTGACTTTGTCCGGCCCTGGGTTCCAACACGCGATCTGATTTCCGGTATGGTAATTTTTCTTGTGGATACCCGTCAACCAGGTCAAACCGGCAAGCTTGTCAATAATTTCCGACAACAGATGGAAGATCCCCGTCAAAGAGAATCTTTTACGGAAGATTACATTCCGTTAGTTAATATGGCAGTTGGGGAATTAGTGCACGGAAGATTGCAGTATGAAACGATTAAGAATCTATCTTACAGCCAATTGAATCATTTAAGCAGCATGATTCCGGAGGGCTTCCTGGACACCTGGAGGAAAGGCCTGGAAAAAGACCTTTTTGCCTGTAAGCTATGTGGATCGGGAGGGGGAGGGATGATGCTGGGATTTACCCCTGAGTTCAGCAAAGCAAGAAAATTCCTGTTGAAAAATTTCAACTGCAGTCCGGAAATATTGAAATTATAAGTCTTTTACCGGGCCGGTTCAGGGTTCAATAATTTGTTTTCAGTCTATTCTTTTTATCTTTACGGGATAATTCTGCAACAACATGTCATTGGAAATCAACGGAACCGATCTCAAAAAGCTGATCATTGTGGGCGACAGAGTATTGATCAAGCCCAAAACGTCCCAGGATAAAACCAAGACCGGGTTATATCTTCCTCCCGGTGTGCAGGAACGGGAAGTTATTCAAAGCGGGTATGTGGTTAAAGTAGGTCCCGGATATCCCATACCGGCAATCAATGAGATCGACGAGCCCTGGAAAGATAAGAGTGACGAGGTGAAATATGTTCCCCTGCAGCCCAAGGTTGGCGATGAAGCCATTTATTTGCAGAAAGGTGGCTGGGAAGTTGAATTCAATGATGAAAAGTACGTTATTGTTCCGCACAATGCCGTGCTTATGCTGATACGTGACGAGGGACTGTTTACATAAACTAACGTGCTGTTCGTCAATTTCCTCATAACTTTTTGATATCTAAAGCGTACATTTAGGTGTAGTTAATATTTTGATTACACCAACTAAGCACCCCATGCGCAACTACAAGTTAGACAAGGAACCTTTCAGGCCGGGCATTAATTATAAGCAGGATGCCTTATTCCAGGCAATATTTGAAGAATCCCCCGATGGTATTTTCCTGCTTCATCCGGATAATTTCCAGATACTCGACAGTAATGCGAAAGCGCAACAATTATTCCAGGTTCAGGATAAACTTGAATTGACCGGTCGTCAATCCTTCAGTCTGCAGGAATCCGAACCGGTTGAATTCAGCAAAAAGATTTTTATCGATACCATTAACAGTGGGGCGGAACATAGCCAGGAAATGGCTTTCCGGTCGGTCAAGGGCAATATATTCTGGGGACGCTGTTCCATTCGTAAGGTTGAAACCGGGCAGGGGGATATTATCGTTTTCCGTGTAAGGCGTGTGGTTGACTACTTAAAAACTGCAGAGATGCTTGCCTCAATGGTAAAGCAAACTGCCAAGGCAACGGGTTACGAATTCTTTGACGTTCTCACCGGGTTGCTTTCAAAAACCTTCGGGGTAAGCATGACTTATGCTGCACGAATTGATCCCTTCAAAGGGATAGCAACAACGATCCATTGCTGGCATAAGGGGCAGGAAACGGAAAATCTGGAATTCGAACTGGAAACAAGTCCTTCCCTGAATGTAATCAAGGGATATACTACCTTTTATCCGAGTAACCTGGGAAACATGTTCCCGGATGATAAATTTGTCCGGCGGATGGGAATGGAAAGTTACATGGGTACACCGGTTTTCAATCCCAATGGTGATGTGTGCGGATTGCTGGTGCTAATGGATGATAAGATCATGGAAGAAATCCCGAATTCACGCTACATACTTTCCCTGTTTGCTTCACGTGCCGGTGCGGAACTTGAAAGGATCCAGTCCGAAGAGAACTACAGGAAGCAGATTCAGGCGTTGCAGGAGAAGGTTGAAAATAAAGAGTTGACAGGAATTAGCGGGAGTTAGGATAAGATGTTGTGATTGTTGTGGGTTGTGAAAGTTGATCTGTCTACCGTGACTATCATAATAATCGTAGTAATCATAATAATCATAACAATCATAACAACCCGAACCCCCCCAACCCACAACTTTTACCCCCATCCTGTTAAAATTACAGATTTTTACTATATTTGCCCTCCATCAAACAATTCGGCCCCGTAGCTTAATTGAATAGAGCATCTGACTACGGATCAGAAGGTTATAGGTTTGAGTCCTATCGGGGTCACAATTATATCTGGCCATAAATATTTTTATGTCCTATTACAATTTAAGCATATATATGAAGATTATTGGTTATTAACCTTAACCACACTATTATCCTCTTGCATTGGCGGGCATTGAGCAGTTATCGGTAAATAAAATAAAATGACACGGATACCATGGTAATAAATGTTGCAATGCCATAATAAAATGTAGCATATCCAAAACGGTTTTTATTTATAGTCGTTTTGCTAATAAATATGCCTCCTATTTGGGAGAGGATTAGTGCAAACGTCATGAAATAGAAATGTTCCACCACCCAAAACCTAAGTGAAGCCCGCTTTATGGCGAACTGTATATCAATCACCGATTTAGAGTATGGAGTGATAAAGAAATACATGATGATCCCATTCACCAGGGTAAGGTATAAAAGTGCTATAAACAAATAGGACATATATCTATCCGTTTTTGAATATACCAGATTTTTCAACCATCCGACGATAGACCTTACTGTAAATATTATAGCTACAATTATAAAAATAGAGCTTATAATAATGTGAAGTAAGATTAAGAATTTATACATAAAGAAAGCTCTATATTTATTTAGTCATTGAGAAAAGTTTTCATTCATGCTGAAATGCCTGTAATTTTTATTGACATGAAATGCTGTTTTAGATCAACGTTAAATTCTAATTCTAAAACAACAGATTATTCTAAATGTTTTAAATAGAGTCATTCAAGCTATTTCAGCCAAGAGCCGACCTTGCTTTATCCGATCAGCCATGCCAATACCATCCCGAAGGTTTCCACCGATGATTAATCTTTTATAAATTGATTGCATACATCGATAACCGATTGCCTATAATCCTCCTCAGTATAGTCATCCATTCTCATCTCCTCCAGTTGGTTGATTTTACCCAATCAGTTACATATTTTGCATTTTCAAATGGGATTCCAGGAATAAAGCCATGCCCCAGGTTGAAAATCCATTTGTACTCCTTCTTACCAAATTCAATATATTTCACTAATTCTTCTTCAATAGCAATCTGATCGGCAAAAAGAAAACGTGGATCCAGATTCCCCTGCAACCCAACACTGGGGTGTACCATTTTTCGTGCATCAATGATGGGTGTTTGCCAGTCAATGCTCACAAAATCGCAGATATCAGGTGATATGTGGCTATATCCCGTCCCTATATCTTTTGGGAAAAAGATAAAAGGTATTCCTTTGTCACGTACAGCCTTCGATATTTTTTGTATGGCAGGGAAGAACTTCGCCATATAAAATTCGAAAGGAAGAATTCCGCCGTGAGTTTCAAATAGTTGAAAGGCGTCAATCCCATGGGCAATTTGCTGTAAAGAGTACTCAATGGTAAGGTCTGTTATTTCATCAATCAGTTTTTCCGTAATATTTTTGTTCCGGTAGATAAATGAAATAGCATCGGGAAAACCAGCTTTACTGCTTAATCCCTCAAGCATATAACAAAGAACTGTAAGAGGTGCACCTGCAAAACCAATTAGAGGGGTGCTTTCAGGACGGATTTTAACAATTTCATCAATGGTCTTGTAGATGAATTGAAGTTTTCCTGCATCGGGATTCAGCTTTGTTACAGGGTTTTCGAAATTCATCAATGGTTTGTCGAACTTTGGTCCGTAGTCAGTAAATTCAAGACCCATTCCCATAGCATAGGGAATTACAAGGATATCGGAAAACAGAATGGCGGCATCTACTTCGAGATCGTGCACAGGCAGAAGGGTTACCTTAGCGGCAAGAGAAGGATCGCTCAACATTTCCCAAAAAGAATGCTTAACCCGAAGTTCCAAATATGATGGCAGCACTCTGCCTGCCTGTCGCATAAACCAAACCGGCGGACGGGAAGTTTTTTTACCTTGTAATGTGTCGAGAAATATTGAGTTTTGCATGATTTAAAGTTCAATCGCTAATGCGTTAACAGAGTACTAAAGATTCTTGTCTTTTATATACTCCAAAGCTGTAAGGCTTGCTTGCAAAGCCTTTTGAATATCATCATCAGTGTGCGCATTTGAGATGAAGGCTGCCTCATATTGGGAGGGTGCCAGATAGATCCCGTTTTCGAGCGCAAGTTTGAAATAGCTGGCGTACCGTCCATTGTTGGACTTCACAGCAGTGGTGAATGAATTTACTTTCTTCTCTTCCGTAAAAAACAAGGTCATTAATGACCCGATACGATTAATCACTCCAGGCATTCCTGTTTTTCGAAGATTCGAACATAACCCAATTTCCAGTAGGCTGCCTTTTCGATCCAGCTCGGTGTAAAAACCAGGTGTTTCGTTGATGATATTAAGAGTTGTCAATCCGGCACTCATGGCAAGTGGATTTCCTGCCAAAGTACCAGCCTGGTATACTGGTCCGAGTGGAGCCAATTTCGACATAATATCCTTTCTACCCCCATAAGCCCCCACCGGTAAACCTCCACCAATTATTTTACCAAGTGTAGTAATATCGGGTATCACATTATAAAACTCCTGTGCTCCGCCTTTTGCGATGCGAAAGCCCGAAATTACTTCGTCGAAAATTAATAAAGCTCCATATTTATGGGTAATTTCGCGCAAACCTTCTAAAAAACCAGATTCAGGAAGAAATACTCCCATATTGGCAGGAACAGGTTCCACAATTATTGCAGCAACTTTGTCACCTTTCTTTTTAAAGATTTCTTCTACAGAGGTTAAATCATTGTATTGGGCAATTAGAGTATCTTTTGCGGTTCCCTGCGTAACACCCGGACTATCAGGATAACCTAGCGTCAGGGCCCCCGATCCGGCTTTGATCAGAAAACTGTCGGCGTGGCCATGATAGCAGCCCTGAAACTTAACCACTTTGTCTCTTCCTGTAAATCCCCTGGCAAGCCGCAAAGCACTCATTGTAGCCTCCGTTCCTGAATTAACCATACGAACCAACTCAATGGAAGTCACCATTTTCTTAATCAGTTCTGCCAGTTCAGTTTCAACAATGGTAGGCGCTCCATAGCTTGTCCCAAATTCCGCAGCCATTTGTACAGACTTCAGCACTCTTTCATCTGCATGACCCAAAATCATCGGTCCCCATGATCCAACAAAGTCAATGTATTCGTTCCCATCAATATCAGTTATTCGTGCTCCTTTGGCTTTTCTAATAAAAACGGGATCACCAAGGACGCTCTTAAATGCTCGTACCGGGGAGTTAACCCCACCAGGAATGCTTTCCTGTGCCCGTTTGAATTCGATTATGCTGTTTTGAATATCCATGATGAATTCCCTGAAAATAATAATACGCTGCGGATTCTTAATGAACTTCCAATATTATTTAAGCCATTCTGCCATATCCTTGGCATGATAGGTAATAATAATATCGGACCCCGCTCTTTTTATGGATGTAAGAATTTCGTGAACGATACGTTTTTCGTCGATCCATCCTTTCTCGGTGGCTGCTTTTACCATTGAAAATTCACCACTTACATTATAAGCGGCTATCGGGATGTTAAATTCATCCTTGGCACGACGGATTACATCGAGATAACTTAAAGCTGGTTTCACCATAATAATATCAGCTCCTTCTTCGATATCGAGAGCAATTTCGCGCATAGCTTCATCAGCGTTTGAACAGTTCATCTGATAAGACCTGCGATCACCAAACTTCGGAGCGCTTTCAGCAGCTTCCCGGAAAGGACCATAAAACGCAGATGCATACTTGGCAGAATATGCCATAATGGGCAGCATGGAAAATCCATGATCATCGAGTGAATTGCGAATTCGTCCAACACGACCATCCATCATATCACTGGGTGCGACCATATCAACACCTACGCGAGCAAAAGACAGCGCCTGAAGAGCAAGTGTTTCAAGTGTTAAATCATTATCAACATCACCATTTACAATTGTGCCGCAATGCCCATGGGATGTGTACTCGCAATTACATATATCTGCGATCAGGAATATGTTGCTGATCTCTTTCTTAATGGATTTGATGGCTTGCTGCACAATAGCATCATCACTTGTTGCTACCATTCCGGTTTCATCTTTATGTTCGGGTATTCCAAACAACAGAACTGCTCTAATGCCTTTATCAACAAGCATTTTGCATTCATCCACAATAAGATCCACGGACATCTGAAAGTTGCCTGGCATGGATCGGATAGGATTTTTGACTTTGGATCCTGAACAAACAAACAAAGGCATGATTAAGTCTTCAAGTGAAATGGATGTTTCTTCGACCATTTTTCGTAAAATAGGATTCTTCCTAAGCCTTCTTAATCGTGTTACTGGGAAAGACATAACTTTATTTTTAAGTGTTATAATAATTAATGATTTCATGTGCGAGACCTTCATAGGTTGAGATTTTTGCAGTTAAAACACAGGTAAAACCATGATGTTCTGCTGCAAGAGTGGTTACGCTCCCAATGCTGGCAACCCGTACTTCGCGGTTTACAATCTCAGGACCAAGGGTTTCAACAAAGTTATCCATTCCCGAGGGACTTGTAAATAAAATCAAATCATAATGATTATTTTTAATCAGTTCAACTGGACCTGAATCCGCAATCCCAGCTTTCACAGTCCTATAAACATTAATTCGGGTTACTTTGGCAATTTTTGAAAGTCGTTTCTCGAGAGTATCCGGAGCAAGATTTCCCAATGGGAGCAATATATTGCAGTTTTGTAGAGATTCCTTCGCCATCAGATCATCTACCAGGTTTTCGACTGTATTTCTTGAGCCAGTAAAATCAACCTTCCTACCATTATTTTCTATAGCATTCGCTGTCTTAATACCCACAGAAGCTATTTTTATTCCATTTGGAATTTGGGATTCATTTCCTATTTCCTTCAATAAACGATGAAAATGAACTACACCGTTGGCACTGGTGAAAATTATCCATTGAAATTTTTCAATCTGCCTGATGACACTTTGAATAACAGGAGTCTTCTCCATTGCCAATATTTCTGACATTGGAAAATCAATCACATTGGCTCCCAGTGGTTCAAAAATGTTTTTGAATTCAACCGATTTATGCACGCTAACCGTAGATATAAATGATTTTCCCTGAAGGATCATATATTGTTCAAACTTCTGATTTTATGTATAATTTCATGTGCTCCTCTGGCCATAAATCGTTGAGCCAGGCTAATCGCATTTTTTTCAGCATCATCGATCCGGCCTTCAATTGAATCTTTCAGCATTCCCGAACCATCAATATTGGAAACAAACCCTGAAATCTTAAAATTTCTATGTTCTAATTGCGAAAAACAACCAATAGGAATCTGGCAACCCCCATCGAGTGTATGTAGAAAAACTCTTTCAGCTGAAACTGCAATGAATGAAGGCAGATGACTGATTTCCCTTATAAACAATTCTATTTCAGGGTCATTCTCCCTGATTTCGATTGCAATAGCCCCCTGACTAACTGCTGGAATCATTACTTCCGGATCGAGAATTTCGGAAATTTTATCCTGATGACCTAACCGCTGCAGTCCGGCACTGGCCATAATCATTGCAGTACAGTACCCTTCAGCCATTTTTTGGAGGCGCGTATCCACATTCCCACGAATATCTACCGTTTTGAGTTTACGGTTAAAATACAGAAGCTGAGCCTTACGGCGGAGACTTGATGTTGCAACAACATCGGATTCATCCAGCTCATGAAGTTTTTTTCCTTTTATGCTCACAAGGGCATCCCGCACATCACCACGTTCCAATACACCACCTAATTTCAATCCTTTGGGTAATTCTGTTGGAATATCTTTCAGACTATGAACTGCCAGATCGGTTTCGTGATTTAGGAGTGAATATTCCAGTTCCTTTGTAAATAGCCCCTTATCACCTATTTTCGACAATGCTACATCGAGAATATGATCGCCTAGCGTTTTAATTATCTGAATTTCAAATTCCCTTCCGGGGAAATGCATTTCTAACTCTCCTTTTACCTTATTTGCCTGGTAAATGGCTAATTTACTTCCACGCGTTGCAATTTTGAAAGTACAATTAGTCATGGCTGGTGTATTCAAATAAATCGCTTATTATTTTAATATACTCGGTTTTTTTACCATTTTCCGTTACCAGTTTTAGTTTACTAATAAATTGCTGTGCATATTTTTCGGTGATGTGCTCTGAATATTGTTCAATTAATTCATGTTCCTTAATTTTTCTGTATTTTTTAAAGCCTTCAAGTTCTGTTTGTTGAAAATTTTTAAGATTTTCCTTGATGGAAATAATAGTTGGTGTAAGATTCTGTATATCGACCCATTCCATAAATTCGTCCTGAACTTCTGAAATAATCTCCATACTGTGGTCGATGGCCGATTTTCTTCGTTCTATATTTTTTGTTATAACAGCCTTCAAGCTGTCAACCCCATAATATTGCACATTCTCTATCTCATTTACACTTTGGGCTATGTTTGAAGGTACTGAGAGATCGATATACGCCTGGGTCTTTTGATTTCTTTTAATCATCGCTCTTTCGGCCATTTGCTTTGTAATAAGGTGTTCCTTTGAGGATGTGGCCGTAATGATAAGATCGCACTCCGGAATGTATGATTCGATTGCGGATAATTCTACTGCAACTCCCGAATATTTCTCAGCCAGCTCAACAGCCCTTGTGTATGTTCGATTTGCAATGTAAAACGAGGGATGATTTTTTTTCAGCATGCAGTGAAGAATAAGATCTCCGGTTTGTCCGGCACCAATTACCATAATCGTGCGATTTTGAAGGTCCGGAAATATCTCGTAACATAGTTCTACCGAAGCATAACTAACGGATGCGGCTCCTTTGTTCAGATGTGTTTCAGTCCTTACCCGTTTCCCTGCTTCAATTGCTTTAATAAACAATCTGGAAATAATGCTATCGCATAACTTATTGGTTTGAGTGTTTCGAAAAGCTTCTTTAACCTGAACGAGAATCTGCTCTTCTCCCAACACCAGAGATTCAAGTCCTGAGGATACTCTGAAAAGCTGCTCTGCCGCGGCATCCTGGCTATAGAAATAAAAGTACTGAAGACTTGTACTGACAATTTTTTTGAATTTCAATAACTCATCTGTGATCAGACGAAATACTTCACTTTCCTCTTCTATCCGGGTACAAAAATAGATCTCAGTGCGGTTACAGGTCGAAAGAATGACTATCCCATCGAGCTGAAGAATGGATTTAATACAACCTGCAAAAGCTATTTTTTCCTGTTCATCAAATGCATATAACTCACGAATAATCACAGGAGCAGATTTGTGGCTAATTCCCAATAAAGCTATCATGGATAATTTGAAATATTGCAAATATAGAATCCCAATTCTGAAGAAAATTTGAATTTTCACTTCGGGAACGATATTTTTCGGATAAAAATATCCGAATTAAAAAAAGTTTATTGCAATGACGTGAATATCAGATTGGTAGGAATATTGAATTTTGAAGTGATAATAATCGCAAATTTTTTTTACGATTGCCAGGCCTAATCCTAGTGAATCGGATCTGTTAGATGATTTTGTAAACCGCTTAAAGAGATCTTCCTGACTAATATCTGGCTTTCCTCCGGTATTTCTTAGAATTAATGAATCCGTTTCGGTAATAACTTCTATTGTACCCAAATAATGATTGTGGTAGATAGAATTTTTTAATAGGTTCAAAAGCATAATGCTGATTAAATTTGAATCAGCCCATATATATATAGGATTTTTATAATCTTTATGAAGCGATATGTTTTTTGAATGAATGATTTCTTCGAAATTGTCGAGATGAAAATTAATACTCTCCACAATATCAACCTTTTCTTTTTCCGGGAACTGGTTATTATCAATTTTCGCCAGCAGGATTAGTGATTTGTTTAGGTTGGACAGCCTGATGGCATTACCCTGAATCGATTCAATAAGTTCAGCCTGGGATCTGTCTATGTTTTCATTTTGCTGAAGCAGGTCTACCTTGGTTTTGATAATTGCCAGCGGGTTTTGTATTTCATGAGAGATGTTTTCGATAAATTCTTTAAGATTTTGATAATCCTGTTTAATGCGTTTATGCATTTTTTCAAAAACCTGATTTAACAAATTGAATTCGGAAATGTCCGATTCTGGCAGGTTTATTTCTTTTGTGTCGGAGATATTATAATCCTTAATTACATCAATGGTTTTAAAGAAATTCCCCCAGAGGCGTAAAAAGAAGTAATTATTAAAAGCAATAAGGCATATTAATAAAAGCAGTGATAGTAGTAAAATTATAAATGTTACATATTCTATCAGCTTGTCTGAATCAAGCAGAGATTTGGAAAGGGAAATCCGAACTGGCTTTCCATCCATATTGGTTTCATATCTTAACACACGGTAAGACTGGTATTGCTCCATAATGTTATCAAACCACAATGTATCTCTGAATTCAAAATTCGGCTTTAAAATTTCTTTAATCGGCAGAATCTGGTAATGTGTCCGTAAATAGAAAGCTGCTGAATCGTTCTTTATAGAATAGTTCCTGGGAGGGTGCATAATAACCTGATGCATTTCATTTATCAATTCCCTTTTCACCTGAAGGTTCATCATATATCGGAAAGAGAAATAAAATACTATTCCTCCCACAAAAAGGACAAATAATGCAATCGTGAGAAAAAACAATGTGGTTTTTGCGAGTAATTTCAATTTTCAATAAATTTATATCCAACTCCGTAAACAGTTTGTAGATAATTACCTACTCCGTGGTCTATGAGTTTTTTTCGTAAATTTTTTATGTGAGCATATACAAAATCGAAAGAATCAGCCGAATCAATGTAATCCCCCCAAAGATGTTCAGCTATCGATTCCTTTGAAAGCACCTTGTCTTTATT
>Ga0209341_10001758_pt1 | contig 21162 bp, 15 predicted proteins | sample RifCSP13_2_FD_184020 | JGI IMG/M metagenome (GOLD analysis project Ga0209341, IMG submission 184020) | Soil microbial communities from Rifle, Colorado - Rifle CSP2_sed 13_2 (SPAdes) (version 2) | ecosystem: Environmental > Terrestrial > Deep subsurface > Rock core/Sediment | place: Rifle... | reverse complement strand
CATTCGATCGCAGGAATGGTTTGTGCCGAAGAGTCGAGCAACACAGCGGCGATCTCGCGCCGGCTCGCGCCATTTTGTTCGCCATCGAGCGCGCGAACCTGGAGGACCAGCCGAGCACGCTGAAGGAGCGACAGTTGCAGGCTGCGCAGCAGAGGCCCGGCGCGATTGCCGGCGAGGCGCCGATGGAAACGCTGAAGGCTATGCAGCCGTGCGCCGAAATCGCCATCGAACGGAAGCAGGAACGCGCTGCCATGCGTGGGGGCGCCGCCGACGAACCAGAGTCGATGACGCCCGTCCGGATCGTCGATCAGGAGATGACGGCCGTCATCCGCATCGATGCTCGCCGCGACCGGCAAGAGCGCGTCGCGGTCGATGGGATGCGCAGCCGGAGAACCTTTAGGCGCCTGCGCAATGACGACAATGGCAGGCGAATGCTCCGGCCGCCACAGGGCGGGAGACTCCCATGCAGGCGTCTCGGGGGCATGCGGGAAAGATCAACCCCCATTGGCGCGCGAGGCGCGCCATGCCGACATCGTGCGCCAGTGAACCGGACGCGATGCGACGTTGCGTATTTCGGTAGTCTTCAGCATAGGCAGGATTTCGTCGAAGAAACTCAACGGCAAACTGATCTCGATCGAGTCGCATAAGTTCGTTGGCGGTGCTCGCGGACCGCCAGTCGGACGCCGCTGGCATACTCGTCCCTCCCTCGCCCGATCCTTTTCATCGGATCCATTCGGTTGAGTATTGGGAGAAATGCTCGGCTTGCTAGATAGAAATTTGGAATAGCGTGATAGCCGCATTGTGTCCGCGCGCTGGTCGCTTTCGGTTCCTGAAATAATCGGCAATATTTTACTGCAAGCGAGGCTCAAGAAGGTGACGGTAGCCTTTCTTGGTCATCCAGCGTGCACGAGCGAGATGGCTGTCATGCACAATCCTCGCCCGCTCGGGCTCTTTGTCGGGATCGAGGCCGAAGATAATGGCGACGGCCTCGCGCCAGTCAGCGCCCTCGGCCGCTGCATCGAGCAGCCGGATATAGCTTGTCAAATGTCGCTCGTCATAGGGACTGACGCGATCCAGTTGCGGTGGCCGATCTTCAAAGGAGGGCGTGCTCATGGTACCCCCTATGGTGTTTGACGGGAGCTGCGACTCCGTATCCGGCTCTGGATATCCGGCCATGGTCGTCGATTCGGCATCGCGTTGGCGATGTTTTGAAAACGGAACCATGGATGCATGGGTTTCCGCGCATCAGTCGCTCCGCACTCTCGGTGTGCGGAAACCCATGCATCCATGGTTCCGTTTTCATAAAAGCGCCCGTCCGAATTTATAGCGAATTAGTGGGAGACAGGCGGCGCGTTCAAGTGTCGCGTCGAAAAAATTCGACCGGATCGGCCTCAAGAACGACGGCGAGCTTTTCCAGCATGTCGATCGTGGCGGCATGCTGTTCGCGTTCGAGCATGCCGACGTAGTTTCGATTGATGCCCGCACGGTCGGCTAGCTCCTCCTGCGATAGGTTCTTGACCTGGCGCAGCCGGCGTAGGTTGGTCGCAACGGTCTCCCGCAATCTCATGCGGAAGACGTCGCCGGATCACTAATATACTGCCACCTAATATACTAGGTATTCGGCTCTGACGCCAGTTCGACGACGGCATTTGGTGCCCTGCGGAGCGGCGATGCCGGTCCACCCCAAGAAGCGGTTGATGCATGGATTTATGGTCCGGACATGGTCGTTGCGGCAGCGCCGACCGGCGCGGTCGTGGTCTTCGCTGCGCCGCCCAATCGGTCGGAGCTGTCCCGGTTTGGCCCGAGGAGCAGCCCCGCCCGATGTACCGGGCGGGGCGCTGGGACGCCGGCTCAGTCGGCGTTGGCCTTGCGGCCGCGGGACCAGATGAGCGTGTAGCTCTCGCCGCCCTCTTCGTCGAAGAGGTTCGCGTAAATCGGAGCGTTGAAGCTCGGATCGTCCAGCTTGACCGAGAGGTAGTCGCGGCCTTCGCCGGAGCGCTTGGACCAGGCGGCGCCGATCTCGGCTCGGCCGACATAGGCGCGGTGGCTCGGGGCGTTCTCGTTGCTGCCGTTCGTTTCAGGGACGAAGCGGACGTTCTTAGCCTGGAAGGTGAGCGTGACGATTTCGCCGACGAAGCCTTGCTCGGTCTTCGTGAAGGTGCCGATGTTCGCCATGATAGTTCTCCTTGCTCTCTGTTTCCGAGCCGCGACCATCGCGGTCTCGATGGCGACCGACGGGCCGGAGACGATCGACGCCGCATCCGCTTGCGGACCGTAGCGCAGCGGAGGATGCCAGGCGGGCAACTTTCTTGTCTCGCGAGGAATGGGCGAAGCCCAGGGGAAGAAAGTTGAACGCCGGCATTGCGGCTAGGCGATCGAGGCGCAGCCGGTGTTCGGCCAGGTCAGGCCATCGTAGAGACCCGAATGGACGCGCTTCTCGGAACAGGGAAATCGCAAGGAGAACCGGCGAACGCCACACCTCCACAGAGACGGCGCGATATGGCGGCGCTACAAATCGTCCTGCCATGCTCCGGGCTACATCCCGCTCCCCGAAACGGACGGCAAGGAACGCCGCGCCATTCGCGAACTCAGTCGGCCGGAGCTTGAGGCGCCGCAGCCCAAGCGATCCACCAGCCGCGCGCTTCGTGCAAGGTCACGTCTGGTAAATCTGAGATCGACCTCGCTCCGATCAGAACTCGCAGTGAACGGGACGGCATGGCACGCTTCTCATCAGGTCGCGGCGTCGCCGGGCCTACGACAGTGCCGGTCTTCCGGACCCGCTTGGCATGTCGGGCGGAGATGCCGCAAGCCGCGTCCAGGCCGTCGCCCCGATGGCGACCGCGCCGATTACGGCGAATACCTGCCGCCAGAGATCGGACGTCATGGTGAGTTCGGAGAGGCCGAAGGTCGCGTAGTAGCCGGCAAGCGCGGCCGGGACGGCGAATATCAGTGCGACCGCGATGCGGAGAATGGGCGTGCGGACAAACGAGAAGACCCCCTGGCCGATGACAAGCGAGAAAGCTGCGGCGACAATGCCAAGGCCGATCGCGCCGAGCGGGCCGAATCCCGCGCCCTGGGCATAGAGGCCCGCGGTCATGCCGACGAAGAACGGCAGAGCATAGATGGCGAGCGTGAACAGCGCCCAGCAGAAGAAGCCGAGGCCGATGATGTTGAGAACAATTCCAACTGCGAGCATGGTGGGTCATCCCGTGACAAAGTGGCAAGGGTTGCGCCTTCCACCACCACCACGGCGCATCGAAACGTTTAGCCGAGGATGATGCCAGGCGGGAGTGGAAACTCGCTACGAGGGCTTCCGTCTCGTCAGGACTGAGATGCGCAATGCGCGCATGTCAAAACGCGAGAACGGTATATCCGTCCCTGTTCGAGCGGATCGCGAAGCTCTGCCGGATGCGAATGGCGAACGATCCACGCCGCCGGAATGTCGGTTCGCAGGCAGAACGAGAAGTCGATGGGCGCGGACCAGTCGGGACGGTTGCAGGCCAGTCTCGTCCACTCTCGTAGCATTTTCGTCGCAAGCTCTGTACGCGTCTGCATGCTGCTTATGCGAAGCGGCAAATCGATCTCCAGCAAGGTGGGTACGCCTCTTTGGAGGAGGACGCGCCGGCCGGCTGCCCCCAGGATCGCAGAAATCCATTCGCTGCCGTAGATCAGGTAGTGTGCGGCATGCTTTAGCAACACGGCATCATCGGCGACAACATACACGCGGCCGGGATCAAGTTCGTTTTCGATCTCCGCAATTGCCGTGTCGACGCGATCTCTCATCCACGTAAGTTTGTCCGATCCGGCAACGATTGCCTTCACCTGCGCGGTCATCGCTGCGCGATCGTGAACCCGTAGTCCGTCCCGAAAATAGCTTCCTGCGTCGTCGCTACGACAGCCATGGAACGTCCGTATCACCGCCGGATCGAGCGCATTCGCAAGCGCGTCGGCGTGATAGTCAAAATCGGCGACGAGACACCGTTCGAGAAGATCGGACCATTCCGAATCATCCCAGCACAAGGCGCGAAACCGTCCGGGTTTTAGTCGCCTCATTCCGTCTCGGCGAAAGCGCGGGGACAGCCATGCGGTCAACTGCGGCGTCCAAGTGTCAGGCCGCTTCCAGATGAAATGATGGTTACGCCAAACGTCATCGTCACCCTGCGCCAGGTGACGGGTAGGCGCGACAAGATGGTCGACGTCCGAATCTGTCCATTATCGCGGTGATCATACCGCCCCCGCAGCGGATTTGTTGGCGCGCGACGGCGGCGCTCAGGCGCCGCCGCTGCCGAACTTCCACACCGGGATGCCGAGCTTGCGTGCCTTGTCGGCGAGGTTTTCCTGGATGCCGGTGCCCGGGAAGACCAGGACGCCGATCGGCAGGACGTTGAGCATCTGGTCGTTGCGCTTGAACGGTGCGGCCTTGGCATGCTTCGTCCAGTCGGGCTTGAAGGCGATCTGCGGCACCTTGCGGTGATCGGCCCAGCGGGCGGCGATACGTTCGGCGCCCTTCGGCGATCCACCGTGTAGTAGTACCATGTCCGGGTGCTTGGTGCGGACCTGATCCAGCCTGTCCCAAATCAGGTGGTGATCGTTGAAGTCGAGACCACCTGTGAAGGCGATCTTGGGGCCGGCGGGCAGCAACACCTCAGTCTCGGCCCGGCGCTTGGCGGCGAGATAGTCGCGGCTGTCGATCATCGCGGCGGTCAGGGCGCGGTGGTTGACCATCGATCCGTTGCGCGGATGCCAGTGCGAACCGGCGTGGCGCGCGAAAAGCTCGGCCGCCTGGTCGCGGAAGAACTCCATCGCGTTGCGACGTTCGATCAGCGTCATGCCCTCGGCGGTGAGGCGCTCGAGTTCGACCGAGCGAATTTCGGAGCCATCCTGTTCGCGCTGGCTGCGCCGTTGCGCCTGCTCGTTGTCGTCGAGCTGACGCTCGATCCGCTCGTTGGCGCGGTGGAACAGATTGACGGTCGACCACAGCAGATCGTCGAGGTCGGGTTCGAGGCGGGTGTCGCTCAAGGTCGCGACGAGAGCGTCGAAGATGTCGGCGACGGCGCCTGCGATCGTGCGGGCTTCGGGCAGCGGCCGCGGGTCGGGCTCGTCCTGGAAGGGACGATAGCCGTGGAGCTGGAGTTCGGCGAGGACGTGCTCGGTCGGGGATGTCGCGTGCGGCGGCTCGTAGTCGGTGTGGTCGTGGTCGGTCGTCATGGGAGGCTTCCTTTTGTCGGATCGGCCGCGCCCATCGCGGCCTTCATGGCGACGAAAAGCGGCGGGCGGACCGGACCTGCACCGCCGAGCGCAGCGACAGCGGCCGAAGCACAGCGGAGGATGGCGGGAGCCGGCTATTTTGCTTCGCGATGTAAAGCGCCCACCCCGGGGGTCCCCGTCGCGCTCTGCGCGATGGGGTGGGCTTGGGGCGCGACGGAAAATAGTCGGCGGACGCCATTGCAGGGGCCGGGCCGTTTGCCGCCTCGATCGCCCTCTCAGAAGGCCGTGAGCGCGGCCCTCTCCGACACCGAAGGAAGCGCCCCGAGACGCAGACCGATCGAAGACCGGATCGACGCGCACCCGCCTACCCGTTCCGGCGTCGCGTCAGAGCGACATGAACCGTGCGACGTCTTCCGGTGCGAGTTGCGCCCGAACGGCCGCCCGCAGCGCGTCGATACTGAGGCGGCGCAGGTCTTCGTTGAAGTCGTCGCCGTGGGGCGACAATACCACCGCGTCGATCCGGGCCGTGCGCGCCCGGTCGAACAGTCCGACCATCGCGCCATCACCGGCCGCGTCGTTGTCGCGGACGACATAGAGCCTTCGCAGCGTCGCCGGGAAGAGAATCGCGGCGAGGTGCGCGGCCGACAGCGCAGCCATCATCGGCATGGACGGCATGACGCAACGAAGCGACAGCATGGTCTCGATGCCCTCGCCCGCGGCAGCGACATCGCCTACCACGTCGAAGCGGACCGCATTGCCGAGAAGATGGCCCATCGCCCGCCGCGGCGTGTCGATCGGCGCCTTATCGCACCCGGACGGATCGAGCCAGGTGCGATGCGCGCCCATGATCCGGCCATCGATATCGGTGACGGCCGCGATCATCGCCGGCCAGGTCTCGGTCGGCGCATATCGGTCCGGGCGATAGTAGCAACGCGGATGGAAACGTAAGGCTCCGGTTCCGTGCAGAGCAACAATGCCGCGTGTCCGCAAATACGTTTCTACGACAGTGCCCATAATCGGCTGCGACATGGCGAACAGGCGACGTGCCGATTCCGGCGAGCCAGCCGGTGCCGATGCCAGACGAGGCTTGGGCTCGGGGTCTGGTTTTGGTCGCGGCAGACTGAGGAACCGTCGGGCTTCATCGGCGATGTCGTGGAAGTCGACAAGGCCAAGCGACTTGCGGATGACATCGAGCAAGTCGCCATGTTCGCCTGTGGCCGCGTCAGTCCATTTGCCCGCGGCGCCTTTGCCGGATTCAGGACCGCTCAAACGGACGAACATCGAGCGGCCGGGTGTGTTCTTGATGTCGCCGACCAGCCAATAGCGCCCTTCGCGGCGACCATTCGAGAGATAACAGCGGCACACCGCCTCGGCCTCGCGCGCGAGGCGGTGTGCAAGTTCACCGGCATATCCCGCCATGGTCATGCCGCCCGCTCCGCGACACGCACAACGGGATAGCGTTCCAGCACCTTGGCCAAGACGGCAACACCACCCGCATCGATCGGGACGAACATGCGGAGCTTCCATGAGATGATCTCATGGAACAGCCCGTAGGCGCGCAGCCGGTCGCGCATGGCGTCGGTGAAGCCGGTCAGCTCGATGCGGTTCGCGCCCATCACGCGCACGCGGCGAAGCTGAAGGTCCTCGGCAAGATCGAGCACGGTCTTGCCGTCGAGCAATGCCACAAGTGCGGCATCGGGCGTGAGCGTCACGGCGCTGGTCTCGATCGCAGTCGCGACCCATACGGGCGAGACCCTGCGACCGATGATACGCTCGCCGGCATCGGTCTGGAGCCGATACACGCGCGTGGATTCATTCGGGAGGCGCTTCCAGATCGGCAACAACAGACCGGCAACGATATGGATCTCGCTATCGGTGAACTCAGGCACGTCCGCGACCTCTGCCGACCAGGTCCGAGCGAAGGTCTCGCGGTCGGCTTCCTGCCAATGGGTCTGCGGCATCACGGCCAGCGGCATGACCGGATGCTCCATCGGGCGAATCAGGCGTACACGGCGTTCGACCTGCCCATCGTCCAGCATCACGCTGCGGGCCGGCACCTGCACCGCGGCGCGGCCGGACTGGCTGTTGACCAAGAGCACAGCGCGTGGATCCGACAGGCGGTCCAAAGCATCATCGAGCGTAACCGGCCGGTTGCGCTCGCGCTGGGTGATCGTGAGCAGTCGTGTCTCGGCCGACGTGCCGGGATGGGTGTAGATCGTCTGCCGGTCCGTGACGGTGAAGCTCTCGGCTGTCAGCGTCTCCAGACCGACATCATATGTGCCCGACGCGATCGCGCCCTCGATGCGCGCGGTCAATAACTGCTCGAAGGAGGTGAACAGGATGTTCTGGAGATCGATGGTCAACGCCAGCAGGCGGTTGAGGAACGTGGTGATCGGCGGCAGGTCGTCCTTGATGCCATTGGAATCCGTCAGCTTGAGCCCGGTCGCGTCCTCGAACGTCTGGAGCGAACACCCCTCGACCTTGCCCATCACCAGCAGAAGGTACAGCTGACGCAAGGCGTCGCGTGCGTAGTGACTCTCCAGATTGTCTTCAGGTCTGAACAGACCCTGACCGCCGGTCTGGCGCTGCCCTTTGGTGATAGCGCCGAGCGTATCGAGGCGCCGCGCGATGGTCGACAGGAACCTCTTCTCGGCCTTCACGTTCGTGGCGATCGGCCGAAACAGCGGCGGTTGCGCCTGGTTGGTGCGATTGGTGCGGCCGAGCCCCTGAATCGCAGCGTCGGCCTTCCAACCGGCCTCCAAGAGATAATGTATCCGCAGCCGCCGGTTCTTCGCCGACAGCTCCGCGTGATAGCTACGCCCGGTGCCGCCGGCGTCCGAGAACACCAGGATTCGCTTGACGTCATCCATGAACGCCTGCGTCTCGCCGAGATTGGCGGAGCCGGCGCGGTTCTCAACAACGAGACGATCGACTTTGTCCGATCCGGTCTTGCGGATAATCCGGCGCGAGCGGCCCGTCACCTCCGCCACCGTGTCGGTACCGAAGCGTTGGACGATCTGGTCGAGCGCGCCGTGCACCGGCGGCAATGACGCCAGCTTCTCAATGAGGCCGTTGCGGCGGGCAACAGCCTCACGGCTCTGCACCGGTTGGCCATCGCGGTACACCGGCCGCGACGACAGGTTACCCTCGCTATCGGTGAACGGCTCGTAGAGTTGAGTCGGGAAGCTGTGCGCGAGATAGTCGAGGACATATTCGCGCGGCGTGATGTCAACCTGCACATCGCCCCAATCCTCGGTTGGTATTTCCGACAGGCGACGTTCCATCAATGCCTCGCCTGTCGAGACAATCTGGATGACCGCGGCGTGGCCGCCTTGCAGGTCGCGCTCGACAGACGCGATCAGCGACGGCGTCTTCATCGCGGTGATGAGGTGATTGAAAAAGCGCTGCTTGGCGCTCTCGAAGGCGGAGCGCGCGGCCGACTTGGCCTGCGCGTTCAGCGTGCCGGTCGAACCGGTGATGTTCGCGGCCCGCATCGCGGCGTCGAGGTTGTTGTGGATGATCGAGAACGCCCCGGCATACTCGTCGTAAATGCGGATCTGCTCGTCGGTGAGCCGGTGTTCGACCAGTTCGTACTCGACGCCCTCATAAGACAGCGAGCGCGCCGCGTAGAGCCCGAGCGCCTTCAGGTCGCGCGCCAGGACTTCCATGGCCGCGACGCCGCCGGCTTCGATTGCTTCCACGAATTCGCCACGCGTGGCGAAGGGAAAGTCCTCACCGCCCCACAATCCGAGCCGCTGGGCATAGGCCAGGTTGTGAACCGTGGTGGCACCGGTCGCCGACACATAGAGAATGCGCGCGTTCGGCAACGCATGTTGCAGGCGCAGTCCGGCGCGGCCCTGCTGCGAGGCAGCTTGGTCGCCGCGCTCGCCCTTGCCGCCGGCCGCATTCTGCATCGCGTGCGATTCGTCGAACACGATCACGCCGTCGAAATCAGCGCCAAGCCAGTCGACGATCTGCCGGACACGGGACGCCTTTTCGTCACGCGCGTCAGAGCGCAGTGTCGCGTAGGTGGTGAACAGGATGCCTTCGCCAAGGCGGATCGGCGTGCCCTGACGGAAGCGCGAGAGCGGCGTCACCAGCAGACGCTCAAGCCCGAGCGCCGCCCAGTCGCGTTGCGCATCCTCGATCAGCTTGTCGGACTTGCTGATCCAGACCGCGCGGCGGCGGCCCTTCAGCCAGTTGTCGAGCAAGACGCCAGCGACCTGCCGGCCCTTGCCCGCGCCGGTGCCGTCACCCAGAAACCAGCCGCGTCGAAATCGCACGGCATTCTCTGCATCATCCCGCGCGGCGGTCACGAGATCAAAGGTCTCGTCGGCGGTCCACGATCCAGCGAGAAATTCTGCATGGGCCTCGCCGGCATAAATGACAGATTCGATCTGGGCGTCGGACAACAGCCCGCCCGCGACGACATTCGCCGGCAGGTGCGGCCGATAGGTCGGGATCGGCGGCGCGACCGATGCCATCGCAGCCGACTGCACCAGCTTGGTGGGATGCGCCTGAGAGCCGGAGATACGGATCGACTGCAATCCGTATTCTTCATAAAGCGTATCCGTGAGCCGGACGCTTTCAGCGGGGGCCCATGCGACGGTCTCATAGGCGAGTTCGATCCCATAAGGCTCCGCAGTTGGAGCGGAGGACGGGCGTGTTGCGTAAGCGCGCGCCGTTCGCGGCATGGCCGGACGCACGATCGGCAGAGACACGGAACTCGCGACCGGCAGACGCGGTGGCACGTGCTGCATCACCCAGCCAAGCAGCGCGGCAGCGTCCGATGCGAGCCCGGGCGAAGCCAGGAACGTCGCCGCATCGTATGCCGGCGACTTGTCGATCACGGTCAGGCGCGTATCGATGGTCGTGCCGTGCTTGGCGTAGACCGCTCCATCGATGGCAGCGGAGAAGACAACGCGTGCTTGGGCCTGCAGGCCAACGAACGCCTCCCGCCAAGCTGGGTTCTCCGCTGAGAAGCTTGCCCCCGTGATCGCGACCAGGCGTCCGCCCTCAGGAAGGCGCGCCAAAGCGGACGAGATGTGCCGCAGGGCCGCGTCTGTCATGCGGCGATCGACATGCGCGACCGCGGAGAATGGCGGATTCATCAGCACGACGCTCGGTACGATGCCGGCGTCGAGATGATCGTCGATGTGCGCGGCGTCGTAGCGAGTGACGGCGGCACCGGGGAAGAGATGTGAGAGAAGATCCGCGCGGGTATCAGCCAACTCATTGAGAACGAGCGACGCGCCGGACAACTCAGCGAGAACTGCAAGCAAGCCGGTGCCGGCAGAAGGCTCAAGTACAAGGTCGGCGGGCGTGATCGCCGCGGCAACGCTGGCCGCGAGGCCAAGGCCGATCGGCGTCGAGAACTGCTGAAGCGCCTCGCTCTCTTCGGAGCGGCGTGTGTGGGTGGGAAGCAGGCTCATGATTTTGGCCAGCATCGGCAGCATGGCGGCGGGCGACGCGGCACGCCCGCGCATGGCGGGACCGAACTTGCGGACGAACAGGACGGTCGCGGCTTCACACGCGTCGTAAGCGGCCTTCCAATCCCAGGCGCCACCGGCGTCGGATGCGCCGAAGGCGCTCTCCATCGCAGCGCGCAGCATCGGGGCATCGATGCGCTGACCACGCTCGAGATGGGGAAGCAAAGATCGCGCGGCCGAGGCGATGGCGTCGGCCTTTGTCCCAGGACTGGGCGCGGTGGAAATGGGCGCGGCCACCAAAGCAGCCACGGAGACGAACGTCGGTGTCATGGGAGAACCTCGGAGAGCAGGATCGGGATGAACCGTCGGACGCTCTCTCGACCCCGCCGGCTCAAACCCGTCCCGGCCCGCCTCTCACTCTCCAGCGCCGCACCTTGACGGCGCGACAAACAATGCCCAATTTCAGGCTATCGGGGCCGCCACCTCAGCTTTGTGGCTAGAGCCGCTTGCGACGAGACCGCAAGAGCTGAACTGTCCGGCAAACGGACAGCCGCTGATCGAACCCGCAACCGCGGGCGAGGTCTTCGGCTGCCGGCTCCCGATTACCTCGCCATTATCAACACAGAGCCGCGGAGACTGTTCGTGGCTCAAATCATCGCGTTTCCAAAAACCACCCTTCGACCACTCCGTGTTCATAGCGGGAGCCTTCACTCTGTTCGCGTGGAGATCGTCGATCAGAGACGGCCGCGACGAACGCGCTGGCTCACCCAATGGGCGATCCAGAACGCAGCCTCGTTCCGGGCACTCAAAGGCTTCACCGATGCCTCGGTGGCGCGCGGTCGCGCCCACCGTTTTTCGGTAAGCCGGACCCGCCTGGTGCGCCGGTTCGTCGCGGAGATCAGCGAGTTGATTGCGGCCGGCCGGGTGATCGTCGAGATCGACGGCACCGTGGTGCGGGCGCTGGCGCGGCGGAGCGCGTGAGGAAATGTTTGGCGGGGCGACCGTGGCCGCCCCGCCAACACATCATTCGGCAGCGATTGGATGGGCTTCGGGGTCGTCGGCGCCGTCGCTCGCGGTCTCTTCGTCGTCATCGGCGAGGAATTCGGGCAACGGCTCCGCGTCCCCGGCCGGTTCATGCGCGGCAACGGCCTCGACAAGCCGAAGCGGCTCGGGCAGCCAACCGGTCTCCCCGAGCAGGCGCTCGGCCTCCCGCGCCATATCAGCCTTCTTCAGATGGTCGATGAGTTGCGCGGACGGTTCGCCTTTCGCTTCGCGCACCGCTTCGAGGATGCGAGGCTTGGTGATACGGCCAAGATAGTTGTCGACCGTCGGCTTCCACCCAACGGCCACCATGTCGAGTCCGACCGTACGGGCCAGGACATCAGCTTGGTCGAGCCGACGACGCACGCCGTGGGCGGAGACACGGCCTTCATTGTAGCGGCTGGCCGGCTCGTAGAGCGCGTTGACGGCGGATGATGCGCAGTGTGCGAACAGCGATGCCTGCGCACTCCCGTCGAGGGCCGTGAGAGCGTCCCACAGGTTACTCTCCTCCTTGGGCAAACGAGCCTTCCATCCATCATGGCGCGCATCGATGGCCTGCGCCGATGTGCTCTCCTTCAGGCCTGGAGCCTGAGGTGGGAACGTCGGCGTCCGGATCGCAATCTCCAGACAGCCGCTCGACGATGCGAAGCGGTAGAAGGTCGCCAGCACGAAATTATGCAGCACGGCCTGGAAGGCGATCGCCGGTTCGTTCGCCAGCGCATCGCGCAACGCCAGCGTCCGATGGGCGGTCAGTTCGGTGATGAGCCGATCGGGCAGCGACTTGATGGTGTCGTCATCGTCTTCGTCGACGGGTTCGACCGGCGCGCCGCCGACAGTGATGACCGCACGCTGGACGGCGCCAGCGGCGGCTTGCCCGCGGCCCGCCTGCCCTCCGGCTTCAGCGTCAGACTCAGCTTGCGGGTCGACTGCCGCCGACACTTCATCCTCCGGCCGGACGTAACCGCGATCGATCAACAGAAACCCGTCAGCGTCGATGCTGATAAATACGCCGGCGCGAGCAACGTCGGCCTGATCGTAGCGGAGCGATCGGGCATCGAAAGCGGAACGTGCTGCTTGGATCTCGCCGAGACGCTGATCGATCTCATTGGGCAGTTCGTCCGCATCCTGGTAGTCCTGCTCGATCTTGGCATACTCGACGTTAAGCGCCTCGAGCGTGGCCTGCTCGTCGGCGGTCAGATCGACTGGCTCGCCGTCAAGCTCGTGCAAGCCGTCGGAGTGGCCATACGGGAAGTCGACCGCGACCGCGATCCACTTCCAACCCTCGGCCGCGATGGTCTCGGCCTCGGCCTTGAGTTTCTCGGTGACGAGCCGGTCGAGCAGCGGCACGTCCTGAAGCCAGCCGCCGTCGTCATGCTCGAACAGATCGCGCATCACGGCGCCGCCAGCCTGCTCGTATGCATCAAGCCCGATGAATTGGGCGCGCCGATCGGATGCCCGCACGGTGTTCTCCGTGAGCATCCGGCGGATCTGGTACGGCTCATCGAGCTGGGAACTGCACACATTGTCCCAGACCTGCTCCTGCCGCTCGTGGTCGGCGACGACCGAGAAGGCCATGAGTTGCTCCAGCGTCATGTCGTCGGCGGCGTAGACGTCATGCAGTTTGGGCGACACGGACGCGAGACGAAGTCGCTGCTTCACGATCGCCGGTGTCACGAAATGCCGCGCGGCGATATCCTCTTCGCTCATGCCGCCGTCGCGCAGGAGCTTGAACGTGCGGAACTGATCGAGCGGATGCAGGCCGACCCGCTCATCATTCTCGGCGAGGGAATCATCCTCGGCGATGCCGCCATCCCGCACCACGCAGGGCACGGCTTGCGTCTTCGCCATTCGCTTCTGCTTTACCAGCAGTTCGAGCGCGCGGTAGCGGCGCCCGCCAGCGGGCACTTCGAACATCCCGGTCTCCACGCCGTCAGCGTCGACGACCGCCCGGACACTCAAGCTCTGCAGCAAGGTGCGCTGAGCGATGCTCTCGGCGAGCTGTTCGACCGAGATGCCGGCTTTCACGCGCCGGACGTTGGACTGGCTGAGCACCAACTTGTTGAAGGGAATATCGCGGGAGGGACTGAGCTTGATCTTCTGAACAGCGGTAGCCATGTCGGATTCTCCACGACGGGCGGCCGGAGACTCTCTCTCGACCTCCAACCCGTCACGAAAATCCGACCCGCCTCTCACTCTTGGCCCCTTATGATGCGCTCTCGGTGACCCGTCCACGCCAGCGCGCAATATTGTTGATAGAGTGAAGACAGTGTTGCTGAGAGGAGACCGTCACATGGAGGCCGATGAGAGCGGCAAGACAACGCCGCGGGAAGATTTTGCGTCGTGGCGCAGCTTTTGGGATTTTCAGCACGAAGTCGCGCGCAGCTCGCGCTATGTCCGGTCGCCTGAAGGCCAGCAATTTCTTTCGGCCGTTGCCGCCGGATGTCACGCGCGGTCGACCGAGATCAGGGAGGGCCGCCGGTTCTATCGCGCACAAGTCGCGCACCACGATGTGCTCGACGCCGATGTTGGTGAGGAGCTTCCCGGCCCTGCGCTGCCGCAACGTATGTTTCCATTTCGCGACCGCGCCACGGAAGGCCGCGTCAATCCGAAAGGCATCCCGTGCCTCTATATGGCCAGCGATAAGCATACCGCCATGGCCGAGGTGCGGCCATGGATCGGCTCATTGGTATCGCTTGGCCTGCTTCAAACGCGGCAGCCATTGCGGGTCGTCGACTGCACCAAGGGCGCGGAAAGGCACCCGATTTATATCGATGGCGAACCCACGGCCGAGAAGCGAGTTCAGGCGGTCTGGAGCCATATTGCGCGGGCATTCCGCGAACCCGTGACACGCGATGACGATGTCGCCAGTTATGCCGCGACGCAAATCATTGCCGAAGTCTTTCGCAACGAGGGATTCGATGGTCTCGCGTACCGCAGTGCATTCGGCACTGACTAATTCAATGTCGCGCTGTTCGATCTCGACGCGGCCGAGCTGACAATGTGCTCGCTCCACGAAATCAGAGACGTGGAACTGAAGCATGCAGAAACAGCCAATCCCTATTACGTCCAGCAGGGTGCCGAGGGAAAGCCGCAGCTGATTCAGAATGTCATCGTCGGTTTTCGGCCGATTGATCCAGCTTAAGCGGCTGACGGCACCGCAGCGGACGCGGTATGGTCGCTCGCGAGCACATAGTCGGCCGCCTTGGATGCGGCACTCGCGGCGCGAATGATGGCGCGGTTATCCTCGCGCAGCACCTCCAGCCACGACCCGATATAATCGGCATGGCGAACTGTTGGCACGATCCCGAGTGACGCACAAATGAACGCGCCAGCCATCTCGGCAACGAGTTCTTCGCGCGCGTAAGATTTCGAACCGAAAGAGCCGGAATGATCGCGAGCAAGACGGGACCTATGACCGGTCCAATGGCCGAGTTCATGAAAGGCCGTGCGGTGCCAGTTGATCGGCTCGAAATAAGCCTGTGGAGGCGGCACCTGCACGAAATCGCCTGATGGACTATAGAAGGCCCGTGCGCCGCCGATGCGGAAATCGGCCCCAGTCGCCGCGATCAGCCTCTCGGCCTCCGGCTCGACCAAGCCGGGCGGCGGCGGTGGCGCGGCCTTCGCGACCTCTTCCGGCAGGCCGTCGCATTGGTCGGTATTGAAAACTGTGAACCGCTTGAGGAACGGGATCGCTTGGGCGTCTTCGCCCGTTTCGACGGCGCGCTTCTTCTCGTCGTCCGGCACGAAGCGGTCGGCATAGACGACCGTCGTGCCGCGCTGGCCCTTCCGGACATTGCCGCCAAGACTGAGCGCCTGTCGGAATGTGAGCCAACTCTGGCCGGAGAAGCCGCGCTCGATGACGGCGCCCCACAGGATCAGCACATTGATGCCGGAATAGCGGCGCTCGGTCGATGCGTTTTTCGGCATCGCGAGCGGCGCGTTCGCCGCCGCCGTTCTCCATGGCTGGACCCAGGGCACACGGCCTGCTTCCAGTTCGGCAATGATCTTGTCGGTGATTTCCTGGTAAAGCCCGGGACGGTCTTGACCGGTACGGGCGCGAGCGGTGGGTCTGGACATCGCGGTTCTCCGCGACGGGCGCCGCGAGCCTCTCTCGCAGCCTGGAACCCGTCACGGAAAACCCGTCCGCACTCTCACTCTCCTGCTGCGATCCTTCAGAGCTCGCAGCCGGATTCGAGACTCCGGAACGAACCCGCAAGCGCTGCGTCAGGGATGGAATCCCGAAGGGTGAAGACCCGGCATGGCCGGGGCTTCAGCGAAGCCGACAGCCCGGTCCCGCAGGGAGACGCCCATCCTGGCGGCCGGCGTCGTTGGACGCCCGTAGAGTCGGGAGCCGCGCCATTCCCTCGCTCGAAATGGAATTATTCGTACAAGCCCCAGTTCCGCTCTGGATCATTGCGGCGATTGTCCGCCTCCGGCGGAATCGTCTCGGAATGTCGTTTCTGGCCATCCGAACCGGTCCACTCAAACCGAACCCGCCAGCCCGTGCTTTTCCCGCTGTTGCTCCGATAGCCGATGACCTGCTTTTGCACGGTGATACCTGCAAGCGCCATCGAACCTGATCCAGTGCCAATATTGGCGATAAAGACGCTATCGATCAGCCTATGGTTGGTTAGATCGCTTTCCGAGATCAGCGATGGATCTTTGACTGCACGTTCACGGCGCTCTCGTTCGGCGATCTGGATCCTGAGTTCGGCCCCTTGCGCCAGATAAGCCTCGGCTTCCGGGGCGTCCAGCGGCCTCGCGCCTTTCTTCATCGGCAGGCGCCCGTCCTTGTATGCGGCCAGGATCGCTGCCGCCGCGTCAGGCCCGACCTCGATGACGAGATCCAGGAACGACCGGTCGCGCGAGCGAAGATCGGCCCGTTCGGCTGCGGATAGAAGGTCGCCTTCGAGGACGAGCCTTCGCGTTTTGATTGGCATGATGCCAGGCAGGCTGGCCAAGAAGTCTGTGAGAGAGCGCATTAGGCGATCACCGTCTATTCGCTGGCGGGGGGACTGCGACGTGTTACAGACATCGGCGGCAGGATCAACTTTCTGATCGCGGTCCTCATTCCGACGCGCGCTCCTTCATGCGTGGGATGATTAGCTTAGCTTGGGTTTAGCAGTCGCAAAAACGGGCGTGATCGCCAAGCTTGGTAGCCAACTCGGCAAAGGAGCCTTTCAAGCGACGATGTCCTTCTAGCGTCTGGCATCGCCCATGACCGGCGCTGAACGCCGATATCTGTTGCGGATTTGAGACCGAGAGGCGCAAGTATTTTTGCGACGACCAACTTCGCCGGTATTCGCCACCTCGCGCTGAACAACGACGGTGTTGGCGTGCCTTGCCTTGGCGCTATCGCAAGCGCCAAGAATGTCGCTTCCTTCTGCGCTGACCGTGGACAATATTGCAGCGATGGATCGATCGTGACGACCCGTTGCTACGGAGTATCGAATGTCCGACACCAAATTTCTGACCAGCGAGGAGGTATCGGCACGCTATCGTGGCGAGATCTCGGTAGGAACGTTGCGCAACTGGCGCGCGATGCGAATTGGGCCGGCCTATGTTAAGATTGGTAAGGCCGTGCTCTACCCTGTTGAGGAACTCGAGGCGTGGGACAGAAGGAATCTCGTGACTTGTCGAACGCCGAAGGCGCTCGGCCACGACGCCCGCACCACACCGGCTATTGGCGTGGCGTCACCCACCGGATGACACCGGGCGTCATATAAACGAGCGCGCCGCGGGACGCGCCAGTGACCCGAAGGTAGTCCGCGAGCTGACCAGCATGGATGCGCATGTCCTTGTCGGATGGATCAACATCGCTCTTCCAATCGACGACGATGTCGGCACGGTCATCATCATAGGCAATCGCATCGATGCGGCCGGCGAGCGCAGCCGGTGTCGGCCGGTCTGCAAATAAATCGTAGACCGGCCATTCCGGGATCAATCGTCCGCGCAGCGCCGCGATCTCGGGAAGCTGCAAGGTCCGCCAGGCGGTGGCGGCGATTTCGCGGGCATCGGGGAGCAAGGACATTTCATCTGGTTCCGCGACCAGCTCGGTGAGCAATTCCTCCGCGCGCTCGGCAAAGCCTGCGGCATCCTCGGCGAGTTCGCCGGTCAACGCTTCTTCCATGAGCTTGTGCAGGAGAAGGCCGCGGACGCGGCCCGCGCCGACGGGCGCCTCAACCTCGGTTGCATCGCCGGATTCAAGCGCGATCGCCTCGATCATCGGCAGCCGATCCGGATCGTGATCGCTGGGCCGGATCCAGGTGAGCGGGACCGCAGCCGCTTCAATGACAGCGTGCTCGGCGGCGAATATTTCCGCTGTCTGCGCATTGCGTGGATCGGCGATCATCAGCCGTGGCCGCTGCGGGATGCGCGAGAGGTCGAGCGTTGGCAACACGTCACAAGCCATGTCGACGACCCGCGCCCAGGACCTCCGCTCGGCTTGCGGCAACTCCGGAATAATGAGGAGCTCGCGCGCGCGGGTGCAGGCAACGTACCAGAGGCGTTCGCGTTCGCGCATGAAGCTTTCGTCGTCAGTCTCAAGTGCCGCAAGAAGCTCCGGCGGCACGACATCACCGATCACCCAATGCAGGGTGTCGTCGTCGGAACGGTGAACGAAGGGTTCGCGCGAGCGCAGCAGAGTAGCGGTATTGATCGGAATGACCACGGGCCATTCAAGTCCCTTGGCACTGTGAACGGTGATGAGTTCGATGGCATCGCCTTCCGCATCGACGCGGCCTTCATTGGCGGCCGCGCCGTCATGCCAGTCGCGGCTGATGTCGCGGACGAACCGCTTGAGACCCTTCACGCCATAGGGTCTCGCTCGCTCGAGAACGGCTTCGATGTTGGCGGCGGCCCGGGCACTCTTGTCGCCCTCTCGCGCGGCCAGGATCGGCCGCACCATCAGGCGCTCGGCAGCTTCGGCGAGCAGCAGCGCGGGCGTGGTCGCCCGTGCGCGACGATGCAGATCCTGCAGGATCAGCAATGCGCGGCGCGCCGTCGGATGGTTCACGTGATCGGCGTCGGTCATCAGCGAGAAGCGTGGAATGGCGTCGGGACGCTCCTCCTGCGGCGGCAACGCGGCCGTGATGTCGAGCAACTCTTCTTCCGTGAGCCCGACCAGGGGACCTCGGAGCAAGGCGCCAAACGCCAGGGTATCCCGGGCGTCGGCCAACGTGCGCGCGAGCGCGACGAAATCCTGGACCTCTTGGCGCCGGAACAGGCCTTTTCCTGCCTGGGTGGCGATCGGAAGCCCCCGCGCCTCCAGAGCGCGCTCATAGCGCCAGAGCTCGGCCCCCGTCGGGGCCAAGAGTGCGATCCCACCCGGAGCGAGCGGGCCAAGATCGCCGTTCTCGTTACGGATGTTCACGTTACCGATCAGGCGCGCGCAGAGGTCTGCCACGGCTTCGGCTTCAGCGTCGCGGATCTGTGACGGCCGCGGATCCGGCGGCATTTCGATCGTGATCTTGGCGGCGCAAGGCAAATCGTGATCCGGCGGATCGATGGTCGGAGCGAGCGCGACATAGCCGGGCTGCCCCTTGCCGGAAAGCGGGGCTTCGAAGCAGCGATTGATGTGCGTCAGGATCGCAGGGCGGGAGCGGAAATTCGCCGTGATCTGAATGATGTTGTCCGGCCAGAGCCGCGCGACGGTGTTGCGCGCCTCGCTGTAGGAGCCGACGTCGGCGCCGCGGAAGCGGTAGATCGATTGCTTCGGATCGCCAACCATGAAAAGCCCGCCGGCGCGGACCACGCTGTCCTGCCATCGCGGTGCGCTGTCGTCAGCGGCAATGCGGAACAGGATTTCCGCCTGCATCGGATCGGTGTCCTGAAACTCGTCGACAAAAATGTGACGATATTGCCGCCCGAGTGCGCGACGCACCGCGTCGTGGCCGCGCACGAGCTTGCATGCCCGCTCCAGGAGATCGTCGAAATCGAGGACAGCCGCGGCCCGTTTGAACGCGGCGTAGTCAGCCAGCACCTCATCGAGCTGGTCGGACAGCTTGACGACAAGCGCCGTAGCGACGCGGCCGAGGATCACACGGTAGCAATGATCCACGCAGGCGAACTGGCGGCCGGCTTCTTCGTTGAGGTCCGAACCGCGGTCTTTGCCGGCCGCCTTGTCCCAAGCTGTCTTCGTTCGGGGCGGCAAGAGATCGCAGGTGTGGCGACGCATGCACGCTAGGCGCGGCGGATGGGCGAGATGCCAGAGCGTGTCAAAAGCAGGTGGGGTTGCGAAGGTACCGGCGAAATGACTCGCGAGCGTCTCAAGCTGACCGACGAGATCGAGGGTTTTGGGCTCGGCCGGCTGCGCCGAAAGCCAGTGGCGGAAGTCCGCGACGGCCTCGACAAGATCAACGTCAGGCCGTCCCGTCAGATCGGCGGGCGGTGGGCGCGCGTCACGGTGCTTCAGCCGGAAGCGCGCGAACGCCTGCAAGGTCTCGACGACGTGATGCGGATCGTATCGCGATAAGGCGGTGACGGGATCGTCTGCCGGCGATATCCCGTTCAACCGTCGTCTGAACCATTGTTCGAAGACCGCGTCGAAGGTGGCTTCGGCCTGTGCTGCATCGAGAATACGCGCGCCCGGATCGATGTCGGCTTCGACCGCGTAGCTGGTGATGACGGTCTGGCAGAAGGCGTGGATGGTGGTGGCCGTCAGTTCATCGAGCTTGTCAGCTGCGGCCGACAAGGCGGCTTGCTGGGTTTCGGTCAGGCCCTCGGGCAAGGCGGATTGCAGCGGTTCCGGCACACGCCCGGCAAGGAGATCGTCGACGTAGCGTTGGACGCGGGCCCCCAGCGCGCTCGCGGCAAGCTCGGTGAAGGTGATGGCCGCGATTGATCCCGGCTCGGCGCCGTGCGCGAGCAGCATCGTCACGCGCCCCGCCATGAGCGCGGTCTTGCCTGTGCCCGCAGCGGCTTCGACGAGCAACGTCGAGTCCAGCTCCGTCAGTGCTCGCAGACGTGCCGCGGTGTCTGCCAGCTTTGTCATCGCGCACTCCAGACACGGGAGAAATCGCCGAAGGCACGGCCGAGCGCAGCCTGCTTGACCTGGAAGTAAATCGCCGGCGCGGCCGGCAGCGCCAAGCGGTAGTCGTTCCAGTCCTCACGCGCATCCGGACCGGGCAAGGTGACACCCCGGCGCAGGAGGTTGTCGGCGGCCAAGACGTGGACGCCGATGTCGGTAATAGCCTGGTCGACGTCGGGAAGCCGGTACGGTTTCGGCAGATCGTCGCCGAGGAAGACCAGGCGCGCGATGACGCGCGGATTGTCGGGCACCAACTGGCGCGCGGCGAGCGCGTAGAGCACGCGCTGCAGTTCGGCGCCGCGCCCGAGGACGATGTCGCCAGCCTTCGGGGGCTCAGCACCCGTCTTATAGTCGGAGAGGCGAACACCGTTTCGGATGCTGTTGAAATCGAGACGATCGATGCTGCCGCGGATGCGCACGTTGGTGCCGGGTATCGTGACCTGCGCCGTGGGTGGC
>Ga0209341_10001755_pt1 | contig 21177 bp, 26 predicted proteins | sample RifCSP13_2_FD_184020 | JGI IMG/M metagenome (GOLD analysis project Ga0209341, IMG submission 184020) | Soil microbial communities from Rifle, Colorado - Rifle CSP2_sed 13_2 (SPAdes) (version 2) | ecosystem: Environmental > Terrestrial > Deep subsurface > Rock core/Sediment | place: Rifle... | reverse complement strand
CATCAAACGAGAATTAAATGTTGACTTATTACAAATATTCCCATACAATGTGAATAGCGAGTGGAGCGGGGTTTCCCCCACCTATCCATCAGGTCCCCAAGCCCTGCTTCACACGGTATAAAAATTTATTTTTATAGGGATAGGCGGTTGAGAGGGGACCTGATTGATCGATGAGCAGGCCGGATGAAGTTGATCCGCGGCCATCGTCGGAGATGAGCGCCCGGCAGTCGAAAAGGCTGTCGGGCGCTGACATTTAAGGAGGCTGAGATGGAGATCGAGATGATTTTGATCCTGGCTGCGGGCGGGCTTTCTCTGCTGTTCGCGTACGTCCCGGGATTCAAGGGTAAATACGAAAAGCTGAACAGCGAGCAGAAACAGTTGGTGATGCTGTTCCTGATCTTCGTGATGGTGTGGGTGCCGTTCGGGGTGGGATGCCTGGGATACGGGGAGGCATACGCGTGCAGTGTGGACGGTGGGCTGAGGGCGGCCTGGACGTTCGTGCTGGCGATCGCGGCCAACGCCGGGGTGTACAAAGCGACGAATCACATCCGCGCTTAACAGTATGCAATCATGATTGGAGATCTCGCACCGATCGTGCAACGGAGATTGACTGTCGAGGAGGGACTTAGAGAATTGGATGCAGCTATCATCACAGCTATCGGCGCCCTGATCACTGGGATCATCGGGATCGTGATCGCGGCGCTGACGGCTCACAGCGCGGCTACGAAGGCCGAATTGGAAAGCCTGCGAAAGACGATCACTTTGCTTCAGACGGAGAATCAACGACTGCGCGAGCGGCTCGACGATCTGGAAGAGGAAAATGGCGTGCTGCGGGACTGGGCAGAACGACTGGTACGGCAGGTGCGCGGGTTGGGGGGCGAGCCAGAGAGGCTCTGATGAAAAAGTTCGACGAGTTGCAACTCAGGTTCGAGCTGGACCTGGACGAGACGGAGCTGGAAGCGTCCGAGGAGCTGATCAGTTACGAGGAGGCGCGGCAGATCAGCGAGGCGGCGCGGCTGGCTTTCGACCAGGTGCGGGAGACGAGCCGGGAGGGGGAAGGGAGAGGCTGGTTCGACGAGTACCTGAAGCTGATCGAGCTGGGCTGGCCGTGGCGGGTGGCGTGCTACATCGCCTGGGCGGCCTCGCCGAGAGCCACGCGCTGGCCGAAAACATTGAAAGAGCTGGCGAGCCTGGTGCTGGGGCTGAGGAGCTCGAGGCAGATCCATACCTGGCGGACGAAGTACCCGACGATCGACGAGATGGTGGCGATGATGCAGGCGGCTCCGCTGTTCGAACACCGCAGGGACGTGATCGAGGCGCTGGTGAAGATGGCCAGCGAACCGGACTACAAATCGTTCAACGACCGGAAGTTGTTCCTGGAGCTGGTGGGAGATTACGTGCCGAGATCTCAACTGGATTTGGGCAAGGCGGCAAAAGGGGATGTGCAGGAGATGACGGACGAGGAGCTGCGGAAGTGGCTGGGAGAAAACCCTCACCCAAATATGGGAGAGGGAGATGAAGAGGCAACAGATGCTGACGAGCAGCACCGAGCAGCACGCTGACGATTAAGGCAGAGGTCGCGCGCGAGGAGCTAGCGCGGCGGGAACTGGCGCGGCGGCACCTGGTGGATTTCATGGAGTACACCTCGCCGTGGTACCGGGCATCCAGGCACCACCGGCTGGTGGCGGAGATGCTCGAGCAGGTGGAGCTGTACCTGGCAACGCAGGGCGAGGAGGGGATCGGCAGGCTGCTGATCTCGATGCCGCCACAGCATGGCAAGACGGAGATGGTGAGCAAGCATTTCCCGGCGTGGGTGTTGGGCAGGCAACCTGATACGCGGATCATCACGACATCGTACGGCTCGAGCCTGGCGCTGGAGAACAGCCGGGCGGCCAGGAAGATCGTGATGGACGAGCTGTACATGAACGTATTCGGGCAGCGGGGGACGGTGGACGCGCCGGTGGAACTGAGCTCGGACAGCCGGAGCGTGGAAGCCTGGGACCTGGCGGCGCCGAACCGTGGCGGGCTGGTGGCGGCGGGGGTGGGCGGTGGGATCACGGGAAAACCGGCCTATTTATTCATCATCGATGACCCCTTCAAGAACCGTAAAGAAGCGGAAAGCGAGACCTACCGGCGGGACGTGTGGGAGTGGTGGACCAGCTCGGCGCGCACCCGGCTCAGGCCGTGGGGCGCGGCGATCGGGATGTTCACAAGATGGCACGCGGATGATTGGGCGGGGCGGATCCTGCGAGGGATGGCGACCAACCCGCGCTCGGAGCGGTGGCACGTGCTCAGCCTACCCGCGATCTGGGAAGCGCCCAGGCCGCCTGAGGGGGTCGATTGGGAGAAATACCGGTACAACGAGCTGCTCAACGGAGTGTGGGTGGATCAGCGGGACGCGCTGGGAAGGGAAGGGGGGGACGCGCTGTGGCCGGAGATGTACGGAGCGGGAGTGCTGGAGACGATCCGGGCAAGCGTCGGCTCGTATGACTGGGAGGCACTGTATCAGCAGAGGCCGTACAGCCGGGCGGGGAATTTATTCCGGCGGGATTGGTTCGTGATCGTGGAACAGCCGCCGCGGGAGGTGGTTTCACGCGTGCGCTACTGGGACAAGGCGTCGACAGCGGGAGGTGGGGCATTCTCATCAGGAGTATGCATGAGCAAGGGGCTAGATGGGCTAATCTACGTGGAGCACGTCAGCCGCGGGCAATGGAGCATGCACCAGCGCGAGGAGGAGATGCTGAAGACGGCCAGACTGGATAGGGAACATCGACCGGGGCACATAGTGTTCTGGCACGAACAGGAGCCGGGCTCGAGCGGGAAGGACAGCGCCCAGGCGACGAACGCCAAGCTGAGCGGGGGGGGGTTCGAGGCACACTTCGAGACGGTCACCGGATCCAAGGAAGTGCGCGCCGGTCCATGGAGCAGCGCACTGGAGGCGGGGATCGTGCGGCTGGTGCGGGGCGGGTGGAACGAAGTCTACATCGAGAACCACGTGGCGTTCCCGATGGGTCGGTTCAAGGATGACGTGGATGCGTCCAGCGGGGCATACAGCAAGCTGGACCAGAGCGGAGAACCATTCAAGGGAGTGTAGGTGTAGATGTCATTCGTCAGACGGCTTGGCCCTGGACTGCGCTTCATCCTGAACGGCAAATCGACCGTGGCAGCGCTGCGCCCATCGTGGGAGAGCAGGCAGCCGCATTATGCTACCAGCGCCAAATACGAGACGCTGGTGCGGGAGGGCTACCGGCGCAACGAGCTGATCTATGCCTGCATCAATAAGGCGAGCGCGAGCGCATCGCAGCTCGCCGTCCAGCTCAGGCGCAAACGGGACAAGCAGCTCGTCAACGAACATCCATTCCTGGATCTGATTCATCACCCTAATGACACCATGAACGAGTCGGACTTATGGAGCAGCGTGGTGATGTTCCAGAAGCTGGCGGGGCGAGCGGCTTACGAGATCGAATTGAACAACCGAGGCCTGCCGATCGCACTGTGGCCGCTGATCCCAAACCGGCTGCGGGTGATGCCGGGGGAAAAGCGCCCGGTTGTCGCCGAATATATTTATGAGGTGCCGGGGATGGAAGACCAGCACCTACCGCCTTCGCAAATGCTCGACTTCCCGATATTCGACCCACTCAACCGCTTCACGGTGTTCCCTCCGGTGGCGGTGGCGGCGCGAGCGGGCGACATCGACAACGCGGCCACCGACCACATCAAGCTGACCTGGGAGCATGGAGGCATGCCGCAAGGTTTGCTGAAGACCACCCAGGTGCTGACCGATACGGCGATCACGGACACACGCCGACGCTGGCGCGAGCGCTACGGGGGGCGCAGCAACTGGCTCGAACCGGCGATCCTGGACCGGGACCAGGAATACCAGAAGATCGCCTGGTCGTTCGAGGAGATGGGCTTCGACGTGCTGGATGCGAGGGAGGAGGCGCGCATCTGCATGGTATTCGACGTGCCGCCGATCCTGGTGGGGGCGAAGGTGGGGCTGGACCGCTCGACGTACGCCAACTACAAAGAAGCGCGGCGCGGCTGGTGGGAAGACACACTGATGCCGATGTACGAGAACTTTATCGACGTGCTGGACCGCCTGCTGCGCAGGTTCGACCCAGACAAAGAGTACGAGGTGAGTTGGAACCTGGACAAGGTGCGCGCCTTTCAGGAAGAGACGGATGCCAAGTGGAAGCGGGCGACCGAGGCGTTGCGGGCAGGAGCGATCAGTAAAAACGAATTTTACCGCGAGGTGGGGATGGAGACCATCGGCCCGGCGGGTGACGTATATATCTACACTTTGCAGATGTACGAGGTGCCACAGAAAAAGAAGGGCCTGGCGATGCCCGCGCTGCCATCGCCGGGGACGGCGCCAGGGAATGGAACGGGCAGCGAGGAGGAATTGGTGGGCGGGAAATATGGCAAGGCGGCAGCCAACGCGCCCGACGACGACGAGCGGCGCAGGCACGAGCGCAAGGTCAGGGCAGCGATGACGGCATGGTTTAAGGAACAACAGGAGCGTGTGATCGAGGATGTCACTGCCAATAACGGAATCGGCAAAATTGCCGGTTAATTTTTCGGTCAAGTTGCTCGACTGGCAGAATGAGGATGACCTGCTCTTCGCAATCCTGTTCCCGCTGGTCCGGTCCGCGGCGCTGGACGGGGCGCAGGCGGCTTTGGACGGGCTGTTGACTATGGGGATCGGTGTAGACTGGGCGCTGGTCAACCAGGCTGCTACGCAGTGGTCGCGCAGCTACACTTTTGGGCTGGTGCGCGGGATCAACGAGACGACGCGGCGCTTCCTGCAATCGGAGATCGCCGAATGGATCGAGAGCGGCGCTCCGCTGGACAGCCTGATCGAGGGAATCGCACCGATGTTCGGGATAGTGCGGGCGGAGATGATCGCGGTCACCGAGGTGACCAGAGCATACGCCGAGGGCAACCTGGCGACCTGGCGGGAATCGGGCGTGGTAGTAGGGAAACGTTGGATGACGGCGGAGGACGAGCTGGTCTGCCCGATCTGCCTGCCGCTGGATGGAATGCTGGTGGAATTGGAGAGCAACGGATTTACGACCGAGATAGGCGGGCTCGGATTGAGCACGCCTCCAGCGCACGTGAACTGCCGGTGCTGGCTGCAACCATCCGTGGAGATGTAATGGCCGAGTTTGGGATCTTCATCATCGACCGGGCAAGCGGAGAGATAGAACGGATCGCGCGCGGCATCCGCGCTTACCAACTGCGCGCCACGCAGAAAGCAGTGATATATGTCCACTCGACCGTGCCGCCTTACCCGCCCAAGCCGATCGGATCATCCTACCGGCGCACGGGCACACTGGGCAGGCAGATTACTACGGAAGTGCGAACTGTTGGAATTGACGTTGTGGGCCTGATCGGATCGCCGACGGTTTACTCGCCGTGGGTGATCAGCGAGAAGCGAGTGGGCAGCCGCGGGCCGCAAGCCTGGATGCACCAGGGCAGGTGGTGGACGCTGCACAAGGTGGTGAGAGAGGCGCGGCAGAAGGTGATCGAGATCTACCGGCAGGGGCTGCGGGAGCTCTTAGGATTGAAATGATTGAAGGTATTGTATCGTTCATGTTGACTTTATTGATCGGCGGTGCATTGATTGCATTCAGCGTCTGGCTGTTCGAGAGGATACGATGACGGGACAGGGATAAGGCCAATATCGGAGGCCAATATGGAGCATAAAAATTTCGAGGCTTACACGAAGGCGATCGACGACCGGACGGTGACCGGGATCGCGGCGTTATTCGGCAATGTTGATGTGGTCGGCGACCGGATCTTCAAAGGGGCATTCAAGAAAACGATCCAGGAAAATCTGGCCCGCGTACGCCACCTTTGGATGCATGATGAATGGTCACCACCGACCGCGGCCATCAAGAGCCTGAACGAGGTCGGACGGGGGGGGCTGCCGGACGACCTGAAAGCCAAGCATCCCGAAGTGACCGGGGGGCTAGAGGTGGAGCGCGAATATCTACAAACGCCGCGGGGAGACGAGATCCTGGCGGGGATCAAGGCCGGGGCGCTCAACCAGATGAGCTTTGGCTACACCCCGGTCAAGTTTGACTTCGAAGAGCTCGAGGATGGAGATAGCAAAGGCTTCCTGGTGCGCAATCTGCGCGAGATACGTCTATGGGATATCTCCGATGTGAATTGGGGAGCCAACGAGCTGACCATCGCCAGCAAAGCTGCGGTGCCTTACAAAGACACCGGGACCGCGGATGAGGACACGGAGTGGAGTGCGCCGACGCTATCCGACTTCACGGATGAGAGCTGGGGCGATCTATCGGATGCGGAGAGGCGGCGCATCGCCGGGCATTACGCCTGGGTGGCGGCCATGCCGCCCGAGAAGTTCGGCGATTGCAAGCTGCCGCATCACAAAGCGGGCAAAAGCGGCATCGGCAAGGCGGTCTGGCGAGGCTGCTCGGCGGCAATGGGGGCATTGATGGGGGCGCGCGGCGGGGTGGATATCCCCTCGGCGGACATGGACGGCGTGTATAACCACCTGGTCAAACACTACAAACAATTCGACAAAGAGCCGCCCGAGAAAAGCCTGACCCAACTGGCGCATACTGCCAGCATCATCAACCTGGACGAGATCAAATACCTATCCAAACAGGAATTGGGGCGCCTGAAAAACGCCCTTGACGAGCTGCACGCAATCCTGGCAGCCGAGCCGCCCGACGACGAAAGTTTGCGGGCACTCACTGAGAGATTGAAGTTCCAGCTTTCCATTTACGAGCGAGATCCAATTTTACTTTCAGTGAGGTGAGAACATGAAAACGCTAGAGGAACTGAAAAAGGCTTACGCGGCCAAGATCGCAGAAGCCAAAAAGAAAACCGAGGTGGCGGGCGACCAGCCGCTGAGCAAGGAGGCCGCGGACGAGATCACAGCACTGCTGGGGGGGGCGGATGAGATCAAGGTCCAGATCGACCACCAGGAGCGCATCCAGGCCGCGGACGCGTACCTGGACCAACCGGCGGGCACGAAGGCGGCACACCACGGCTGGCGGCCAGCCGGACCGGGTGAAGGCGATCCGGATGTAGATGTGAAAGCCTGGCATTCTTTCGAGATTGCCTTGCTCACACCGTTCGGCGTGGAAAAGAAAGAGATCCGCTATCACGTTCCCATGGCCGTGCAGATGAAGGGCTATGCCTCTGCCTTCGAGGCGTATATCCGCAAGGGCAAGGGCGAGATTGGCCCGGACGACCGCAAACTGTTGCAAGAGGCGGTCGATTCGGCGGGCGGCTATCTGGTGCCGGAAGACATGCAGGGCAGCATCTTGAAAAAGATCGCCACGATGGCGACCGTGCGGCAATTCGCGCGGGTAATCTCCACCAGCCGCGATGCAGTCAAATGGCCACGCATCAAATACACCACAGACAATCAGTACACCTCGGGCATTCGCCTGACCTGGACTGGCGAAACACCCTCCACGGCAACCGTCCATCGAGTGACTGATCAGGTATTCGGCGAATTCAATATCCCGGTCAACACGGCGATGGCCAGCCAACTGCTCAGCAACGACCTGCTAATGGATGCAGCTTTCGACGTGCAGGGCATCTCGTCCGATTTGCTGGGCGAAGCCTTCGCTTTGGGCGAGAATGCGGCGTTCTGGAGCGGCACCGGCGCGGGGCAGCCACGCGGCATCATCAACGACGCCAGCGATACGACCAACTTCGACGCTCAGGTACAGACCGCGGCGGCGGCCAATGCTATCGATGCGGACGAGGTAATCGACGTGATCTACGCACTGCCAGCGCAATACGAGCGCAACGCGCGGGTGTTCATAACCAAGGCCACGGAGAAATACATCCGCAAACTGAAAGACGCTGACAGCGATTACATCTGGCCGGTCAAGGCGCTGGTCGGAGGGTTCGGCGTAGCAGCCAACGAGCTGCTGGGCTTCCCTGTGGTGCGCGATGAGTTCATGGACAACATCAGCAGCGCCTCCATCACGACCACGCACCCGCTCGTGTTCGGCGATCTGAGCGGCTACGCGGTGGTGGACCGCGTCGGACTTTCGATCCAGAGACTGGACGAGCTGTATGCGGAGACCAACCAGGTCTTGCTGTTGGCGAAAAAGCGCGTGGGCGGGCAGCTGGTGGAAGCATACCGCCTGAGCCTGTTGAAGACGGTCAACTCGACTTAATGCGGCAGAGTGACTGCCGGGAGGTGATGAAATGGGAAGAAAAAGGGTTTTAGTGCAAATCTACGCCTCGACGAGCGATTCCGACGTGGCGGCGACCAACGAGATCGACCTGGGACCGTATATGCACGTCGGCGTGCGTGAAATGACTGGCGTATGGGTCAACTATGACCTCGGACCAGCCACCGATACCGACCACACCTACGACTGCAAGTTCCAGGAATCGGGCACGACCGTTGATTCGGATTTCTCGGATATCAGCGGGGCGGCCTTTACCCAGGTGCTTGATGGCTCGGAGGGCGCATCACAGATCGGGGTGACGGCGACCAAGCGTTACCTGCGCGCCTATCTGACGATGGGCGGGACGGCGGCCAACGCTTACAACTGGGTGGGCGTGATCGTTGAGCCGAGGTTCGACACATAGCCAGATTGGCATGGCTAATCATCCTGAGGGGTCGGGGATTCTCTCTTTACTCCGGCCCCCCGGGCAAAGGCCAGAAAGGAAGCCGATGAGGAATAGGCGCAATGGCAGGCAACAGGTCAGCTCGAAGACAGTGGCCATCGTGGGCAGCCACACGCTAACTCGCGATGGCGTGCCCTGGCACGACAAGGGCGTGGATATCTGGTTATTCAACGAAAGTGCATCGATCGGCTGGCCGAAGCGGGTGGACGGCGTGTTCCAGATGCACGCCGCGCCGGTGTGGAAAAACCCGCTGAACCGCAACGACCCGAAATATCCGGAATGGATGCGCCAGGAGCACCCCTATCCGATCTGGATGCTGGAACGCTACGAGGAAGTGCCCGCCAGCCGGAGCTACCCGCTAGAGGCAATCTGCAAGCGATTCCTTGCCGGGCTGACGAAGGGGCGGGCGATGAAGCGCTTCTTAACCAGCTCGCCCGCGTTCGCCCTGGCGCTTGCAATACACAAGAATTACCAGCGGATCGAGATCTATGGGATCGAGATGGAGAGCGACACGGAGTACAACCTGCAACGAGCCGGAGTTTTCTTCTGGATCGGTCTGGCGCTGGGCAGAGGCATCCAGGTGCACATCCAGGAAAAGAGCCACCTGTTCAGCGATCCGCTGTACGGCTACGAGGGTGGAGCTTACCTGGGCCGCGAGCAGCTTTTGGCGCGCCGGGGAATCTTGCTGGAGCGCAAAACAGAGGCTGATGCGGAGCTAGAAGCGGCCAACGATCAGCACAGGGTTACACTGGAAAAAGCGATGGAGGAGAGCGGCGGCGAGCCGGGCATGGCCGCAGTCGCCACGGCACGGGACTACTTCATCGGGATCAAGCGGCAGACCGAGGCGATCATGGCGGTGGGGATGTTCATCGGGGCGCTGGGAGAGGTAGACCGCTACCTGCTCAAATGCGAGCAGATGGACCGAGAGAGCGGCTGGCACATGCTGGCGCGGCAGGAATTCGAGCTGACCGCAGCGCAGGCCAACGGCGAGCTGGAGAAACGCAAATCGCAGGTCAACGTTCTGGGGGCCGAGGCGCGCAGCGCCTGGAAGGCCATCGAGGCAGCAGTCAAGGAAGAACGAGAGCTGGCGCAACTGGATGGACTGAGCCAGAAATATTCGGAGGCGCACCAGGCGTATGTCCAGGCGGCGTTCGAGCTGGGGCGGGTCAACGGGGCGATGAAGGAGAACATCACCCTGCTGGACGAGGTAGACCGACTTCTCAGAGCAGCGGGTGGCGAGAAGGCGGAGGAGGCCTTGCTGATGGCGAAGATCGAGAGCGAAACAAAGGAAGTTGAGGTATCGAATGGCTGAATGGTGGCGACCTTCCCCAACAAGCGGCGACATTCTGGCGAAGCCCTGGCTGCACCCGGACGTGACGGCATACCTGGAGAAATTATTGAGCCCGGATATGACCGTGCTGGAGCACGGCTCGGGCGGATCGACGCTGTGGCTGGCGGAGCGGGTCAAGAAGGTAGTCGCCATCGAGACCAAGCGCGAGTGGCACAAGCTAATCGCCAAGCTCGCACCCTCCAACGCACGCCTGATCCTGTGGGACCGTGGGAACTACCCGCGCCTGTCGCCCTCGGCAAAATTGCCGCGGCAATTCGACCTGTTCCTGATCGACGGCGAGCCGGTGGAGGACCGCGCTCGCTTTCTGATGGACGTGGAGCGCTTCGTCAAGCCAGGGGGGATCGTGGTGCTGGATAACGCAAACCGACCCGAATATCAGATCGAGCGGCTGAAGTTCATGAAAAAGGCCGAGCCGGTGCAATTCTTCAACCGCAACGTGCCGGGCAGGACGAGCTACCTAGTGACGGAATTCTATCGATTGGAGATGGAATGAGAAGCGGACATAACCCACTGCGAGGGCAGCAAGCCCAGCCCATGCCCAAGATCGTTGTTTGTGCGATCACGCACCTGCCGAACGTGGGCGGCAAATATGCCGATGGATACCACGCGAACAGGCTGGAGATCGTGCAGCTCTGCCTGAAGACGATGCGCGAGCGGGCAGGGATGGAGGTGGCGACCTGCATCTGGGACAACGGCTCGGGACCGGAGCTGCGCGACTGGCTGCAGAACGAATACAAGCCCGATTACCTGACGCTGGCGCCCAACGTAGGCAAGGCATCGGCCAGATCATCGATCGTGCGGGCTTTCCCGCCGGAGACGGTGGTATGCATCTGCGACGACGATATGTATTTCTACCCCGACTGGCTGCAACCACAACTGGATTTGCTGCGCGGCTTCCCAAATGTCGGCGTGGTGAGCGGATACCCGGTGCGGACGCAGTTCCGCTGGGCGGTGGAGAGCACGGTCAACTGGGCGCTGAAAAACGCCAAGCTGAAGATCGGGCGGTTCATCCCCGAGGAATACGACCGGGATTTCTGCATCTCGATCGGCAGGAATTACGCTTACCAATTGATCTACACCAAGAATGATAAGGATTACCTGGTCGAATATAACGGCCTGCAAGCCTACGCCACGGCGCACCACTGCCAGTTCATTACCTACGCCGGGAAGATCGACTACATCGTACAGTGGGACGGCGAGGCGATCAGCGATGAGAAGCTGTTCGACATGGCAATAGACCGGGAGGGGCTGCTCAGATTAACCACGATACAACGCTATGCCCAGCACATGGGAAACGTGCTGGACGAGAAGATCAGAATTCAGGAGGCGAATTATGGCTCAATGGCAATGGTACGGTAACGCGCTGGTGGCGATGGCCAACGGCCAGGTGGATTGGGACGCTGGCAACCTGAAGATCATGCTGACCCAATCGACCTACACGGTCAACCTGGACACGCATATCTATCGCAGCGACATCCCGGCGACGGACGAGGCAAGCGGGACTGGCTACGTGGCGGGCGGCGATAGCCTGGAGAGCCCCACCGTGGCCCTGGTGGTGGACAGCGATGCACCGGCCTGGGCACCGGCGACGGCTTACCAGCTCGGGGACATCGTCGCACCCACAGCGGCGAACACGCACGTCTACAAATGCATCACGGCGGGGACCAGCGGGGCGGCAGCTTCGGACGAGCCATCTTTCCCGACAGGGACGAATGACCAGGTGGCGGACAACACCGTGGAATGGGTGGAGTACGGCACGGCATATATCAAGTTCGACGCGGCCGACGAGACCTGGAGCAGCTCCAGCATCACCGCCCGGCATGGAGAGATCTACCTGAATGTGGGCGGTGTGGCAAGCGATAGCCCGCTTTTGCTCTACAATGATTTCGGCAGCGACCAGACATCGAGCAATGGGAACTTTACGGTCCAGTTCGACGCGACCGGGATCGCGACGATAGGGATACGGTGAGCCTACAAACAAGGTAGAGCTATGGCCAGTGGAGATACTGTTGTTCAAATCATTTCCATCATGCCGCCAGCGGCGACCTACGCGACGTTCGATGTGCGCCCTGGCGGCTCGACCCCAGCGGAGAATTTCCCGGTCTGGGATTTCGATGCCTCGGCAAACGAATACCTGGATTTCCTGTGCATTCTGCGCGGCTACGATGGCGGCGGTCTGACGATCACGCTGCCCTGGTCGGCGACGACTGCCACGACCGGTACAGTGCGCTGGGGCGTGGCGATTCGGCGCATCCAGGATGACGCGGAGGATGTAGATACCTCCCATACCTACGACTTCAATACTGTCGATGATGCACCCGGCTCCGTCTCGGGCGAGGTAGTTTATCCAACGGTTGCATTCACCAACGGTGCAGACATGGATAGCTGGGCCGACGGAGAGCTGGCGATGGTGCGTGTTTATCGCGATATCAGCGTAGGCGGCAATATGACTGGAGATGCGGAATTGTGGGGCGTATTCGGTAGGGAGACGTAATGTCACGTTCGTTCGATGGGTTTGCGGCCCTTTTTTATGCTGGCGTGCCGTTCACCGACGGGCCGTTCACGTATTCTGCCTGGGTGTGGCTGGATTCTACGGCTATCCGTTGTATGCTCGGCTTGGGGGAGACCACAGGCAATACTGTGCAAGTACGTACAGTATCCGGTGGCAGCGTTGAGTTTGTGATAATGGGCAGCGGCGGGACACGCTCGATCACGACTGTTGGGCAAGTGGCACAACAGACCTGGACACACATACTGTGCAGCAGCACCGCCGGTGGTCAGAGTATGCGGGCCATAGTCAACGGCACTCTGGACACCAATAGCGGTTCTAATCTTACCGTTGCCCTAACCAGCCGTTATAACATCGCTCAGCGCAACGACGGAGGCAACCGCTGGATTGGATACCTGGCAGAGTTTACCTTGTGGGACGCTGTCCTTAGCTCAGGTGAGGAGACAGCCCTGGCTCGCCGTGGGAATTCGTTCAACGTGCGCCCCGGCAATTTAGTTTCCTATGTCCCTATGTGGCGGGCAGAGGACGAGGATTACGTCCAGGGAGCGTCATTTTCGATTGTTACTGGGTCGCCGGGTGTGGCCGTACACCCTTCGATCATTCACCAGCTACCGCGCACGTATTTCCTCCCAGCCGCACCAGCGGCGGATGAGCGGGCGGTCAAAAGCATATTTATAAGATCTGATAGGGCCTACCAAATTGCAGCATTAGGAGTGTGATTATGGCACAAATCGGAGTGGCAATTATTGCCGAAGAGGCACTGGCTGCGGCCACAGTTGAAACGCTGATCCAGTTGGTTGCTGCGGCAAATCACTCGATCAAGATTTTGGGCTGGGGCGTATATTTTGACGGCACATCAGTGACCGCCGAGCCGGTGCAGGTGGAGCTACTGCGCCAAACCACTGCGGGCACAGCGTCGGCATTGACGCTGGTCAAGCTGAACGACAGCAATGCTGATAGCCTGGATACCACCGCCCAGCAGGATTTCACCGGCGAGCCTACCGCGGGCGACATCCTGGACATGGCCGAGGTACACCCACAATCCGGATGGGAGGTCAAGTACCCGCTGGGGCAGGAGCCGATCTGCGGGGCGTCCGACCGGATCGGGCTGCGCGCCACCGCACCGGCGATCGTCAACGCCAGGGCAAAGATATTCTTCGAGGAATAAGCGTGATCCCGTTCCGCGTTTACTATACCGATGGCAATATCTATGATGGCGAACCCTGGAAGGCGCCTATCTTTCGCGTTCTGGTAATCATTGAACGAGATCCAGATCATGGGCGGCGCATTATATCAGGTGCGGATTACTATTGTTGGGACACGGAATTACAGCGCTGGCGTGGCTACGACCAGATTGGCATGATCCAATATCTGAGCTTACCAGGTCCAAAACGGGTGTTGATCGGTGAGATGGTCGATAACGCGTTGTGGAATGAGATTTACCGTCGAGCGGAGAACGATGCAGACTTCCCGTTGCGCACGGCATATGGGGTATACGAAAACAAGGGCGAGCGATGACCAATCCCAGTTATACCCAGGTTGGATTTCGTGGGCGTCTCGATGATGGATCGGAATTTGGCGCGTCCTGGATCGATGTCCAGAACGCCAATTGGACGCAAGATACCGGCGCTAATTTCCGCGTCCGATTCCGGATCGATGAGACGGTCGTCAAAGCCTGGACCAATAAAGTCTGGAACTTATACTATTCGCTGAATGGGGGCGCTTATACCGCGGTCAGTGGCAGCACGCCAGTACAGTTTGCACTGTCGAGCAATTTTGGCGACAGCGCTGACTGCACGGAGCAACTCACCGGCGGAACTGGCACGTTCCTGACCAACAACAACGGTATGAAGGAGGCGACCGGCGGATCGGTCAACACCGGTGTGGGCGGGGAGATCTGGGATACCGAGTGGTGCCTATCTCTCGATGCGGCGCAGCTCAGCCAAAATGACACCATTGCTCTACGCATCTATGACGGATCGTCGGCCATCGCCGTCTATTCCAATACACCTTCTATTACCGTCAATATCTCTGCAACGCACATCACCATTGCCACCCAACCAGGCGAGGCTACTGGAGAGGGCGCGAGCGCGGCTGTCAGTGCAGAGCAGAACGTAACCGTTGTCAGTCAGGCAGGGGAATCCATTGCAGAGGGCGCAAACCTTGGAATAATTATCCACCTGGCCTCATGGCACATCAACATTGTCAGAGTGGGGCGGCGGTTCATTTTCCTGCCTGAGCTTTTACGCGGCGAGGCGGAAGCCATTACCAGCATATCAGTTAGCACTCAGGCTGCCGAGGCGATAGCTGAAGGCGTGGATACGACAGTTATCACAGTGCGCCATGTCACCATCGCAACCCAACCCGCGGAGGGGATCGGCGAGGGGGCGAATGCGGAGATTCGCATCGACGCGATCATCAGCGCACAGGCGGCTGAGGCAATAGCCGAGGGGGCTGAGGCGACGGTTGACACGATCAGCAACGTGACGGTGCAGGCGCAGGCCGCGGAGGGGATCGGCGAGGGGGCTGAGACGATAATCCAGGCGATCCAGAACGTCAGCCTTGAGACGCAGGCGGCGGAAGCATTAGCGGAAGGGGCGGACACGACGGTCAGCACGGCAGAGATCGTCGACGTGACCGTGACTACACAGACGGCGGAGATGCTGGCGGAGGGCGCCATCGTCACGATCTCCGGAGAGGCCATCGTGAGCACTCAGGGGGCAGAAGCGCTCGCCGAAGGGGCCAATACGACCGTCGCGGTGGTCGCCAATATCTCGGTCGTCACCCAGAGTGCCGAGGCTATCGGCGAGGGCGCCTTCACGACGGTCAGCACCGAGGAGATCATCAGCGTGACGGTCACCTCGCAGGCGGCGGAGATGCTGGCGGAGGGCGGCTGGTCCACGCAATCACTGGGCGCTGGTGTGCTCACCCAGGCAGCGGAGACTATCGCGGATGGGGCAAATTTAACCGTGACAACTATCCGCAACGTGACGATCCTAATGCAAGCCGCCGAGGCATTGGCAGAAGGCGCGAACGCCAGCGCAGAGCAACTGATTTATTCGGGATTATTCATGGTGCGGGCGCGCAAGCAGATGTTCGAGGTCAATGTGGACGAGGGCCTGACGGTTGAGGGGCGGCGCCAGGTATTTACCGTGAATGCGAGCGAACAATGAGCAGCATACGCAACCTATGGGTCAAAGAATCGCCCAGGCCGATGGCGGTCGGGGAAGCAAAAGCCTTCGTGTTCGACTTCAGCGAGATCGGGGCGGACAGCGACGACGTGAGTGTACCCAGCCTGACCGCATACGACCACGATGGGACGGACGTCTCGTCCACGATGCTGACGGGCAGCAATACACCGGCGGGCAAGCTGGTCACCGCGAAGCTGTTCACACCCAGCGCGGCGGATATCTACCGCCTGGTGATGGCGGTGACCATCACCGGAAACACGGTCATCCAGGCTCTGGATGTGGAGGTGGAGAGCCTGATCCCCGGGATGGTGCTGGGAGACGGCTACGCCACGGTGCTCGAGCTGAGAGGGGCCTTGCCCGACAGCGGGATCTCATCGGCATACGACAGCCTGTTGACCGACCTGATCCGGCGAGCCAGCCGGGCACTGGACCGCTACACCAAGTGGGAGGCGGGGAGCTTCGCCAGGGCATCCACGGACGAGGAGACGCGCTATTACGACGGCTCGGGCGGGTCACAGCAGTGGATCGACCCGTACGTGGTGGCGCCCTCTCTCCTGGCGGTCTCCGAGAGCGGCGGGCTGGCATCCAGCGATTACACCAGCTACCCTTCGACGGACTGGTTCGTCTGGCCGCCCAACGCGGCAGCCAAAGGCGAGCCGTATTATCGCATCGACCTGGACACGCTGAATGGGAATAAGCAGGTTTTCTACAAATATCCCAAATCGGTCAAGGTCACAGCGCCGTTCGGGCACAGCCTGGCGAGCGCGATACCGGACGAGATCGTACAGGCGACGGTGATCCAGGCGGCCCGATGGTTCAAGCGTGGGCAACAGGCGTTTCAGGATACGAGTGCGATCGTCGAGCTGGGGCAACTACGCTACACGCAGAAGCTGGACCCGGACGTGGCGGAGATCATCGATCATTTCAAGCGGGTGGTGGTATGAGCTTCGAAGGCGCGATCCGGGTACTGCAGGAAAAGGCGCTGAGCTGCAAGGGTGTGAAGTACGCACCGGACGCAGTTCCGGAGGGGATGAGCTCGTTCCCGTTCGTGGTCTCCTACCCGGAGCGGGGCAACCTATCGGCGGAAAGCGGCAACCTGACCCGCGAGCTGCACACGGTCATCACCGAGTTCCACGTCGCACCGCGGGCGATGCTGTTGGAGGCGGTCGAGGCAGCCAAGCCATACATCGGCGAATTTTTCAGGAAATTGACCCTGGACCCGAAGCTGGATAACCAGGTGGACACGATCCTGATGAGCCAGGCGCAGCCGGTGGTGTACGAGTTCGGTCTCCTGCAATGGGCAAGTACGGAGACGATCGGGTTCCGGATGCACATCACCGTTAAGCTGAGGGAAAATGCGGATACATGAGGAGGCAAGATGAGGATACCGGATTATGAGAATAAAGTCACGCTCAGCACGAGGCCAGAGCGGGTACAACGCACATCCCGCGTGCTGAAATCCATCACAGGCGATTGGGTGCAGAGCGAAGTCGTTTATCGGCTGATCGACGGCAAATGGTATCCAGTGGCCATCAACCAGACCAAGATCGATAGCGCCAACAATGGCGGCGCCGATAACGGCGGCGGAGAGAGCGAGGTGAAACATGCCGGGAATTAAAGCATTGAGAAAACTGCAAGTTGGAAAAGAGGCCAGCACTGACCCAGGGACGGGAGTGGCGGCGACCGCTTTGCTGCGCTTCGAAGGGCTGTGGAAGGACGAGCTGAAGATCGAGTTCCCGATGGAGAACGTGGGCTATATCTCGGGGCGCGACAGGGCATACATATCTCAATATTTGGCCAGCATGGCGATGAGTGGGCCAGCGACCTTCGAGCAGTTCCCCTACATACTGGAGGCTGGCATCGCAGCGGTGACACCCACGACGGACAGCGGATCGGGATTCATTTATACCTATACTCTCCCGACTACCTCCCAGGGGACGATCAATACCTACACCATCGAAGGGGGCGACGATCAGCAAGAGGAGGAAGCCAGCTACGGATACTGTGCAGATTTCACCCTGGCGGGCCGGTTCGCGGAGGTATGGAACCTGGAATCGAACTGGTTCGGGCGGCAGGTGACTCCAAGCAACTTCACGGCAGATTCGGACGTGGTGGCGACCGAGGTGGAGGAGATGCTGTTTCAAAAGTCGCGGCTGTATATCGACAACGATACAGATGCGATCGGGACCACGCAAAAATCCAACACATTTCTTCAAGCCAGTCTGAAAGTGAAGACCGGATGGCGGCACCAATTCACCGGCGACAACCGGCTGGACTTCAGCTTCATCAAGCGCCCGACCATCGAGGCGTTGCTGGACATCACCTTCGAGCACGACGGCTCGGCGACGGCGGAGAAGACAGCCTGGCGCGCAAAGACGGCGCGGCTGATCCGCATTCTGGTGGAGGGCAGCGCACTTGCGACGCCGGGGACATACACCTACAAGACGTGCAGGATCGACCTGGCGGGCAAGTGGGAGACGTTCGACGTGCTGGGGGAGGAGGATGGCAATGATATTGTCACCGGCACCTTCCGGGCGCGCTACAACGCCAACGCGGCGCTGTTCGGGCAGATCGTGGTCGTGAACGAGCTGGCAAGTTTGCCTTAGGGAGCCTACCATGAATGCGCCAATTATGTCGACGAAGAAGATACGCATCAAAGTAGATCCGGAGCGGCTCTCCAAAGAGGTGACGCTGGACCAGTTCATCGCCATGCAGGAGGGCAACCTGAAGGCGATCCGGGAGGTGATGGGGCTGTTCATCGTGGAGAACGGGCATTATCTACCTCCTGACGAAGGGCGTATATTGATCGGCTCGCTGACCCTAGAAAAGCTGAATGAGGCGGTGCAGGAGTTCAGCGCCCTGGCGGAGGAAGCCGCGGTCCCTTTCGGGAGCAGCAAGGAATCCGCATCGCCATAAAAGGCGGGGTACCCAAAGCGCCGGGATGGGTGAGCGTGCTGGATGCGGCGGAGGACTGGAAAAAATTCCCCTGGGAGATCGCCCCACAGCCTGGGCCGGTGATCTGGTGGCTGCGATACAAGATCTACAAGCGGGAAGTATCCAGTGCGCAGCGTGAAATGGAGGAGAAATTGAGACATGCCTGACGCCGAGCTCGAAGTCCTGATCCTGGCGAAAGACCAGACTGCTAAAGCCTTCGCTGGAATCAATAAAAACCTGCGCACCATCGGGACGCTGGCGCTCTCCGCAGCAGCGGGGGGCCTCGCGGCGCTGGGAGCGGGTTTCGTCGCGTTGGCAACGAGGGCCGTGCCCGCGGCTTCGAACTTGACCGAATCGATGAACGCGGTCAACGTGGTGTTCGGGGAATCGGCGGCAACGGTCCTAGATTGGGGCACCACGGCGGCAACGCAAGCCGGGCTGGCGCAGAGCGCGTTCTTCCAGATGAGCGCCCAGACGGGGGCAATGCTGCAAAACCTGGGATTGGAGCAGTCCAGGGCGGCGCAGGAATCGGTCAACCTGGCCCAGCGGGCGGCGGACATGGCGAGCATCTTCAACACCGACGTAAATGACGCCCTGGCAGCGATCCAGGCTGGGCTGAGGGGCGAAGCGGACCCGCTGGAGCGTTTCGGCGTGCGGCTGAGCCAGGCGGCGGTAAAGGCCAAAGCGTTGGAGATGGGCTTGATCGGGGCCACGGGAGAGATGGACGACCAAACGCGGGCGACGGCGGCGCTGGCGCTGCTCTACGAACAGACCGACAAGCTGGCCGGAGATTTCGTCAATACGTCGGGCGAGCTGGCGAATGCCCAGCGGGTGGCGAAGGCGCAGTTCGAGAACTTCCTGGCAACCATCGGGAGCATAGGCTTACCGATATTGGGGAATTTTTTCAAGGCCGTATCCACCCAGATACTGCCTGCGCTGAACACATTTGCGAAATATATCGCCTTTGTAGTGGAAGAGGGCGATACAATGAACGACTTCCTGGCCGACCTGCCGCCAGCGATCCGCCCGATTGCGAAAGCCATCGGGGAAGTGATCGTGTTCATCCAGGACTTCGTCAGGGAATTCATCAGAGGACTGGAGGCGACGGGCAGCCCACTGGCGGCATTCATGGAGGCGCTGGACAACGTGCTTCCGGAGGCGACCATCGAGCGCATCTGGGCTTTCATCGATGGGATACGCGAGCTGTGGGATACGATCTTGACCATCCTGGAGCCGATCATCTCCTGGGCAGAAGAGAACGTCAAGCTGCAAGATGTGCTGGTGGCGCTGGGGATCGCGATCGCCACGGTGGTGGTCCCGGCCATCGTGAGCCTGGTGGCGGCGCTGGCCCCGATCGTGCTGACTTTCGTCGGGATCGTCGCCGCGGTGGCGCTCTTACGCACGGCGTGGGAGACGGACTTCCTGGGCATCCGCACGGCGGTGACCGAGTTCTGGAACAACACGGCGCTACCCGCCTTGCAGGCGCTGCGAGCCTGGCTGGCGGAGAATATCCCGGTCGCCATACAGCGGCTCAAGGCATTCTGGGTGAACGTGCTGCAACCGGCGATCCAGACGGTATGGAATTGGGTGAAAACGACGGTCTTTCCGATCATCCAGACGTTATGGGACTGGCTGCAAATCAATGTGCCCGCGGCGCTGCAAACATTGGCAAACTTCTGGACGGGCACGCTCAAACCGGCAATCGAGGCAGTGTGGTCATTCGTACAAACGAGCGTGATACCATTATTGCAATCATTGTGGAATTTATTTCAAGTGAGCGGGGCGCTGGCGGTGCAGATCATCTCGGGATTGTGGCGCAATGTGCTCAAGCCCGCCCTGGAGACGGTGTGGACGTTCATCAAGGACAACGTGCTGCCGATCCTGAACCGGCTATGGACTTTCATCCGGGACACATTGGGACCGATCATCAGCGGATTGGTCAATGGAGCGCTGGCAAACCTGAGGAGCGCCTTCCAGAGCGTGCGGGATGCGATCCAATGGGTGATCGACAAGATCGCGGCATTGATAGCGAAGCTGAGCAGCGTGCGGCTGCCAGACTGGGTGACGCGACAGAGCCCGTCGCAGTTCGAGATGACGTTCATCGGGGCGAGCGAGGCGATCCGCAGGCTGTACGCGGTGGACCTGCCGAGGCTGCAGCTCTCGCTGGCGCAGAGCAGCCCGGCTTCGAATATCTCCACAGCACAGCACTTCAACCTGACGATCTATTCCAACGCGCGGCGGGAGGATCTGGTGAGCGATTTTGGGCTGATGCGGGCGCTGGCGGAGGGATAGCATGGGGTTCTACGAGATCGTGGTCCCGGAGGCGGAAACCAACCTGGTCATCAACCCGAGCATCGAGGTAGATACGACTGGATTCACCGCAGTTGGCGGATCCATCAACCGTATCTCTGGCGCATCGCGACGGGGCGTATCCAGGCTCAGGATCACGCCAACATCTGGGGCCAACGATGGGGCTTATTACGGGACAGTCAGCCTCATCAGCGGGCAGACTTACACGTTTTCCGTGGACGTTTTTGGTGTATTGGGCATTCCCTATCGCA